>Ga0153974_1000193_pt1 | contig 14653 bp, 12 predicted proteins | sample TSGA058MetaG_FD_104741 | JGI IMG/M metagenome (GOLD analysis project Ga0153974, IMG submission 104741) | Attine ant fungus gardens microbial communities from Georgia, USA - TSGA058 MetaG | ecosystem: Host-associated > Fungi > Mycelium > Unclassified | place: USA: Georgia, Yuchi Wildlife... | reverse complement strand
TTAAAATTTGCTCTTATTTTTCGTAAAGTTGATCATCTAGTTGGTTATAAATATTTAAAGTGATCTCCTTCATATCCATGAATTTAAAGGTTTCCTTTCGAGTGAAATGCTTTTGACGAAATTCATTTTTAACCATTCATCCTTATTTTGATCGACCTTGCATATCTAAAACTGCCTTTTCAAAATCTTTTTCATTATCTACATAAGAATAAGGCTCATATTCGCCGTATGCAGATGGTCGACTGATTGTTACCAATTGAATATATTCAAAACCGATCTTATTCATTAAATCTTTTTTAAATTGTGCCAAATGTTGTCCATGAGAGGTCTGAAGAGCAACACACCCAACCTCATCAAATTTCTTTGCAATTAAGTAACACATGAGCTAATACCTCCTTAAATTCTTTTTCATTTTTTATTTTTCCATTATCATAGTGTTGTTTTATTGCCTTTCCTATTTTGTTAGAATAGTTTTTCTTATACACATATTTATGCAACCAATTATTCAATTGTCTATCATAATAAGTATTATACTGAATTTCAATGGGGTAGTGTGTATTATCTACTTGAAAATATACATGCACACCCCTATAGCCATCATCATCTGCTTTTCCATTTTCCATGTTAACAACGCGAAATTTTTCTATTCTTGCTATAGACACAATTTCTAAGTAATTATCGCACAGTGATCTGAAACCAAGCATATCATTAAATACCTTTCTTGTCTGACGATCTGGATAATAGCGATTATATTTTAAGATTGCTGATTGAATACTTTTTATCCGATAGTCAATACTAAGTTCCCGCAAATATGGGGACGAATCATACCATTCATTTAATTTAACAAACTCATCAATTAATGACTCCTTATTAAAATAATGAAGATTTTTCTTTAAAGATATGCTCAACTGTGATGGATACGATAATTTAGTCAACATTTCAATTGATAAACCATCTCTTCTCAAAATATCAATCATAGCCTATTCTCCTCCATACAATTTGCCTAATATATTTTAATTTATTAAACTACATACTACGTAAAACCATGAAAATATCTTCTCTTAGATAATACTCTTTTAAAATTATTTCCTCTTATCACGATTATATCATATTAAACGCTAAAATCATTAATTTACCTTTTTTGTACGTATTTTTTCTTGGAGGGATCATATTCAGCCTATCACATTTCCTTGAGCAATCAGATTTTGAAGATTATCTCATTGAAGTGACAACCAAAAGTTATCTCAACTTTTACAGAGCGGAGAAGATAATTTTATCTTCTATGTTGGAAGACCTACATGCCCAATCTATGGGGAATTAGAACCTATCTTAAAGAATGACTTAAAAATTTGAAATAAAAAAATCTATGATTATACACAAATAATGCTAGAACAGATAATGAAGAGCTTAATCGATTTAACGAAAATAAAGACAGTCCCAACAATTTTACATTTAGAAAATGGGCATGTAACAAATAAACTCTTAGGGTTGCAGGATAAGGAAGATTTACTTCTATTTTGGGAGGGTGTTGATTTTTGAAGAATGAAAAAATTAATCCTAGAAATGATAATGCGAAAAAACGAAAAAAATAGTGATTTATCAATCGAGAAAATAGCTTCATGGATAATGGCTTCTGCAATTGTAATCGGTGCTTTCATATAGGGATGGATTCTTATAATAACTAATTAAGCTTTCTTCAACAAATTATTACTTTTCTGCACCTATCTATTTAAGTAAGTTAGAATAAAAAAAGTTCTTTCTCTCCCTCCTTTTTATTTACTAAACCACTCATAAAAATCATCATCTTTTTTCCGCATATAATTTTATTAAAGCTGGTCGAATAGATTGAAAAATTTCGATTAATTCTTCACCTGAGTTTACCCGTTAAACTGTATGATATTCAGAAAAATGATTTAGTTTTGGAAGCATCGTTTAAAGTATTAATGAGATTTTATTTAGTTTTAACCCAATAGCTTTTTCCATCTGCAGTTCGATCCAAATAACCATATTCAATCAAATAACGACGCAACGTGACGAAATCGTCGAAAATCCCTTTAAGGATGTCATTAACTTCTTTTTCAGTATATTGACTCTCTTTTTTAAATTCCTTAATAATCTCATTAAGGATAACAATTTTCTTTTACTGTTTTTTAGGAAATGCATTTAACTTTAAAGGACTCGTACTTTCAAAGACCGTTTCTATAATTTATGTACGTTCACTCTCAGTAATATGATAACGTTCATCAACTTGAGTTGCCGTTTCATGAATTCCAATCAACGGATCCGTTTTTTCTTTTTCATTTTCGAAAATCGTTTCATAGAAGGCCAAATATAATTTAGCTTGCTTGGCTTTCTCCCTAAACGAAAATTTCTGACTTCGGATTGTAGATGTACTAATGGCTTGCTGTTTAGAAATCTCCTTATCCGATAAACCACTATCAATTAAATGAAGCAATTGAATTTGATTTTCTGTTAACGTATTATATTTTTCATTGCCCTCTATCAAGGCTCCCAACCGATTTCCATGTTGGTGCATATGATGTTTGACAGCACGTCCAGCTTCAAAAAAGCGACCATTAATCTCAAAAATCTCTCCTACCTCAAAAATCTCACCACACTCTAAACATTCAAAGTAATCAGCCTCATGAAGCCTATACCCCTTCTTAATTTCCTCAATTGAATACTCCTCTAATTTCATCATAACATCACCTCAATATAGATTTTCACTTGCCAACTTTTCCAACCACATTTCTTTTAGGACCTTAAGCTCCCTCTTAAATTCAGCCGTTGATTGAACTCCTCTAAAATTTGAAACGCGAAATCCTTACCTCCCTGATTTATCCAATTTTCTTACAAAGCCATGTATGATTCTCTTGATTCCATAAAGATTCACAATCCACATACATCTTATTTTTCAACATACTCGTGATGACATAAACCCCACCAAGAATTTTGCGTTCCTTATATTTATTTTGTATCCACCTCCTAACTTCCTTATCCATCATTTTAACCAATTGTTTACTGTTTTTATAAATATATATTACTTTAGTCCATTAAAAAAGCAACTCTAAATTTAAAAAACAATTAATTTTGTCCATGATATACATAAATAAATAATATGTTTTTGTCTATCATAAAGATAGCCATCCTACTAAAAAAGGTAGGTATCAAACTGATACTTTACCTTTATGCAATACCTTTAGTTGTTATCGAGTCAAAAAAGTCTTAAATAGATTATAAAGAATCCCATGTGCAAAAAAATCGCAGAATTCCTAAATTAGCATACATGTTTTACGATGAACCCATATTGTAAACAATACCTATGATATTTCTCTCTTTTCAGCCTATTTTGGGATTTAGTTCGTAAAGTTATAAAAGCTTGACTTTGTAGTAAGTAGATATAAAAATCACCCTAAAAGCATTTGGTATCAATGCTTTGAGGGTGATTTCCTTTTACTATAAAACTGTATTGTTTTTATCTATTTTTTACTTGCTACAAAATTTTCTTTAGATCTCCAAGGCGTACATTTTGCTATAATCCAACTTATAATATATTCATGTTTGGCATGATAATGTTGAAACTATTAAGAAAAAAGCTAGAAGAATACTCTTTCTACTAACTTTCATCAAAAGAGAAACACTCAAAGAAATCACGATAGTTATTTCCTTATATTACCAAATATTCTTCATTTTCCAAGCAGTCAAATGATTAATAAGTACTTCTCCATTTTCAGCAAAGATATCAACATGAACACTACTTTCTTTTGGATAAATCCTATTTGTAATGCTGACGCTTCCGTCATTAGCAAATAGTTCGATAGAACTTTTATCTATAAACATGTGTAATTTTAATATTTTCCCACCTATTAAGGATACTTTTGCAATACTCTCTTTTTTATCAATTTTTCCTGAGTTATGCAAGTCCATAATTAATTCCTGTTTTTGGACATGATAACGAATTTCACTGTACTCATCACCTTTTTTGGACTTTCTTACATGGAGCCCAAATATATCTGGAACTTGTTTACCTAATTCAAACTCACAAACAATCTCCAGCGCATTTCCTTTAATGTTTACTGGCAATAATGTATTACAAACACTATCTAGATTGATTTCCATCTTTTCTTCACGCAATAATGCTAGCTCTTGAACTGGAAGGATTCTTATAAATCCTTCTTTATCCGCTTTTACTTCTCTTGGAATGGTAAGAGAACCTGCCCACCCTTCCTTTTGAGTTGGAATACTTTCTCCCCATCTGTTCATCCATCCAATTAAAACACGTCGACCTTGTTTATCCATAAACGTTTGACCAGCATAAAAATCTCTTCCATGATCGATGGGACGAACAGAGTTTTTCTTAAATACGCCAGTATTATAATCAAAATCACCAATTAAAAAGACATTCTTCGCACCCTTTAAATCCATGGATGAAACCATAAGAACATGGATGTTATCTAATGCAAATAGATCTGGACACTCCCAAAAATCACCTAGTATTCCATTACTTGTTGTGACAACCGATTTAAAGTCCCACTTCATTCCATTGGGAGAATTATACAGTACGGCTCTTCCATCTTGATTTTTAGATGTTCCAATAATCATGTACCACTCATCCCCATGTTTCCACACCTTTGGATCTCGAAAATCCTCTGCTGCTTCTCCACTGATATTTTTTATAATTGGGTTATTCTCTTTCTTTTCAAAATGAATACCATCTTTACTCGTGGCCATACATTGGACTTCTTTCATTTTGTTGCTATCATCATGAGCAGTATAATACAAGATTAGCTCATCCCCATTTTCAATTGCACTTCCTGAAAAGCAACCTTTTTCATACAACTGATCAGGCGCTAAAGCAACAGGCAAGTGCTCCCAATGGACAAGATCCTTACTCATTGCATGTCCCCAATGCATAGGTCCCCACTCTGCTCCAAAAGGATGATACTGATAAAACACATGGTACTCATCTTTGAATTGCACCAAGCCATTTGGATCGTTTAACCATCCTACTAAAGGAACAATATGATAGCTCTGTCTCCATTTTGATGCATTTGAGACACGATGCTCTTCTATATATTGATTGGCCTTGTCTAATGAGTACATTGGTGATTCTGTTTTTACTATTTCTGTTCTAAATTGATAATTTGTAATATCCTCATCTTTTTTAGAAAGAAGCTGGTACAACATTTCACTTGTCTGTAATGCAATTGTATCACATGGAATTTTAATGGTTTCACCATGCTCGTATAACTTTCCCCATGTCCCATTGGTATAAAAAATAGTTGGAATATCTAACTGCTTCTCCAATAAATAACGAATCACCCCTAAGCTAATCTGTTCATCATTACAAATGATGGCATCAACTTGCTTATTTTCCAACCAAGACTTTGCCACCTCATAGCCACCTTCACTTGAAGCAGGAATCGACTTCATTAATTCCGATACAATTGACACTTTATTTTGTAAAAAAGCATCTTTGTAAGCATCTTTGCACTCTTCATTCATTCGACTTGCATCTGTATTCTCCAGATATCCGATATAATGACATTCTTTTTTTAACAGTTTCACAACTTCATGGTACATGGTATGAAAATGATTGATTTCAACAAAATTCCCATCTTCTTCATCCTCAGGACGATAATTTAAGATCACACAGGGTATTTTAACATTTCTTTGTGAAATAGCATGATAAAGTTCATGAGTAGGTGAAAAAACAATCATTCCATCTACGGTATGTAAAAAAACTTCACTATACTCTTCTTCATTTTCATAATTAATTTGATGAAGGGAAATACTATATCTTTTCCCATTCCAAAATGACATCATCCCATCAATAAGAGCAAAATGCATCTCCTTTTGGTACAAATATCCCTCTTTAGGTAAAATAATTTTTATTGTTTTCGATTCCTTACTCTTTAAACTTTTAGCCGCAGCATTTGGTACATAGTTTAACCCTTCTATCGCTTTCAAGACTCTTTGTTTCGTATCAGGATTTACAACTCTTGTGCCATTAATAACATGAGAGACCGTTGCAACCGAAACCCCGGCTCTTCTCGCGACATCTTTCATACTACCAGACATCTTTCCTCACCTTTCTTTATCAAAAAATATTCTTCTTGAATTATATCACTGCCACTCTATAAATGAAACACCATGAATTCTTTCTCTAAAAAAAATAAGGTAATGAATCTTTGACTCAAATACCTTATCTTAAGCTTAGTTCCAAATCTCTTTTAATTCATGAATAATGAATGAGTGAACCTGGGTTGTGCCATTTTGAGATACCAATGTTAATTTTTTTATTTTATCATGTGGAAAAAGAAGGTAGGTTAAAGATTCTTCACCATCATTAATAAAAACTTCTATAGATGATTGATCCACAAATACTCTTAATGTGACAACTGAATCTTCATTTAATAATGCCACTTCATCTTTAGCTGGAAATAATGGATTAAAATCATTTGTTCCTGAGTTAGTACGATCCACTACAACACTATTTTTCTTGCCGTCATATCCAATCACAGTAGAATATAAGGAGTCTTCATCAATCAACTTCATCTGAAAATTATTCTCATTTTTCGTTTCAAAAGAGAGCAAAACTTCTACCATCTCACTATTCAAACCTTTTTCAACTGTTTGATTTGCCTCAATGACTTGATTCTCTTCTGAATGTTTTCTTCCTCTAAGTTGCTCTATTTCTTTAACAACTTGCTGCTTAATTCGAATGCCGTCTGTCGTCGAAATAAGCTTTAATTCACGTGGTAACGTCATTGCACCCCGCCATCCGTCGGTAGGTATTACATTAGCATAACGCCAATTACTCATCCAAGCGATGTAAATACGTCTTCCATCCTCCTCGGGTATATCAGACCAACTGACTCCTGCATAATTGTCTCGCCCGTGATCTAACCAAAAAACTTTTTCACCAGGATTATCATTGATAAATTCTTTACCATCAAATTCACCTATAAAATACTGCGTTCTTGATCCTTCTTCGTGGTCAGGGTTATCTCCGATACTAACAATTAAGACCCATTTCTTTTCCTCTGTTCCTTCTACAGGTAATTGGAATAAATCTGGGCATTCCCATACTCCCCAATGAGCTCCCATACTGTCACCAAACTCACTTAAAAATTCCCAATTTTTTAGATTGTTTGACCCATAAAAGTGAATAACTTGCCCACAAGCTAACGACATAATCCATTTGTTTGATTCATCATGCCAGAATACTTTTGGGTCTCGGAAATCTGGGTAATCCTCATTTGATAGTACCGGATTTCCCTTATACATCTCCCAAGTTCGACCACTATCTTTACTATAAGCTAAACTTTGACGTTGACGTGTGCAATCAGACTCAGGACATGTATCATGGTGTGTAAAGACAGCCACTAGTCCATGTCCTCCATCAAAAAACCCCGTTGTATCATTCCAGTCAACCACTGCACTTCCAGAGAAAATTTTTCCGTGTTCATCTGGCTTCAATGCGATAGGCATCTGCTTCCAGTGAGTAAGGTCTTTACTTATTGCATGGCCCCAATGCATAGGTCCCCATGTAGTGCCATCTGGATGATATTGATAAAATAAATGATATTCGCCATTATAATACACCATTCCATTTGGATCATTCATCCAGTTTTCTTTTGGTGAAAAATGATATTGTGGACGGTATCTCTCATTATATAATTTCATGTTTTACTCTCCTTGTTGTTTGATAAATTTTTCTACTTGTTCTAAAGTTGGCAAAGAACTTAATGCTCCTTTACCAGTTGTCGTCAAAGCGGCTCCAGCATTAGCAAATACTAATAATTTACTATGGTTTTCAAATATAAAAGGCACAAGTTGCTCTTTTCTTACATGATTACATACCAATATATATAAAAGACTGCCGATAAATGAATCCCCTGCACCTGTGGTATCTTCAACCTTCACTGCATATCCAGGATGTTGAAAACTTTTTTCTTTAGTAAGAATTATTGCTCCATCTTTTCCTTTTGTATAAATGATTACCTGAACATCCCCTATAAAAAGAGATTCTAACGCTTTAGCTTCATTCTCCTCCTCAGTAATAAATTCCAATTCTTCATCTGAAACCTTTACAATATTTGCGAAAGGTAAAAACTCTTGAATCGCTGTTTTACACTTGTCTGGACAGTTCCATAAAGACAACCTAACATTTGGGTCAAAACTAATGACTCCACCCTTTTCCTTTACAAATTTAATCGCTTCTTTATGGGTTTGTTTCATCGGGCTATCTACTAAATCAACTGAACAAAAATGCAAGTAATCCCCTTCTTCAAACCATTCCTTCTTTATATCAGTAGGTTTTAATAATAAGTCAGCTGACGGGTTACGAAAGAAAGAAAAATCTCTTTCACCATTCTCTTGTACTGAAACAAATGCCAATCCTGTATTCGCTTCTTTTGTTTGTTTGATATAAGACGTATCTACTCTATTAGATGCTAATGTTTCAATTAAATAATCTCCAAACCCATCTTTTCCAACTTGTGTAATCAATGAAGAGCGAGCACCATATTTTGCAATCGATATTGCAACATTTGCAGGTGCCCCTCCGAGCACCTTCTCAAATGTTGTAACATCTTTTAGATTACATTGTTTCTGATTAGAAATAAAATCTATTAAAACTTCTCCAATTGCATGTAATTTTGTCATCTTTACACCTCAAAATTTGTATCATTTCACAATTTTTATTACTGCTCTAATAATTCCATATAACGATCAAAAGCTGATTGTTTAATTTCTAACCAATCTTGTAAACCAAGGCGATCTAATTCTTGTAAATATTCCTCCCATCCATCTTCAATACCACCGTTAACTATCCATTCTGCTTGCATACGCGTTACAAATGGAAATAGGTTCGCATCAATATCGGCCAATCGGTCCAACTCTTCCATGGTAAAGACTACAGGCGGAAAATTATACTCTGCCGTCATATGAGGAACCATAATCTCATGTAATAAATTTAGTCTCCATGCTGCATCATCTGGCATGGTTGTGTACACACCATAAAAACTATCTAAAATTGCTAACGGCCCACCAACATGTGTTCTTTCTCTTAGTTCTACTGGCGCTTCACCTTCAAGAGGTAAATGCCTTAACATATTATCCACCTCATCAAATTCGAAAATATTCTGTTGTGTTTCATCTCCGAATGTTCCCCAGTTATTTTGAACAGATTGATGAGGGTCATACATCTGGTCAAGCCACCTTGCCGTTAATTCGACATTTTTGTTTGCACTTGTAATAATAGCTCTACTTCTATCAAAACCAAAATCATTGGTTCGAGTTACATTTATTTCCCCATTTGGCCCAGCTAGAGGAGGCATTAACTCATATGACTCAGGAATGCCCGCAATGTTATACATATCCCAAGTGAAAAATAGACCCAATTGGTTTTCATTTCCTTTAGCAACAAATCGATTCCAATCTTGCTCAAATGCTTCGATATCCATTAACCCTTCAGCCCACAGCTCATGGAAGAACATATTCGCTGCTTTCCACCCTTCCTGACTTGCTGTAAACACCACTTCTCGATCATTTGTTACAACTGTTCGATCACTATTATCACCTAATCCAAAAGAACCAGCTAAAAATGATAAACTCTCCCCTCCCGTAGTTCCAATAAATGACATTGGGATCACATCTGCACCAGTCCCTGTAGGATTTTGATCTCTAAATGCAATTAATACTTCTTTTAGTTCGTCTGTCGTTGTCGGCATTTCTAATCCTAAATTATCTAACCACTCTACATTAATCCATGGAAGACCAGCAACTGATTGAATAGCTTCTTTTCCAGACCCCAACTCTTCAATCCAAGGTAATGCCCATATATGTCCATCTTCATTAGTCATCATCGATCTATACTCTGGATTTTCCTCTAGAACTCTACTTAAGTTAGGCATGTAGTTTTCAATTATATTTTCTAATGGAATAATTGTTCCATCTTTCCCCATTCGCTCAAGTTCATGAGCACCGAAACCTGCATTCCAAATAACATCAGGTAAATCCCCACTAGCAATAGCCAAATTTCTCCTTTCTGCAAATGCATCTCCTTGAAGAGCTGTCCAGTTAATGTGCACATTAGTTTGCTCTTCTAGTCGTTTGAATATTAACATTTCATTTGGATCTTCTGGAGCTAGTGGTGACACTGGTCTCATAATGTTTAGCGAGATTCCATCTTCTTCAAGAGGAAATGTAACCTCTGATAACTCCCAATCTGGTGAGGCACTACCACTATCATCATTCCCACATCCAGTAAGAAGAGCCACTGATAACGTTACTCCTAACAATCCACTTAATATTTTTTTCTTTTTCATAAAATAATTCCTCCTTTATTTACTTTTTCTATTTTAAAGAACCTACTATTACACCTTTTTCAAAATATTTTTGAAAAAATGGATACATGACAAGTAATGGTAAGCTCGAAATAACAATAGTTGCGTATTGAATCATTTGTGCGATCCTATTCATCTCTATCATTGCAGCCTGATCATTGATCATCCCCGGTTGTACCTCGTTCTGAATAAGAATAGAACGCAATACAAGTTGAAGGGGTCGCATAGTCGGATCATCAAGGTAAATCATGGCATCAAAGAAAGAATTCCATTGTCCTACAAAGGCAAACAAGGCTAAAACGAACATAATTGGTTTTGCTAATGGTAAAATAATTTTAATAAATATTTGAAAATGCGACGCTCCATCCATTTGAGCTGCTTCCGATAGCTCTTTTGGAATACCTTGAAAATAGGTTTTTGCTAATATAATATTAAACACGCCTAAAGCTCCTGGTAAAACAATGGCCCATACAGTATTTAGCATCCCTAAATCTTTAATTAATAAATAAGTCGGAATAAGTCCTCCTCCTATAAACATAGTAATTAAGAAAAATGTCATCACTATTTTTTTTCCTACAAATCCATTAACAGATAATGGATAAGCTGTCAGTACAGTAAAGACTACTGTTAAAACAGCAAACAAAGTAGAGTAGATAAATGAGTTAATAAACCCTCTTATTATGGTAGAGTCTTGAAGTACTCTTCTATATCCATCTAAAGTAAAATCAGAAGCTTTAATATCAGTTATTCCACCTGTTAACAAGGTACCAGGCTCTAAAAATGATGCTAATAGTACATAAATAAGGGGTAATAATGTGATTAACACAATCATAACTAACACAAGCTTATTAACTATTAATAAAGTTTTATCTATTTTTGTATAATGCATCCTAATCTGCCTCCTCTAAATAATCCCTTCGCCTTCATTTAATTTTTTTACGATAGTATTTACAATTATTAGCAATATTAAGTTTATTACCGTATTGAATAATCCAATAGCAGAACCAAAACTAAAATCCATTGATAATAATCCTACTTTATAAACGTGTGTCGGAATAATTTCTGATGCTGGTAAATTCATTGCTGTCTGCATCAAAAATGCCTTTTCAAATCCAACTGACATAATTCCTCCAGCCGCAAGAATAAATAATACAACCATCGTCGGTTTTAGGACTGGCAATTCAACGTGTCGAATTCTTTGAAATAATGATGCTCCATCAATCATTGCAGCATCATATAATTGAGTATCTACATTTGCTAGTGCCGCAGTGTAAATGATGGATGACCATCCAGCACCTTGCCAAATCCCTGAAAGAATATATATGGTACGGAAGTATTCAGGTTTTGACATAAAAAAGATAGGCTCACCCGTAAACATCGTGACAATTGAATTAACTGGACCTGTGGGTGCTAATAAAATAAAAAGCATACCAACTACAACCACAACAGATATAAAATTTGGCGCATAAAGTATAAGCTGGATATTTTTCTTTGCACCCTTTCTTCTAATTTGATTTATCATTAATGCTAATATAATGGGTACAGGGAAACCTGCAATTAAACCCAATACACTTAACCTAAGGGTATTATCAAAAATCATACCGAAATTAGGAGATGTCAAGAATCTAGTGAAATGCTGGAAACCTACCCATTCACTTCCAAAAACTCCCCTTATAGGACTAAAGTTTTGAAAAGCGATGACTACTCCATACATAGGAATATACCGAAAAACAAAAGTCAGTATAACCCCAGGCATTAACATTAAATACAGTATCCAATTTTCTTTCATCCAAGTTAATTTTTTGCTTCTCTTCTTACCTATTTCTCCTTTTCCCATAGCAATAGTTTGCTCTGCCATAGCTCATCCTCCTAAAAATTTTTCTTTAAAACTGCATACTTGTGTCATTCAATTTCTGTATAAACGATTACGTAAACGTTTAACTTAGGTTATTATATATCAGAAACTGTTTTCAGTCAATAATTAAATTAACCTTTATTTCCTCTATCCTTCTAGATAATATGTCCCATATTATTTAACACACAAGAAAAAACACCGCAACATTTTAGCACGATGTTTTTTCATTTTTAGTTAATCATCAAGCGGTACCAAAGAAATAGAGATTATACAGACTGAGCAAAACAAATGATTGTTATTGGGGTCGATCATTGTGCCAATCGAAAAGGCCACACTTATCACCAACTGGCAAGTGATTTGGTTTCTAATGTAATCCCGCTTCCAGGTTAACCGCCATACAACGGATGTCCTGCATACTCTAAGAAAAAGAGTTGCTAAATCTTTAAAATCTTACCAATCCAAATTTCTCAAGAAATAAAAAAACTATTGGAAAAGCGCAGTGATACTTTGAATAGCTTGTCCAATTACCTTTGCTCTTTAACTTAATATTTTGCGTTATTAGTATTAATGGAGATACCGTTATTATTAGCGGGAAAACTGTTGCTATTAAAATTGGAGAAAAAATGATTGATATTCAGGAGATTCTTTCAATAGACAGATGAGAATTAGTAACTTTTTCATATAAGCACAAAATACAAACCAAATTTAGTACTTCAAAATACAAAAAGAAGGCGGATAAAGAGAATCGATTTACTCTTTATCTACCTTCTTTTGTTTATTCTTTAATCAGTTCTTACACGTCTTCCCATCGTGTATTTTCCTCTAAATCGTCATCCCTGACATAATCTGTTATCTTCAATTCCCCCTCCTTTTTTCTACCCCAAAACCCGTTACCAATAAAAACAATGAAAGTTTAATTTTCTACTATAATATAGTATCGGGAGGAAAGATAAAGCGTGCCAGTCCCCCTTCAGTAGTTTCAACGTGAATAATCCCTGATGTAACTTTGCAACTTGACTAGCAAAATTCAAGCCAATTCCATAATGGACATTCCCGCTTCTCGCTTTATCTTTCATATAAAACAATTCAGTCCCATGGTTTAAAGCTTCTTCACTAAAGCCATAACCATCGTCTTGAATTTCAATAACAAACTCCTTATTTCCATTTAAAAATAACCTTAGAGTAATTTTCGTCGTCCTTTCACCATGTTCCATTGCATTATGCAAAATATTAATCAAGGCTCGATGAACCAAGTTAGAATCTATAAATAGCTTACTTTTAGGAGCTAGCTCGTTTAGAATGCTGAATTCAATTTTTTTATTCCGAATATAGGGCGAAAATGCTGTTTGTAATTCCCATAATAATTTTAAAAGCCTCTTATCATCTTTAGTTAAAGGTTGCACTGAACTTAGTTTGCTTACATCTATTAAACTCCGACTATAATCTTCTATTTGTAAGGCCGCAGAATGAATATCATCAGCGAAGGCTTTTTGATCTTGATTAAGCTTAGTTAAGGCTAATAATTCAATATTACCTGTAATAATGGTCAACGGAATTTTAAGATCGTGGGCCAATGCTCCTATTTGCTGCGATTTAGTTTTTAAAAAAAGCGTTATCTAAATAACTCACATGCTCATTTTTCATTTTTATTATATCATCCTACTTTTTCTCTTCTTTCTCCATTTATATTCTACCTCAAATTTACTTAGATTGATATGAATTTATTTTCTATTCCTCCCCCCAATCTACTTCTATCAGCTTCAATTCAACTCACCTCATACAACTTTACTAATTCATTTTTACCACTCACACATTTTGATTATTATAATTTATATTAGTATTCCAATTTAGATTATTCCAGGATTAAATAAAAAACTGCTAATTTAGACCTAAACAAACAACTGAAACTATCAATTTATGATACTTTCAGCAATTTAAGCAAATTTAGACGAAGCCTTAACCTCATATTAAAACAATACTGGGATTAATAAAATTTCTATTATGTTATGAGTAAAATATCAGTTATAGAAAAGAAGAAAGCAAACGACTAAGTAAATGAGTCATTCTCGCTTCTGCATGGGACTATATTTGGCAAAACATGATAAAAAGTTTCAATTTTACAGTTTTTTAGCACTTTCTTCTTGATAAATTAAGTACAAAAGGTGTAGGATTAAGTTTAAACAAAAACGCTCTATGAACAATTCAATTAAAAGTGAGGTGAAGGTTTACTACTAAATGAGCGAATCTAGGTAAGATCCATTCAAAGATAAAAACTTATTAGGTATTTAGTAGTGGCACTTATTATGTCATTAGCAGAATTAGAATATATTGAGAAAGCATTAGCTACTCTTACATCCCAGCAAATCCAACTAGAGATGATTTCCAAGTTACTTAAAATTGAATTTACGGAAATTCTGAATCTTCATTCAACTGATCATTTGAATAT
>Ga0153974_1000191_pt1 | contig 14740 bp, 12 predicted proteins | sample TSGA058MetaG_FD_104741 | JGI IMG/M metagenome (GOLD analysis project Ga0153974, IMG submission 104741) | Attine ant fungus gardens microbial communities from Georgia, USA - TSGA058 MetaG | ecosystem: Host-associated > Fungi > Mycelium > Unclassified | place: USA: Georgia, Yuchi Wildlife... | reverse complement strand
ATCATACCCGATATAGCTGTAAAATATTGACTTCTGTAATAAAGCTTTTTGTTTTTTCTTAACAACTTTAATATAACAATACTCCCCGCGATAAATAAACAATAGGTCCCAATAATTACAAGCATAACTGCAATAAAAAATGTTTCCAATTCTTCTGATGGATACTTAATGGTTAAAGCAAGGTAATAAGCAATACCTAGGGCTACAAAACCACTTATTGCGATCAACCCTTTTGTTTTCGGCTCTGTTTCCCCTACCTGTCCACCTTTTAGTAAATCAATTGGATTCGTTAAACGAACTTTTAACATATTATAAAGTAAAATGACAGAAAAAATGATGACAAATAAGATCATCGTTCTAATCAATGACGGAATAGAAATAGGATATTGAAGGGATACATCAAAATTTATGATTCTCATTAACAATAAATACATTAACCTACTTAATAACGTCCCTGCAAAAAGACCTAAGAGAATACTCCCAAAAGAAGCAAATAGGTTCTCCATTAAAAGCATCTTTGCAATATGTCTTTTTTCCATACCTAAAATATTATATAATCCTAATTCTTTTTTTCGTTGCTTTATTAAAAACCCATTTGCATAAAAAAGAATTAACCCTGCAAAAATACCAATAACATGCATACCTAGACCTAACATTATAGATAAAATATCTCCTGATTTTGGCATGTCTTGAATACTTTCGTTTTGATATAAAGAAGCCATAATATAAAACATAGCAATCATACAGATTGAGGTAAGCATATAGGGAATATATATCTTCTTATTTTTCAGAATGTTGCTTATAGCAAGCTTTGGATAAAATAATTTATTCAACGTCCTCTCCTCCTGTAGCAATAACAGTCAATGTATCTGAAATTTTTTGATACATTTGTTCATTACTTAAAGATCCTCTGTATAATTGATGAAATACTTCGCCGTCCTTAATAAATATAACTCTATTTGCATGACTAGCAGCTCTTGTGCTATGAGTAACCATTAAAATCGTTTGACCCTCATTATTTATTTGTGAAAACAACTTTAATAAGTGATCCGATGCCTTGGAATCTAATGCACCTGTTGGCTCATCAGCAAGTATCAGCTGTGGGCTGGTAATTAATGCTCGTGCAACTGCTGCCCTTTGCTTTTGCCCACCTGAAACTTCATAAGGAAATTTTTCTAGAATCTCCTTAATTTGTAATTTATCTACAAGAGGGTAAAGGCGTTGCTCCATCTCTTTAGGTGCTACCCCTGATAATACAAGTGGAAGAAAGATGTTATCCTTTAAAGAAAAAGTATCTAATAAATTAAAGTCTTGGAATACAAAACCTAAATGATTTCTTCGAAATGCTGCCAGATCTTTTTCTTTAATCATAGCAATACAGGTACCATTTAATATAACTTCTCCACTTGTTGGTTGATCAAGAGAAGCTAAAATATTAAGTAATGTTGTTTTTCCTGAACCAGATTCTCCCATAATCGCAACATACTCACCCTCCTCAACTGAAAAACTGATATTGCTTAATGCTTGCACTTGATTTCCACCAAATCGAGTGGTATATATTTTTTTTATATTATTCACTTCTAATCGTTTCATCTCAATCCCTCCAATTATTTCATATCTCTAGTATAATAAAAAAAGAAATGGCTCACCATCGCATTGGCTTACACTTCTTATTCTAATCTTACATTTTTGTAAGGTTGGGGCTTTTTTATAGGATTCAATAACTAAGCAAACCTCATAAACTCAATACAACCTAACCCATAGTTTTTTCATTTTTAAATCTAATATATACATTAAACTCAAACAACTTGGTTATTCTACAACCTATATTCTTATAGAACTTGAAAAAACCGTGAAAATCCATCATTTTAGAACATAATTAGTATAAGTAGTCAATTAAAACAAGTTTAAATTAAGCTTGCTTCAGAGAAATCAAATCAGTTAGGAATTAAAGACATTTTACTGACATGTCATAAAAATAGTCTAGCCTCAGGTAAAACAATCATATCAAATGGTGGATTTATAGAAAATGATATTCAAAGTGTCGAAAAAATTACTCAAAGACATTGGATTAATTTATAATATACCTATTAGTTGCAAAAATATCAATTATAAGAGATGGGGGAAATGTTATGGAAAAGTTAAAACTAAAAAAAGGAGATACTATTGGAATTTATTCTCCTTCTGCACCTGGGTCTTATACAGCACCTGCTAGATATCAAAGAGGCAAAGTATTTTTAACAGAACAAGGTTTTAACGTTTTAGAAGGAAACCTAACGGGTAAGCATGACTTCTATCGTTCTGGCACCATTCAAGAACGAGTTGAAGAACTAAATGAATTAATTCGTAATCCAAACGTAATATGTATTATGTCAACTATTGGTGGAACAAATTCAAATTCGCTGCTACCTTATTTGGATTACGATGCTTTTAAAAAAAATCCTAAAATTATGATTGGATACTCGGATGTAACAGCAATTTTACTAGGAATCTATGCTAAAACAGGAATTACAACTATCTACGGTCCGGCACTGATTCCATCCTTTGGAGAGTACGAACCTTTTGTTGACTATACTTATCATTATTTTAAAAAATTACTAATTGATGAATTGTCTTTACCTTATGAAATCAAATGTCCTCCGATTTGGACAGATGATTGGGCTTATTGGGATGAGAAAACAACAATTGATAAACAACAATATCTTAATGATTGGATTTGTGTGAATGAAGGTTTTGCTCGTGGGCGGTTGATCGGTGGAAATTTAAATACAATGACTGGGATCTGGGGAAGCGAATATATGCCGGAAATTCGAAAAGGCGATATACTATTGATTGAAGATACTTCTAAAAATGCAGCAACTATAGAAAGAAGTTTTTCTTTATTGAAAATCAATGGAGTGTTTGATAAAGTATCTGGAATCATACTCGGTAAACATGAACAATTTGATGACAGTGGTACTAAACGCAAACCCTTTGAAATTCTTTTAGAAGTTTTAAATGGTCAGAAAATACCACTACTTGCTGATTTTGACTGTTGTCATACTCACCCTATGTTAGCAATGCCGATAGGTGCAAAAATCCAGTTGGACGCAACTAATAAAAAAGTTACAATTATTGAGTGGGAATAATCTAACTGAAGTCTAGAACACGGTATTACTGATGTTACTAGGCTTTTGTCTTATTTTGGTTAAAAGTTGAGCTCACTGACAATAATCTTTTGCTTGCTTGTGGTGTAACAATTGAGCGAGTATTCTCTAAAATAATGGATTAAACTATGGAAAGAAAAGGTTCAATCCATGAAAAAACTCAAATGACGATATAGGTTAAGCTTTTTATTTTATTGATAATTTTTCCCTTGAAAAATCAATAGCAACCTTCGTTCCTTTGCCGATAACAGAAGTAACAACGATTTGATGAGACAGCTTATGTAAAATTCGCTGACATAAAAATAAACCAAGCCCTGTTGACTTTTTATCCATACGACCATTATAACCGGTATAGCCGTTTTCAAATATTCTTGGTAAATCCTCCTCTTGAATACCGATTCCTGTATCTTGAATCACAAGAGTTTTTTCTTTTTCTTTATCCATATAAATAGAGATACAACCTTTATGAGTATATTTTAATGCATTAGATAAAAGTTGTTCCAAAACAAAAAGCAACCACTTTTCATCCGTAAGAATCCTGCAATTTATTACCTCCAAGTCTAGTTTAATCTTCTTATAAATAAACACAGAAGCGTATTTTTTTACTGACTCCTTCACAATACTTGAAAGTTGATAATTCTGAATTAGTAAATCAGATGCTATGCAATCTATTCTCAAATAATAAAGAACCATGTCCACATATTGTTCGATTTTAAATAACTCCTGTGTCAGTTCTAGATCAATGGAAGCTGAGTCTGATTGCAATAAAAGTTTAATTGCGGCAATTGGTGTTTTAATTTGATGGGCCCATAGGGTATGATACTCCATTCGCTCTGATTGTTTTGCATCTACTTGTGATTTCATTTTATATTTATCTTCATACAGAACTTCCAAAAGATTTTGATAATGCATTTCTATTGCATCACAGGGATCCGGAAGTCTTTGGAGACTTACTGTTATCTCGTTAGACAATTGAGAAAGTAACATTTGTTTCTGATAATATTTCCAAATGTCATACACTGCATATACGACCATGGTGCTCCCAATAATCCAGTAACAATATCTTATGACTTCATGTGGGACCTCATACATAACAAGGATAAACGTAATAATAACCAGAAGAGCACAGTAAATAAAATTTATGAATCTATGTTTTTTTAAGTATGATAAAAAGATTGTTTTAAATGATAGTTTTTTCATTTTATTCTACCATATAACCAAGGCCTTTTTTCGTTATTATAAACTGTTGTAGCCCGACCTTCTCTAATTTTTTTCGTAACCTCGTTACATTTACAGTCAACGTATTATCATCTATAAAACTTTCATTCTCCCACAATCTAACCATTATTTTTTCTCTTGAAACTACCTTTCCCTTATGCTCCATTAATAGTTGTAAAATTTTAAAATCATTTTTTGTTAATTCAACGTTCTCTCCATTATATGTGAATGTTGCATCATTTAAGTTTAACATCATCCCTTTATGTTGAAGTATATTAACTTGCCCTTGAAAATCATATGTTCGACGAATCATCGCTTGTATTTTTGCTACCAAAACAGATAAATCAAAAGGCTTCCCAATAAAGTCATCTCCTCCCATATTGACGGCCATTACAATATTCATATTATCGCTAGCAGAGGAAATAAATATAATGGGGACTTTAGAAAGCTTACGAATTTCACTACACCAATGATAGCCATTAAAAAAAGGGAGTCCTATATCTAACAAAACTAATTGCGGGTCAAATTCTTTAAATTCATCTAATACGTGTTGAAAATCTGTAATAGACTTCATTATAAAACCCCATTCTGATAAATGATTAACAACAGCTTTAGCAATAGTTACATCATCTTCTACAACTAAAATTCTATACATAAATGACCCTCCCTTTACGTTAAACAATTTCAAATTATAACAACTCATATTTTATCACAAAATTGAATGCTAACCCAAAAAAGTCCCTTTCTTTTATTAGGACCATTAGATATTAAAATTATACTACATATCTCCATTTTATTTTTCATAAAAAAACCTATAAGTAGACTTTTACTAATTGTCTACCTATAGGTAACATTCACTTAAACTCCTGAATAAGCCATAAATCCACCATCAACGGGAATCGTAACCCCTGTTACAAATCCACTTGATGCATCATCCACTAACCAGATTAATGTCCCTAGTAAATCTTCCGGCTTTCCGAAACGTCTCATAGGCGTATGTTCCATAATCTTTTCTGAACGGGGCGTTAATCCACCATCTGCAGTCGTTAATAACCCACGATTTTGATCTGTTAAGAAAAAGCCTGGTGCAATAGCATTTACCCGAATATTAGCATCGGCCATATGAACTGCTAACCATTGAGTAAAATTACTAATAGCCGCCTTAGCTGCACTATAAGCCGGAACCTTGGTCATTGGGCAAGGGGCACTCATAGAAGAAATATTAATAATATTCCCTGATTTTCCTACCATCCCTTTTGAGAAAACTTGAGTTGGAATAAAACTTCCAATAAAATTTAAGTCAAAGACAAAGCGGAAACCTTCAGTGGTCATATCAAAAAAGGTCTGTAATTCATGATTGCTTAAATCTTCTAATTTTAAAGTTTCATTAGTTGTCGTTCCTTTAGGATTATTCCCACCTGCACCATTTATCAATAATACACAAGTTCCTAGAACTTCAGTTATTTTTGCTTCAGCCACTTTTACACTTTCAATATCCAGCACATTACAGGCTACAGCCAATCCTACGCCACCAGTAGCAGTAATTTCATCCACAACTTTTTGGGCGGCTTCTAAACGTAAATCTAAAACGGCTACTTTCATTCCTTGGCGAGCTAATTCCTTAGCCATACTTCCACATAAAATTCCTCCACCACCTGTAACAACGGCTACTTTATCTTTTAAATTTTCATGAATAGCAATCATTTATCTTTCCTCCTGTTTCACTTTATCTAACCCATCCCAAATTCCTAAGAGATACATCGCACCTAAAGCACGATCATATAACCCGTATCCTGGGCGACAATCTTCATCCCAAATATGACGTCCGTGATCAGGGCGAGCATAACCTTTAAAACCAATCTCATGGTAAGCCCTCACAACTTCAGTTATATCAAGCGATCCTTCAGGCGTATAGTGAGCAGCTTCAATAAAATCTCCGTTTTCATAATGTTTCACATTACGAATATGAGCAAAATGAATTCGGTTATTAAAACGTCGAATCATCCCAGGAATATCATTATTTGGATTTGCTCCTAAAGACCCGCTACATAAAGTTAAACCATTATAAGGATTGTCAACTAATTTTAAGAGGCGAGCTAAATTGTCCTCATTATTAATAATACGTGGTAATCCAAAAATACTCCAAGGCGGGTCATCCGGATGAATAGCCATTTTAATATCATAAGCTTCAGCAACAGGAATAATCTCCTCTAAAAAATACTTTAAATTATCCCATAAATCTTCTTCGTTTACTTGCTCATAAGCCTTAAATAAATCTTTTAACTGCGCCATTTTTTCAGGTTCCCAACCTGGTAATGTTAAACCTTTAGATCCTTTTTCAATTTCAGCTACTAATTCAAATGGATCAACATTTTCAATCTTAGCTTTTTCATAGAATAAGGCTGTTGAACCATCAGGAAGTTCTTTATACAAATCACTACGAGTCCAATCAAAAATTGGCATAAAATTATAGCACACCACTTTTACCCCTACTTTAGCTAAATTCTCTAAAGTCTTTTTATAATTTTCAATATACATATCCCGTGTTTCAAGCCCTAGCTTAATATCTTCATGAATATTAACACTCTCCACCACATCAATATTTAAACCGTAAGCATCTGCTTGTTGCTTCACTTCTAAAATTTTATCTAGTGGCCATTCTTCACCAGCCGGCATATCATGTAAAGCCCAAACAATTCCCTTCATCCCTGGAATCTGTCTAATATGCTTGAGAGTTACCGAATCATTTCCCTCACCATACCACCTAAATGTCATTTCCATTTTTAATTCCTCCTTAATGTGCGCACGTTCTTGCGCTTTATATGTTAAGCTTTACATAAAAAGCGTTATGTAAAGTAAATCAACCATTCCATTATATCTGAGTTCCCCTCCCAGACAGCTTCAGTAGGTGGAGTTAATTCTTGATATGCAGCCTCTATTGCTTCTCTTTTTTTTCGAAGAGTCAACTCGTGCGTACCTTTCTGTCGTTTGAACAGAAACATGACCCAAGAAATTGCGAATATAGACTAGGTGAACATCTGCCATCAACATTGCCAGTGCCAGTGCTGTTAAACAGTAACTCGCTGGCTACCTACTCTACCGCCCGTACGGTTCGGGAAGGGTCGGGAGCTTAGCTCTCGCCTATTTCATCTCTTTCTAGTTCTTAACTAATTATACCATAAACCATACTTGTATGGTAGATATAGTAAACGTTTTTTTAAATTAAGAAAATTTTTAGTATCCCAAGATTATTAAAATGATAAAAACATTTCCTTATTCTAATACTTGTAACGTAAAACGAATACCAAAGCCACCATCTTCTAAATGCCCCTCTCTTTAAAAAGAAGTTTGCCACTATAAGTATTCCCTTACTTCAAAAGTAAAAATGACCGCTAAAACCGACCAAAGTTTAAGAAGCGTTCATTTTTTAATTACTTTTGACTTAACTTTATGAGAACAATTACCAATGTCAATAAGCTTATTAACCATGTCCCAAATTTGAACATTAAGGGGAGGGCAATCCCCATAACTTAGATATTAGTTTTCAACTAGCTACTTTTTAGTCAAAAAAACATGTAATACACTCTCTGTGTTGAATAATACATCACAGTAAGAAAGTGTATCTACATGTCTCAATTTAAATTAAAACACAAATTTATTTAATAAATGTCAAGAAATTCAACTCCATCTAGAACCTGATATTTCTTTAAAAGGAATCGCCTAGTTGCTTGTGTTATTACAATCACTGATGAAGTGAAAAGAAGAAGTGTCTCTCAACGTCTTTCTAAAATTATTTTACAGATGCACTTAGCCCATAATCATCACATTAGAAGCAACTGCCATGTATAAAAAATTGAAAAGTATTCTAATTTTTTTATTGATGCTTTATCGGACTATAAGCAGTTCCTATGGCAAAATAAATTCTTATTTAATTTTAGATGTCCATCTAATTTATAATGAGTAACTAAATTTACCATTTTCCAATCTTCGTAATTTTACTCCATTGACAGATAACTCTCTTCGTTCACCTTTAGGTAAATAAAAGGCGATTTCGTGATACGGAACTTCATAAGTTCCTTGTTTAGAAAGTGTTAGGTTTAAAGTTGTTTCACTGGTTTTCATATGGACTGTTATTTTTAAATGGTTTTCTTGATACTGAGAAGACACACCATCATCTTCAAATAATTCATAGATCGCTTCTCCAGTTCCTTGATGAGGAAATAGCTCAAATCCTCGCTCATCCTTTTCCTTAGTTAAGAACGTACATTCAGCAACATTAACAGGAATTATACTCCCAGCCTTTACGAGGAATGGTGCATATGTTAACGGTGCAGGTATCGTAACTTGCTGTCCGCCCTCATACCACTTTGAAGTATGATAATCATACCATCCGGCTTCATATTTAGGTAAATATACCTGTCGTTTATTGGCTCCTTTTTCAATAACTGAGGTAACAAGAAGACTATTTCCGAGCATAAAATCATCAGATTCTGTAAAAGTTTTTTCATCTTGATTAAAGTCATAAAACATCGGTTTAATAATTGGTTCATAATTTTCGTGAGCTTCATATAACGCTGTGTATAAATATGGAGTTAGGCGATGTCTAAATTTAATCAAGTCTACAATCTGATCCTTGACTTTTGGATACATCCACGGAACGTTTACCGTTTTATCATCATTCCATGAATGTATCGTAAACCTCGGATAAAAAATACCGTTTTGCACCCAACGAACAAATAACTCTGGCTCTGGAGCTGGACCTGAAAAACCTCCCACATCATGACCTATATTATAAATTCCTGATAAACTTAATCCAATTGCCATTTTAATATTATATTTTATGGTCTTCCAACACGTATAATTATCTCCAGTCCAAGTTTGAACATATCGCTGCATTCCTGGACATCCCGATCGAGAAATTAAATATGGACGTTTTTCAGGAGCAAATGCTTTTTGCGCTTCATAAGAAGCTTTCATCATTAATAACGGATGGAGCGCTCGTGTTAATTCAAAAGGAATCTCCTCACCAAACCCATTACAAATCACATCTTTGCTCCAAATTTCGTATTCGTTATTATCATTCCACGTCGAATCAATTCCGTAGTCTAATAACTGTTTAGTCACTTGCTGCTTCCACCAATTAAAGGTCGCGACATTTGTGAAATCTAGGTACGCCCCTACCTCATCCCAAAATTGAGCCATTTCTGGTTCTTTTCCGTCTTGAGCCTTAATAAAGAAACCTGATTTTACTAACTCTTTAAATAAAGGATGGTCCTTTAATAAACACGGTTTTATATTAGCACATAAATAAACCTTTTTATCATGATACCCCTTAGTAAAAGCTTTTGGAGCTGGAAATTTATCATAATTCCAGTTAAAGACATAACGCTTATCGCCAATTGACGTATAACCTGATGATAATTGAAAGGAATCACAAATAACATCATGCTCCTCACATTGTTCTAAAAATTCATTTAATCTCATTTGAGAGTTAGGTTCATCTGTATAAGTCATGGTAGAGCCCGAATATCCTAAACTCCATTTAGGCGGAAAAATAGTCTTCCCTGTTAACCATGTATATCGTTTAACAACATCTTTAATTTGTGGGCCTGCAATCACATAATAATCTAAATCACCGGCATCAGCTTGAAAATAACGATAGAATCCATGATAATTATCTAACTCTTGCCCCATATCGAAAACCCCTTTAGACATATTGTCATAGAAAATTCCAATGGAAACTTTTGTTTCTTCATTATAAGTAATATAGAACGGGATATGCTTATATAACGGATCTGTATATTGAGCATCGTAACCCATTGGATCAATATTCAGCATCCGATATCGCTTACCATATCGGTTAGTATCTCCTGCTTTTTCCCCTAAACCATAATAAATTTCACTTAAGTACCGTTCAATATAGTGATAAATTCCCTCACCTAAAGAGCCATCTAAATTATACGCCTGCGTCTTTCGATCATTCATTAAGTGAATCGGAACTCCCTCCCTCTCTTTATAAAACCAGCTCACCTTAAATCCGTCTAACTGTATCTTCATTTGTAACTGCTCTGTTTCTATCACATATACCTCATCACGTTCACAACTTGTAAATGTTGGCAAACTAAATGGACTTAAATCTAACCTATCTCTTCCCCTCATAGGAACATCATCCATATTAGGTGCCACTAACCAAGTATTTGGCATCTGTAACTGATTTCCTTCAGTTATTAAGACTCGAATTATATCTTCCTCTAAAACAAAGACTCTTGCCTTAACATCACTATTCTCTAACGTAAACCATAAACAATTCTCTTCTTGTCTTAAAAATTTAAATAGGTACTTTTCACGTATTGACATCTCTCTTCACCTCTTAGATTTAAAGTTAATAGCCAAATAACCTTGGTAAAACTAAACTGATTGCTGGAATATAAGTAACTAAAAGTAACACAAAGACCCTCATTAAAAAGAATGGGAATATTGATTTAATTACGTCTTCGATTTCTAATTCAGCCATGCTACAACCTACCACTAAAATACTCCCAAAGGGCGGTGTAATTCCACTAATTGCTAGGTTCATCACAATAACTAGACCAAAATGAACAGGATCCATGCCAAAGCTCTGAACAATTGGGAAAAAAATTGGAGTAAATAACAATAACGCAGGTGTCAGGTCCATAAACAATCCAATAATAAGCAAGAAAATATTTATCAATAATAATAAAACCATCGGATTAGACGAAATACTTAACATTAAATTACTAATTGCCGTGGGAATTCCTGTAAAGGCCATCACCCATGACATAACTGATGAGGCAGCAATTAAAAACATAATAATACTTGTCGTCGTTGCCGCTTCGATGAAAATTTTCGGTAAATCCCTTAACTTGAGGGTTCGATAAACACACACTGATAAAATAAACGTATATGCCACTGCAATTCCCGAAGCCTCTGTTGCAGTAAAGATTCCACTTATAATGCCACCCATTATCAAAACTACTAAAAACAAACTGGGAATCGCATCTAGAAAGATTTTCCACCCTTCACTTAGTGTTACACTTCCAGTCATGGGTAAATTATGCTTTTTAGCATAAATATAGGCAACTATCATACATCCGATTGCCCACATTAACCCTGGAATATACCCCGCTAAAAATAAAGCAGCAATTGAAGTTCCTCCAGTTAAGACAGAATAGATGATAAACATTCCTGAGGGTGGAATCACCAATCCTACTGAAGCCGATGAAATATTAACAGCCGCCGAAATTTTTGGATCATACCCTTCCTTTTTTTGCATGGGACCAATAGCTCCTCCCATTGCAACCGCTGATGCCACTGCTGAACCGGAAATAGAACCAAATAATAGATTTCCAATAATATTAGTTTGAAGTAAACCCCCAGGAATCCTTCCAGCTAACACCTTTGAAAGATTAACAAGTTTTTCAGCAATGCCACCACTATTCATTAATGCTCCTGAAACTACAAAAAACGGAATTGCTAATAATGAAAAACTATCAAGACCTGTCACCATATTTTGTCCCACAATGAAAATTGACATATCAAATGGTAAGAAGAACAATATCGTCGTCACAGATGCCAAAGCAATGCTAATTGAAATGGGTACACTTATCATTAACAACCCGATAAAAGAAGCAATCAAAAGTAATCCAGCTTGCATTTCCATATTTCTTTTCCCCCTATTCTTTAGATTTTAGCTACGGTTTATAGAGTTCAATGCTTTGACTTCTTTAAGGTGAGACCATAAATTAGTTAGAGCATGAGCAGTAATTAGAACTCCAGCTACAACTAAGCTTAAATATAATAACTCCATTGGCATTCTTAAAGCTGCTGAGACTTGCCCAATAGCATTTAACGAAGTCACCATCCCACCATAAATTAAAATAACGACTGAAAACAAGATTACCAATAAATCAACAACAACTTTAATTTTTGCTTGGATAGATTCAGAAAACTTTCCTACTAAAAACGAAATTGAAATATGTTTTCCTTGCCCAAAGGCATGAGCTGCCCCAATCATTGTTAACCAAATTAGTAAATAGCGTAATAACTCTTCTGTGATTCCACTTGGATTATTTAAAACATAACGACTAAATACTTGCCAACAAACAGCTAGAATCATAACAATCATAATTACACACATAATTATTTTACTCAAAAGATCAATCCCTTTTTTCACAATAACGTGCCTCCTTTAAGTTATAAAACCCTTAAGATTGTAATATTTTCCATGACTAATCTAAATAGCTTTGGAAATCTTCTAGAATTTTTCGGTGATGGTCACTTTGTGCCACAAAATCTTCACGTAATGGTGCAGTTGCTTCAATAAACGGTGTCTTATCAATTTGGTAGAAATGTACACCTTTTGTTTCAGCTTGAGTCACCGCTTCATCAACAGATTCCTCCCAACGAACCTTATGGCTTGCTGAAATCTGTTGGGCAGCTTCTTGGAATAGACTTTGTTCTGACTTAGATAAACTGTTCCAAAAATTTGTACTAACAATTAAAATATCTGGTGAAAATTGATGTTCGGTATAAATATAAGCACCTGTTACTTCTCCATGACCACTTAAAGTCAAAGCTGTCTCATTATTTTCAGCTCCATCAATAATTCCTTGTTGCAAGCCTGTATATACTTCCCCAAAAGGCATCGGCGTTGCAACCCCTCCCATAGCTCTAATCATTTCAATAGTCGTTGGACTTTCCATGACCCGAATACTCCTCCCTCTTAAATCTTCTGGAGTCTCAACCCTAACATCATCACTTAAATATATACTTCTTTGACCAGCATCAAGCCAACCAATGGCAATAAACCTTTGGCTTTCCGTACTAATGAATATTTCCTGCACGGCTTCACTGTTATTCATCACATCATGGAAATGAACTTGGCTTTGAAAGACATAGGGTAATGAAAAGATTTGATAGTCATCATTAAAAGCTTCTAAAGCACTTGCACTTACACGAGAAAACTCTAATACACCTGCTTGAATCATTTCAATAACATCCCGCTCCCCGCCAAGCATTCCATTAGGGAAAATCTCAACTTCTAGTTCACCATCTGAAGCTTCAAATACAAATTCAGCAAACTCCTCTAAAGATGCATGAGAGGGATGTGATAAACTTAAAGTATTTGCCAAGCGAACCGTTCTTCCTCCACTATTGGTCTCATTAGCACAACTAGCCAATAGCATAAATACACTTAGGCTAACAACCCATATGAAACATTTAAATTTTTCCGTCTTCATCTTAAACCTCCTTATGTTACCTCTTTCACAAAATCATTATATCATAAACCACACTTGTATGGTAGTATAATGTTAGCGTTTTTTTATTGAAAATAAAAATTAACCCGAAAAATAAATTTTTCCGGGTTAGGTGCGTTTTGGGTTTAACTAAAATAATGAGGACGTTTTTGTCTTAAACTCTCTTCTTCCTTCGTAAGTTGATTCACATGCTTTTCCAAGATTTGAATCGCCTTAACTGCATCTCTTTTTTCCAAAGCTTGTAATATTTCGATATGTTCCTGAATAATAACTTGCGATTTTTCTTCATTAATTAAACTTAAGACACGAATCCTTTTTAAATGAGCATCCACTCGCTGAATAGCCGGCCAAACTTTTTGATTACCAGAAATCTTAACAATTGAATAATGAAATGTTTCATCTAATTTAAAAAAATCTGAAAATCGCTGTTCCTTTACTGATTTAATTTGTTGATTAATATTATCCCTTAATTCCTGAATTTGCTCATCTTGTATATTTTGACAAACTAACCCATAAGTCGCTTTTTCTAAATGTTCCCGAATAAAACGAGCATCTACCACTTCTTTTAAATCTATTAAGGAAACACGTGTTCCTTTTTGAGGAAAAACCTCTAATAAATCATCTTGAACTAAGCGTACAAAAGCTTCTCTTACTGGCGTTCGACTTACTTCTAGCCGATCAGAAATCTCTTTTTCTGAAATAGCTGTTCCAGGCTCTAACGTTAAATTTATAATATTTTCCTTTAAAATTTGATATACCTGATTACTAATGGAATTACTCACTACCTTCTTTTCAAGCTTCATTCTATCACCCTTACTGTATCTTGTATACTACCATTATAACATATTCATTATAAAAAATAATCTAACAGATTTAAAACTAAATAACGTTGTGCATCTTTAATTAGATATCTTCTTTAAGTTGAGTAAAGATTTTATACAGAGATAATTCATACAGGTAATAAATTTAATACCTAAAAGCAGTATAACCAATCTCATTTTTAATTTGATCTGTGGATAAATCAACATTCTCTATTTATAATTGCAATTAGTAACGTAGCAACCCATATTTCGAACCCTCTATGGGATGTTAGAGAGT
>Ga0153974_1000190_pt1 | contig 14752 bp, 6 predicted proteins | sample TSGA058MetaG_FD_104741 | JGI IMG/M metagenome (GOLD analysis project Ga0153974, IMG submission 104741) | Attine ant fungus gardens microbial communities from Georgia, USA - TSGA058 MetaG | ecosystem: Host-associated > Fungi > Mycelium > Unclassified | place: USA: Georgia, Yuchi Wildlife... | reverse complement strand
CTTATATTTATTTATTTTTCCTACTTTTAAGTTTTATCTCCGTAATGAAGATTATTAATAATCGTCTAAATCCCGCTTACAAACTGGCATGGATTATTCCCATTATGGCTTTTCCGATTTTTGGCGGACTCTTTTACTTTTTATTTAGTAGTGACCAAACTCGAAAAAAATTCTTAAAAGAAATGCTGCCTATTAATCAGCAAATGAAAAAATACTTAATTCAAGATGAACAAGTGGCTAAAGATATTAAAGAATGTGATACTCGAGCTGCTAATCAATCCCAATATATTAACGATTACGCCTTATGCCCAGTATACGAACATACAACTAGTGAATACTTCCCTCTAGGAGAAAAGAAATTTGAACGTCTTCTTGAAAAGCTAAAAGAAGCTGAACACTATATCTTCTTAGAGTACTTTATTATTGACCAAGGATTTATGTGGGATTCTATCTTAGAAATTTTAAAAGCTAAAGTTAATGAAGGTATTGATGTCCGAGTCATTTACGATGACTTTGGTTGTCTTTTCCTTTTACCTGATAACTACCATAAAACTTTAGAATCTATGGGAATCAAATGCTGTGTTTTCAATCCAGTAGTTCCCTTTCTTAGTATTCGGATGAATAATCGAAACCATCGAAAAATTGTTATTATTGATGGACATACAGCCTTTAACGGAGGTATTAACATCGGGGATGAATATATTAATGCCTATGATAGACATGGACATTGGAAAGATACAGCATTGATGATTCAGGGGGAAGCTGTTTGGAGTTTTACCATTATGTTTTTAACTATGTGGAATTATTTACGAAAAACTGATGAAGACTTTGAAACCTTCCGCCCCCATGTCTATCATGAAGAAGAATTTCCTAATGACGGATTTATTCAACCTTTTACCGATAGTCCTCTAGATCATGAATTTGTAGGAGAAACAGTTTATCTCAATTTAATTAGTAACGCTAAAGACTATATTTACATCACATCTCCTTATTTAATCTTAGATAGTGAAATGATTAATGCTTTATGCCTAGCTGCAAAACGAGGTGTCGATGTTCGTATCTTAACCCCCCACAATGGAGATCGCTGGTTTGTCCACGCCATGACTCGCGCTAATTATGGCTCTTTACTTGACGATGGAGTAAAAATCTTTGATTATACTCCTGGATTTGTCCACTCTAAAATGTTTGTTGTCGATGATGAATATGCTGTCATCGGAACCATAAACTTAGATTATCGCAGCTTATACCTCCATTACGAATGTGCAACATGGATTTACAAAACGAAGACCGTTCTTGAAGTTAGAGATGATATTAGAGGAGCTCTTAGTGTCTCTGAAGAAATTACCCTTGAAAAATACAATGCAACCCCAGTTAGCTATCGACTTCTCTTTATTTTCTTACGAATCTTTGCACCATTAATGTAATCATAACAAATTTTATTAAAAGAGGATACCCAATAGTCAATAAACAAAATTTTAATATACAAAAATAACTAATACTAATTTGGTTTTAAAAAAACGACAAATTTTGAGCATTTTTTGTTTCAGGCTAGAAACCCTGGAACAAAGCGATGCCAAAGCATCGTGTGTGGAAAAGGTGTCATGTTTTTATTTCCAAATTCGTATAACTCCTAATTGGTTCTATCTTCTTGGGGAGAATTTGAAAAAGGAACTAGATTAAAGATAAAATCTAGTTCCTTTTTTCATGCCGCTGAAAAACCCTATAATAAAAAAACTTTTCAGTAGCTTTTTTGTCGTTAATTTTTAGCTGGATTACTTAGATATTGAAAGTCCAGTGGAGTGAAACCTCCACTGGACTTTCAATGACTATAACTGGAAAAAACCTAAAGTATTTTGAGATATTTTCCAGACTATTTTTTCCCTAATTTAACGCCTAGCAAAATTGACAAAAATAAATTTATCTGGACGATGGCGGGATTCCGTATATTGAAATAACCTAGTATCATTTAAATAGGTATAACTCTGAACAACGGCTACCATATCATATTGCTTTAAATCCAAATATTTGCGGTCTTCATCTGTAGCCATTTGCATCGTAATTTCCTTATTAGCGTAGGAAATTTTTAACCCTAATTGATTTTCAATGTAATCGTACAAAGAATCTTCACAAATAGCTTCTGTTAACCCATCTACATACTTTTGAACAATAAAATCTTTATCTAGAATAATTTTTTCACCGTCTATTTTCCGGGTTCGAACAACCTTCCAGACTAAATCATCTGACTTTAAACTCAAATCCTTTTGAAGTTTTTTAGTTGCTGGCTGGCAACTTAGCTCCTCAACAAATGTTTTAAAATTTCTTCCCATCCGTTGATTGATTTCCTTAAAGCTAACGACACCGGAAACAGAAAAATCTAACTTCTTTGGATTCAAAACAAACGAGCCTTTTCCTTTTGCTTTTTGAATATATCCATTTTGTTCTAGCATGGCCAAAGCTTTCCGAATAGTATCCCGCGATACTTGATAGTTATCAATTAAAGATTTTTCTGAAGGTAACAAATCGTTAGGCTGATAGATTCCTTGCTCGATTTGGCTCACAATTTCTTTATAAATACGATAATATTTACTTTGCATTTATCCATCACCCTCCTTTTGACATTTTATCACAATGCAATTAGAAATGTCAGTGCTTAAAGAAAAAACCTTATAGATATATATCTATAAAGTCTTCATTATAAGATAAGCAACAGATTCATAAGGACGTAGTATCAAATTTTCACTTAAAGTTGGACTATCTGAATAGTTACTTATTAGGATTTGGGAACTTGAAACTCGGGTTTGTGGTAATTCAACATTTATTTCTTGTTGATAGAAATTATTTAAGACAATTAGCGTTTGATTATCTAGTTGACGTTTATAAGCTAAAACTTGTGGATGTTCATCTAGTATTATTTCAATTTGACCTTCTGAAATAATATCATATTTCTTACGTAGCTGAATCAATTTTTTATAATGATAAAAAACTGAATCCTCATGGGCTAATGCTGTTGTCGCATTCACACTTTCGTAAGTTGCACCCACCTCAATCCAAGGTGTTCCATCTGTGAATCCGGCATGGGCTGACTTGTCCCACTGCATTGGCGTTCGAGAGTTATCACGGGACTTGGCTCGTAAAATCTTTAGAATTTGTTCTTCATCTACGCCTTGCTCTTTTAAGATATGGTAATAGTTAATGGATTCTACGTCGCGGTATTGATTGATACTCGTGTAACCTGGATTTTTCATTCCAAATTCTTCGCCTTGGTAAATATAAGGTGTTCCCCGCATTAAGTGGATACTTGTGGCTAACATTTTGGCGCTTTGTACATGATATTCACCTTCATCTCCAAAGCGAGATACAATACGTGGTTGGTCATGGTTACACCAAAAAACAGCGCTCCATCCATTTCCAGCTTGCATTCCTTCTTGCCATTCTTTGAAGATTGATTTCAGCATGTTAAAATCAAAGTCCATTAAGGACCACTTATCCCCATCTTTATAATCCACTTTTAAATGGTGAAAATTAAAGACCATGGATAATTCTTTTTCTGTTGGATTCGAGTATTTGATACATTGCTCAACAGATGTGGATGACATTTCGCCTACGGTAATTACGTCTGGATGTTGTCCAAATGAACGTTCATTTAGCTCTTTTAAATACGTGTGAATATTGGGTCCATCTGTATAAAAACGGCGCCCATCACCCAGGTAATCATTTTCAAAGACATGGGGTTTAGAGATTAAATTGATGACGTCTAAGCGGAATCCTTTAACTCCTTTTTCAAGCCAAAAATTAACAACTTGGTAGATTTCTTCGCGAACCTCTGAATTTGTCCAATCTAAATCCCCTTGAGTGACATCGAATAAATGCAGATAGTATTGATCAAATTTTTCAACATATTCCCATGCTGATCCTCCAAATTTAGAAATCCAATTCGTTGGCGGTTGACCTTCTCTTCCCTCTTTAAAGATATAGAAATTCTTATATTTTTCTTCGCCTTCCATTGCTTTTTTAAACCATTGATGCTCCGTCGACGTATGATTAAACACCATATCTAACATTAAATCAATCCCACGTATCTCTGCTTCATGAGCTAAATCTTCAAAATCTTTCATCGTTCCAAAACTCGGATCAATATGATAATAATCCGCCACATCATACCCGTTATCTTTTTGTGGCGAAATATAAAATGGCGTTAACCAGATATAATCCACGCCTAGCTCTTTTAAATAATCTAATTTTTCAATAACACCGCGTAAATCTCCAAAACCATCTCCGTTTGAATCATTAAATGACCTAGGATAAATTTGATAAACGACACTTTTTCTAAAATCCTTCATTTTTTTCCTCCTCTAAGGTTGCACGAATACATGGAATATATATTATAGTTAAGCTTTATACATCCCACCACTGATGTTAGTGACATAGGATCCTCTGGCTAAACCTAGCTTAAATGTTGAACTATAACTTATGAAAGAAACGCCTTTTACACATGACTTGTATTACCCCCGCAATGCTTAGTTAAAGTAGGTTTGAGATAACTATATAAATGCCTATAGAAGCGGAGGGAGGTTAAAATAAAAATGGATAATATCACTTTGAATACTATCCATTACAAATAATTACTACGTAAATAGGGTAAGTGAATAAGTTTTCTATTTTGTTAACTTTTTCTTTGCGATTATAACTGTTAAAACAATTGGGACAACAATTGCTATTAACATTGCAATGGCAAAGTTTAACATACTTGCTGTTTGAATTGATAAAATTCCAGGAAGTCCACCAACTCCAATTGAGTTGGCTAAAACATAGGTTCCAACCGAGTACATAGATGCAATTGCAGAACCGATCATTCCAGCTAGAAACGGGAATCCATATTTTAAGTTAATCCCAAATAATGCTGGCTCTGTTACTCCTAAATAAGCAGATATACAAGCAGGGACTGAAATTTGCTTTTCTTCTTCATTGTGACGATTTACATAAATCATTCCTAAAACGGCTGACCCTTGAGCAATATTTGAAAGAGCGATCATTGGCCATAATAAAGTTCCACCAAATTCACTTACTAATTGCATATCGATAGCATTGGTCATATGATGTAATCCTGTAATAACAAGGGGTCCATAAACAAATCCAAAAATTCCGGCAAATAACCATGAGAACGCTGAAGTTAAACCTGCATAAACAACGTTGGCAATTCCAGCTCCAATCCACCATCCTATAGGTCCTAGTACCGTGTGAGATAATAACACTGCTGGAATTAAGGCACAGAATGGCACGATAATCATGGAAATTGCAGCAGGAGAAATTTTTCTAAAGAAGCGCTCTAAGTACACTAAAGCAAATCCGGCTAAAATAGCTGGAATAACTTGTCCTTGATACCCGATCATATTGATTTGTGTAAATCCAAAATCCCAATATGGAGGAATATCTCCACCACTCATATCCCAAGCATTCATTAACTGTGGTGAAACAAGAGTAATCCCCAGGATAATTCCAAGAATTTGAGTAGTTCCCATTTTCTTACTAACAGACCATGTAATTCCTACTGGTAAGAAGTGAAAAATAGCTTCTCCAATTATCCAAAGAAAATGGTGCATTCCAGCCCAAAACTGGGAAATTTCTACTAAAGTTTTCGTTCCATTCTCAAACATTTCTACATCACCAATGATGTTTCTAAAACCTAAAATTAATCCACCAATAATAAGAGCTGGGATTAATGGTGAAAAAATTTCGGCTAAATTAGCCATTAAACGTTGAATAAATGTCATGTTAGACTTAGCAGCTTGTTTTGCATCATCTTTACTTGCTTCTTTGATACCGGTAACGTCAATTAATTCATTGTAAAATATTGAAACATCGTTTCCAATAATAACTTGGAATTGCCCTGCTTGGGTAAAGGTTCCTTTAACTGATTTTAAGGCTTCAATCTCCTCAATATTAGCTTTTGCTGGATCATTTAATACAAATCGTAATCTGGTGACGCAATGTGTAACAGCAGAAATGTTTTCAGATCCTCCAATAGACTCTAATAATTTTTTAACATCCTGGTCAAATTTACTCATAAGATCCCTCCAACAATTGTAATTTATACTCATGTTCTTACTAAAACTTTCCTTATCACCCTATATAGATACAACTGAATGTAAAAATCAGACCTATACGTACAGGTGCTATCAAGACAAGGTTATTATAACCTATACGTATAAGTTAGTCAACAGTTTTATTAACGTTTTCAAAATATTTTTTTCACAATCTTTAAAAGCTCAGATCCCCTATAGGATATACCAGTTTCCTAACTCTATTATTATTGTAATAACCTAACTAAATATACTAAATAGCCTTTCATCAATTCTCAAAAAACCGTTAATACTAATTTGGTTTTAAAAAAACGACAGATTGTAAGCATTTTTTTCCAGTGCTTATTGCCTGGAACAAAGCATTGCCTTAGCATGGTGTGTGGATGGTGACGACGGATGGGGCAAAAAAGGCCGCAAGATGTCAATGTCATTAACTTATGAAATAAGAGTTGTTAGTCTCTAAGAAATAAAATATGAAATGGGATTTTAAAATTTAACGATGAAAAAAGTACGATACCACAAATTATCGTACTTTTTTCATGGGATATTTCCCTCAAATTATTGTATTTTAGCCTTAAGTTAATGACATTGCGCAAGATGTCGCATTTTTATTTACAAATTCGTATAACTCAATAGTCAAAACAGGATTGAGCTTAGTGGCGTCACTTGTTTTTTTCTAAAGCTTAACACTTGTCAAACAAGATAAACATCTGTTATTTTTCCTATTTATCCATAACGTCAATATCAGCTTCCAACTCATCTCTTTATTTAGACAATGGGTCTCAATATTAACATAAAATCTTCTCCAAAAAAAGCAACAATTCAACCAGAATAATTCAGAATCATGTTCTTATACTCATTCGCTTTTAAAATCAGAGTATATTCACCAGAGTATTACTAATAAAAAAGATTTAGTTACTCTTAAGTCAAAAAAAGCCATTACCTAATGATAGATAATGACTTAATAGTTAGTCGTTGTTAATTTACCAAGAGAATGAACAACGTCTTTTAAATTATTATTTTCTACTGCTTCTTTTGTCTGATGATCTAAATTTTCAAATGCTGTGGCAATCATTAATTTTATTCGATTTAATTGATTAACTTCGCTAGCTCCAGGATCATAATCTACTGCAACCACGTTAGCGAATGGATACTCTTTTCTTAAAGCCTTCATTACGCCTTTACCTGTAATATGATTAGGTAAACAAGCAAATGGCTGCATACAAACAATATTCGATACTCCCATCTCAATTAACTCTACCATTTCACCGGTTAATAACCAACCTTCACCAGTTCTATGACCTAATGAAATGACTTTTTCAGCACCGTGGGCCACTGATTGAATACTAGGCGGTGTCAAAAACCTTTGACTAGCAGTCAAAGCCGCTTTCATCGGTTGACGATATTTTTCAATAAACGCAATTCCCATATCTCCAATCCATTTATCCACATAGGGCCGGTCAAGCAATTTATAATCGGATTTATAGCAACAATATAATAAAAAATCAATGAGGCCTGGCATTACCGCTTCTGCTCCTTCGGATTCAATCACTTCAACCACTTGATTATTAGCCGTCGGATGAAACTTAACTAAAATTTCCCCCACTAAACCCACTCGTGGCTTCACCACATCCGTAATCGGCAGCTCTTCAAATGACTTAACGATGGCTTTCAAATGATGCTTAAACTCTGAAAACTTTGCTCGTTTTAATGCCAGAATACAAACTTTAGTCCATTTCTCATAAAGCCTTTGACTAGACCCTTTCTCGATTTCATAAGGACGGGTTCTATAAAGGACATTCATTAATAAGTCTCCATAAACTAACGCCATTAAAGCGCGATTAGCTAACGAAACTGATAGTTTAAACCCTGGATTTTGCTCAAAATTTTGTGCACTTAAAGAAATGACTGGCACATGCTCCATCCCATTATCTCGTAAAGCTTTCCGTAAAAAACCAATATAATTACTAGCTCGACACCCTCCACCTGTTTGACTTAATAGAATTGATGTCTGATGGATATTGTATTTTCCTGATTTTAAAGCCTCAATAATTTGTCCCACCACTAAAATAGCTGGATAACAAGCATCATTATTTACATACCTTAATCCTTCTTCAATAGCCTCATGATCATTAGACGGTAAAACCACCAACTGGTATCCTGAATAGTTAAAAGCATGCTGTAAAATATCAAAGTGAATCGGTGATAATTGAGGAACTAAAATCGTGTGTGTCTTACGCATCTCATCTGTAAAGGGCTGACGTTGATAACTATTATCTATCACCTGATGCAAATAATTTTTTTGTTGGCGCTCAAGCATAGCTGCTTTCAACGAACGCAATCGAATTCGTACCGCCCCTAAATTATCTCCTTCATCAATTTTTAAAGTGGTATAAAGCTTCGAATGACTCGCTAAAATTTCCTCAACTTGATCTGTGGTAACGGCATCAAGACCACAACCAAAAGAATTTAACTGTACCAACTCTAAATCTTCTCTTACAGCCACAAATTGAGCTGCTCCATACAAACGGGTATGATAAACCCATTGATCCATTACCCGTAATGGACGCTTAACTTCACCTAAATGACATACCGAATCCTCCGTCAACACCGCCATTCCTAAAGCATTAATCATCTCGGGAATTCCATGATTAATATGGGAATCCATATGATAAGGACGTCCTCCCAATACAATTCCTTTTAATCCTTGCTGTTTTATATCAGCCAGAGTCTCTTCACCTTTTCGTTGAATATCCTCCCTAAAATCTGCCTGCACCTTTAAAGCTTTATTTACCGCTGTCTGTACCTCAGTTTTTAAAACCCCGAAATTCAGCAATTCCTCATAAAGCCGCTTAACCAATTTTTTCGGGTCTGTAAAAGGTAAAAAAGGATTTAAAAATGGAATTTCCTGCTGCCTAAGCTCATCCACATTATTTTTAATAACCTCTGGATACGAAATGACCACTGGGCAATTAAATTGATTATCCGCCTTTAAATCCTCCTTATGAGAATAAATTAACGATGGATAAAAAATCACATCAACTTGCTTCTCAATCAAATTCATCACATGTCCGTGAACTAACTTCGCAGGATAACAGGCTGACTCAGAAGGAATCGTCGCCATTCCTTGCTCATAAATGGTTTTAGACGACTTATCAGACAACACCACACCAAATCCTAATTCCGTAAAAAATGCTGCCCAGAACGGATAATTCTCAAACATATTTAACACTCGTGGCAACCCAACCACACCGCGACTAGCCTCACAGCGCTCAAGCACCGGATAATCAAAAGTCCGTTTTTCCTTATAAGCAACCAAATTCGGTAATTTCTCTGACGTCTTTGTTTTACCAACTCCACGTTCACAGCGGTTTCCAGATACGAATCGGCCCCCTCCCTCGAAGCGATGGATAGTTAAAAGGCAGTGATTACTACATAATCGGCATCTTGTTGTTTTTGTCTGAGATTGGAAGCTGTCCAACTCCGTTGCCTTCACTAAAGTAGATTGAGCCGTCTCCTGATATTGTTCACGTGCAATTAAGGCCGCTCCAAAGGCTCCCATCATTCCAGCAATATCCGGACGAACAACCTCACAATCTGTTAATAACTCAAAAGCCCTTAAAACAGCGTCATTATAAAACGTTCCACCTTGAACCACAATTTTATTTCCTAAATCTTTCGGATCACGAATTTTAATAACTTTATATAACGCATTTCGAATGACTGAGTAAGATAGTCCCGCTGCAATATCCCCGATTGAAGCCCCTTCCTTTTGAGCCTGTTTGACTCGAGAATTCATAAAAACTGTACATCGAGATCCTAATTCTACAGGTTGCTTTGAGGCAATAGCAACTTCAACAAATTTCTCAATGGATAAATTCATCGACTTAGCAAACGTATCTAAAAAAGAGCCACAGCCTGCCGAGCAAGCTTCATTTAAGGAAATATTAGTAATATTCCCATCTTGGATTTTCAGGCACTTCATATCTTGACCACCAATATCTAAGATAAAACTCACACCTGGAGCAAAATAATTAGCTGCTTTATAATGAGCTACCGTTTCAATCTCTCCTACATCAATCTTTAAAGCAGACTTTAACAACGCCTCACCATATCCGGTTACAGCGGCATAAGCAATCTCAGCTTCCTTTGGCAACAGTTCATAAAGAGACTTTAACACTTTAATAGTAGAATATAATGGGCTCCCCTCATTACTACCATAATGAGTAAACAACAACTCTCCTATTTCATTAATTAAAGTCACTTTTGTAGTCGTGGATCCGGCGTCAATTCCTAAAAAACATTTACCTTTAAAAGTGGCAAGTTCTTGGCGTTTGACCTGCATTAGATCATGGCGTTCTTGAAATTTTTGATAATCCGATGATGATTCAAACAAGGGAGCCAGACGAGTCAAATCCTCCACTTGGCCCCCCTTTTCTAAACTCACTCGTTCCATAAATTCAGTAAAGGCTAAAGGGTTCGAATCCATTCCCGAAATTGCGGCTCCCATGGCAATATAAAGTTGAGAGTCTGTTGGAAAAATAATTTGTTCCTCCGATAAGTTCAACGTTTCAATAAACCGTTGGCGTAGTTCGGATAAAAAATAAAGGGGACCGCCTAAAAAAGCTACATTACCTTTTATAGGGCGCCCACAAGATAAGCCACTAATGGTCTGAACCACCACAGCTTGTAAGATTGAAATTGCAATGTCTTCTTTGGAAACTCCTTCATTTAATAGCGGTTGAACATCTGTTTTCGCAAATACTCCACAACGTGCCGCAATGGGATAAATGGATTTATGATCTTTCGCTAATTCATTTAACTGAGCTGCATCAACCTGTAGCAGTCCCGCCATTTGATCAATAAAAGAGCCTGTCCCACCAGCACAAGTTCCATTCATACGTTGCTCCACGCCATCGGTTAAATAAATCACCTTAGCATCTTCTCCACCCAGTTCAATCGCCACATCTGCTTGTGGATGTTTAGCCCGTAAAATTTTTGTGGTCGCTACGACTTCTTGCACAAAATGAATACCTAAACGTTTAGCCAAACTCATACCCGCTGAGCCTGTCATTGCTACAGTTACTTCTTCATCCTGAATAAGCTCATATGCTTGCTTTAATATCTTTTTTAACGTAGATGAAATATTGGCATAATGACGTTCATATACTCCAAAAATTAATTCTTGCTTTTTATTTAAAATCACCACTTTAAGGGTTGTGGAGCCGATATCAACTCCTACATAATAAGATTCTTTTGGTTTATAACTGCTCATGATGCTCCCCCTCTTTAACCTTAAACTTTTACATCTGTATTTAAATTTTACCACAACTTTATGAACTCAACATCAATTTCTACTTATTTATACTAAATTGGTTTTAAAAAAACGACAGATTGTGAGCATTTTTTGTTCCAGTGCTTATTGGCTGGAACAAAGGGATGCCAAAGCATGGTGTGTGGAAGGGTGACGACGGATGGGGCAAAAAAGGCCGCAAGATGTCGCGTTTTTATTTCCAAATTCGTATTAGTTCTGCTTACAACAAATTTTGAACTTCTACCGTAGTCAATTGTAATAAAGCAAAACTCATTAACCCGTGATATAAACTTAGCCCGACCGTATTTATTTTATCCTAATCACATGTAGTGCTAGCAAAATGAATCATGAATACCTGTCGCTTCAGATAGTAGTTCATGGGTACAAGCAACTGGAACAATCAAAAGTTTCCCCATACAAAGCCTCAATCATAAAAATTAACATTCCCGGTAATAATCACTGCACATAAACCTTTAATATAAACCCTATAAGTTAAATAATTTTAAAAAAGAGTTATTAGGACTACATTAAGCCTTAATAACACTTTTTTAATTATTTAGTTTTGCAATAAATGTTTTTTTAAAGCGCTGATAGATTATAATTGAAGTCGTCGTCATCAATAGGAAATAAAGCATAAATATTCCTAAAGATTCTGCTAATAATTTGTTTAATTGAAAGATTGGAATCAGACTAAACCAGTTAAAGATTGATAGCCCTAGAAATGATAAGATGGGTGTTAGTAGTAAAAATAAAATTGAATTTAGTAAGGCTAAAAAAGGTTGCTTAGCTGTCAACGAAATAAATAATACCCCTAAAGTAATAGCAAACGTCGTTAGAAACTTCAAACATTGGAAGAAAATAAGATAGCCTAAAATGGAGACTTGAACCGGAATTCGAGCAAGGAAAATTAGACTTTGAGCCGGAGCAAAAAGACTAGAGAAGCCATAGTGTTTATAAATGAGGACGAATTGGGGAATTTCTACCATTAGAAATAAGACAAAGGTTATTAAAAATGCTAGTAGCACTTTTGTTCTAACGGTCTTTTGACGACCTAGGGGCGTCGTACTTAATACTTTAATCATGCCCCCTTTAAATTCCATAGCAAACGTAGCATAAAAACAGAGGATGCTCATAAATGTTAGGGTTAAAACCGAGTTAATTCCTTGGTTTCCGGTGGCATCAAAGAGTTGGGTATAGGTGGTATCGTAGACAAAATGTGCCTGTGGATGTTTTAATAGATGTTCATAGTAATGCCAAACCTTATTGAAAACTTCTTCTAATTGTAATTGTTGTTGATAAGACACTTTTAATAGATTACCCTCTTCCGGTAAAAGTTCTCCTTCGTCTACTTGTTGGTCAATTTCCTCAATTCGTTGACGAAGCTTTTCAAATCGTAATTGTTCTGCTTCTAGAAATTGGACCTTTTCTGGGGTTAACTCACCTTCAAGATGGTCCATATAATTTCGATAACTGGATTCTTGAGGAGAAATATATAACCTAGTGTTAATTCCTTGATAGAGGGTTAATCCAAAGAAAGCAAGGACTAGAAATAAACTTTTATTGACTAGTAATAACTTATAGGCTTCGTAACCTAATATACTTGAACAAGGTTTTAATTTAAAGGGCTTGATCCACTTCCAAGTTAAATTTTTTATCTGAATGTTTTTTGTACAACAGAAGCTTATCATAACTGCAATGATTAAAAAAACCAAACTGGCTATTAAGGTCATTCCTGTTGCCTCATAAATGCTAATAGGTCGATTAAAAAGATTAAGATTTAAGTATGTCCCTAAGAAATAATCTGGGCGTAGAAAACCAAAAATATTCAAATATTTGAAGGCGTTATAATCGGAGGTACTGGAAATCCATAGATAGAGTCCGTAGTTTCCCATAAAGAAAATTGAACTGATCAGATAAATCAAAGCTACCTGTTTCATAAAAATTGCCAATAAACTACTGATTAGAGCAATAATGACTAGGGTTACCCCTTTACTTAAGAAAAAATAGCCAAAAAATTGTCTGATCGTGATGGGCAAAGTACTACTCATAAATAGCCCAACTGATTGAATAGAACGACTTAAATCACCTAAACCCACAGTCCAATGAACGTAAAGAAAATGAGTACCATATAAAAGTAAGGTTATAATGCCTATACTAGCTAACAGAACTCCTGTTTTCGTTAGACCTGTCGTTAATCTTCCTTTAGGTGTTGCTTTAATTAATCCTAATACTTTTTTTTGTTTTTCTTCAAAAAATATTTTTGTGGCCATAAATAAAGCTAGAAAAATCCCAATTAGATCCGTCACAACCGTTTGGGTCATTAACTCAATTCCTTTAGATATGTCCAACGTAATTAAGGTTCCACTCATCCCTTCATAGTCGCTAATGGTTTTAGCAATATTAGCTGCTGAGAAATCACTGGTTTCAAAAATTGAAATTCCACTGTAAATTTGAGCGTGATTCATAATATCTTGGCGATATCCTTCATAGTTATTAAGTGCTAAAAATTCTTCATAAATGACTGATATAAACATCAATTCATCGTTGATATTATCCGTATAGCGTAAAAAGTCTCCTTCTAAAGATAGAGGTAAATATTTTTCATAAATTCCCGGATTATCGGCTTCTAATTGTTGAATCATTTGACTGGAAAATTCATTTTGAGAAAAAGAATTTAAGTGTTGGATTTGCTCGACCACATTGAGATTATAAAGTGCTTCATAATAATCAGTTATGTATTCCAGACGTTCTTCTTGATTTAGGGATGATAACGTTTCATTTAAGCTGCTGTAAGAAGATAATGAGGGACCAATTGAATTATGGTTTAAGTACCAAAGAGCAAATAAATTAAAGGCTCCTAAACAACAGACTAATCCTTTAAAGAAAGGGTTTCCCCATAATTTTTTAAATTCAAATAGAAACAGCATTAGGAATCCTCCTTAAAGATATGCATATAGACAGCTTCTAATGTTTGATTAGGATAATAAGTTTCAATTAAATTAGCAACAGTATCTTTAGCAATTAACTCCCCTTGTTTTAAAATTAGCACTTCTTTCGCAATGGGTTCTATGTCGGATACCACATGAGTGGCGATGAGTATGGTTTTATCTGCTGCTAGTTTTTCACAAAGATTACGAATCCGAACCCGTTCTTTAGGATCAAGGCCTGCTGTGGGTTCGTCTAAGATAATTAAACTTGGATTTCCAATTAAGGCTTGAGCAATTAAAATTCGTTGCTTCATTCCCCCAGAAAAAGTTCCTATCTTCCGATCAAGTTGATCGTGCAAATCCACAAAGGTGGCAACTCGTATGACTTCGTCATTTAATTGTTTTTAGGCACTTCCTTTAATGTTGCTAGG
>Ga0153974_1000189_pt1 | contig 14767 bp, 10 predicted proteins | sample TSGA058MetaG_FD_104741 | JGI IMG/M metagenome (GOLD analysis project Ga0153974, IMG submission 104741) | Attine ant fungus gardens microbial communities from Georgia, USA - TSGA058 MetaG | ecosystem: Host-associated > Fungi > Mycelium > Unclassified | place: USA: Georgia, Yuchi Wildlife... | reverse complement strand
CTTAATATCTCAACACCTAATTTTGCTAATTTTATTTCTCCAGTTACGAATTGCAAAGCTAAACAGGAAAAATAGGGCTGATTCAACTGGATCACGACCTCATCTTGATTATAATTTAAGAAAAACAAGTAGCGATAATCCTCATTCTCCCTAATAGTAACTTCAACATCAATAGGTACCTGGAAAGGAGAGGAGATCGCTAGTTGATCTAATCTCTCTTTCATAAATACTTGTAAAAAGGCGGTCTCAGGTTGGGTTCCAATATAGTAACTTTCCCCTTTCCCAAATTTATTGTAGGTGATAGCAGGCAAATTAGCATAATAATCTTCAGTAAAATGGCCGAGAGCTTGGGCTGTATCTAAGCTAATGGAATCTGCCCAAACTTTACCTGAATATAGTTGATTTTGGTAAGAGAAGTGCCGACTCCATTCTGGAATCATAGCATCAAATTCTTTAACGACGATACCAAGTACTCGTTTTAAGGCTCCTGGATAACCACCTCCATAAATTTGATCATATTCATTGACGTAACCGCTAAAGAAATTAGTTAAAAAGGTGCCACCACTAGCCACATAGTTCTCAATTTTTCCAGTAAGTTGTTCGGTTACGAGATATAATCCTGGAGCAATGATTAATTTATAGTCTGAGAGTTCTTCATCTGGATGAACGAAGTCGACACTTATATTGTAATCTCTTAAACTACGATAATATTGACTAATTTGATCTAAATAAGAAATCGCCGTAGGTTTGGAATTAAGTTCTAAAGCCCACCAATTTTCCCAATCAAAAATAATTCCAACTTCAGCATAGATATGGGTTCCAGTAATGTCTTTTAAGTGTTGGAGTTCTTTCCCTAAGGCCACAATTTCTTGATAAGTACGATTTTTCTCGCTGCCACAGTGATTCACCATCCCGCTGTGAAATTTTTCGGCTCCACCAAGGGAAGCACGCCATTGGAAGAACATGATTCCATCAGCCCCATGAGCTAGCGATTGATAACTATGTAGACGCATTTGCCCAGGCCTTTTAGAAGGATTATAAGGACGCCAATTTATATGGTTGGCTGCTTGCTCCATTAACAAAAAGGGCTGTTTTTTCAAACTTCTAGATAAATCATTTGCCATCATATCGCCATAGGAAATTTTAACATGAGGTTCTGGATAAGAATCCCAGGTGGCAATGTCCATTTCTCGAGCCCATTTAAAGCCATCAATAGCTTTATGAAGTCCTAATAAGTTCGTCATAACCGGAATGTTTGGGGTATAGGTTTTTATAATATCTCGTTCTAATTTATAACAGTCTAATAAGGAGTCTGACATAAATCGTTTAAAGTCTAAGAGCTGAGCAGGATTTTCAAAACTATTAGGAGTTTTAGCTGGTAATAAAATTTCTTCCCATTGATAATAAGTTTGACTCCAGAAGTTCGTGGACCAAGCTTGATTTAAGACCTCTAGGGCTTGATATTTTCCTTGTATCCAAATTCGAAAAGCTTTAACACAATTTTCACAGTAACATTCACTAATATGACAGCCATATTCATTATTAATATGCCACATGACTAAAGCTGGATGATCTTGATATCTTTGAGCTAATTTTGCTACAAGGTCCCCAGCAAATTTTCGATAAACTTCACTATTAGGACAATAATGTTGACGACCTCCATGGGTATAAATTTTACCACTTGCCCCCATAGGTAGGGTTGAAGGATATTTAATAGAGAGCCAAGCTGGTGGCGAAGCGGTGGCGGTGGCTAGATCTACGTAAATTTTATTCTCATATAAAAGATTCATGATTTGATCTAGGGTGCTAAAGTCATAAGTGTCTTCATTAGGTTGGAGTTTTGCCCAACTAAAAATATTGATACTAACATAGTTCACGTTTGCTTGTTTCATTAAACGCATATCTTCTTGCCAAGTGGCTTGATCCCATTGTTCTGGATTATAGTCTCCACCGTAAAATAATTCTTTTTTTACTGATTTCATCTATTCGCTCTCCTTTAAAACCTTTTAAGTTATATCCATTCAAATATTTTAGAGTATTTGAGTGTAAAGTAGGTGATCAGAGACTATTTTTGGTAATAACGTCTCTCATCCAGAAGCTACTTTTCTTTGGGATGCGTCGTAGATCGTTATCTAAGTCAACGCGATAGAATCCATAGCGATTTCGATAACCGTTTAGCCACGACCAGCAGTCGATAAAGGTCCAGAGATGGTAACCGAAACAGTTGCTTCCCGCTTGGATACCTCGATGAAGGGCTTCTAGGTGTTCGGTTATAAATTCAATTCGATAGTCATCTTGGATAATTCCAAATTCATCTGCAAATCGTTCTTCTTGGGCAACTCCCATGCCATTTTCAGAGACAAACCAAGGGATATTGCGGTATTCATTACGAATCATTAGGGCCACGTCAAAGAGGGCTTCTGGATAGATTTCCCAACCGCGATAGGGATTCATTTTTTTCTGTGGCCAATCGTAGTAGCCATATAAATCTTTGGGCATTTTAGCTTGTTTACTTGTAGAGGTTGTTGCCTGTACCCGCTTAGGTTGATAGTAGTTGAGTCCTAAAAAATCAACGGTGTTTTCTTTAATTAAGGCTCGATCTTCTGGTTGTGTGACTGGGAGTAAATCATGTTTGTCTAATAAGTGAATGAGTTTTTCTGGAATAGAGCCGTGAACGACTGGATCTAAAAAGCTTTTAGAGTTAAGTAAGTCAGCGTTTTCTTTCGCTTTTAAGTCCTCTGGATTATTACTTTTGGCATAGGCAGGAGATAGGTTGAGGATAATTCCAATTTTTCCAGTTTGATGGGTTTTTCTAAAAGCTTCAACAGCTTTGGTATGGGCCATGAGGGTATGATATCCCACTTGGATGGCTCGTTTAAAGTCAATAACTGCTGGGTAGTGATATTGAAATAGGTAGCCACATTCAATATGAACAATGGGTTCGTTAAAGGTGGTCCAGTAATTCACTAAATCACCAAATTGTTCGAAGGCTGTTTTAGCATAAAAGGCAAAGGCATCAACAGAGTAGCGATTTTCCCATCCACCTTGTTCCATTAACCACCAAGGCATATCGAAGTGGAACAGATTAATGATGGGTTCGATACCGTTTTTCCTTAGCGTTTGGAAATAGTCGCGATAATAGGCAACTGCTTTGGGATTTAAGGTTTTGCCATCAGGTAGGAGTCGCGTCCAAGCAATAGACGTTCGGTAGGAGTTTAAGTACATCGCTTTCATTAAGTTAATGTCTTCGCGATAGTGCTCATAAACATTTGAAGTTAGTTGAGGTCCCATTTGGTTATCAAATTTTTCTGGACACATTTCATACCATTTATCCCAGGTAGAAGGTGATTTGCCATCTTTGTAACTGGCTCCTTCTGTTTGAGGCGCCGAGGCTGCAGCACCCCACATAAATTTTTCTGGAAATTGTTTCATAACTTCACTTCCTCACTTTTGAAATATTTAAGTACGCACCGAAAATTTATCATCTTCACAAATTATTCGATCACGTGTTTAATTCGTTCTGCAAAAGCTGCCAGCCATTCTGGACTCGCTTCTTCAATTCTAGCTGTGCCATTTTCTTCTGGATAAGCCAGATAAATCACGGGCTCTTGTGTCTGGGTTGCTACTACAAAAGAAAACTCAACATTGGTTGCAATTCCCCAGTTTCCGGTTTTATCCATGGCTACCACAGAAAATGCACCTACTCGTCCTGTCCTTTTTTCCAGTTTTTCTGTAAAGCGACCAATGGCAGTTTCACAAGCTATTTGTGGATGAAACCCTTCGGACATTAAACGAACAATTTCGTAACTTATACACCCTTTCATTAAGTCTTCCCCTAGCCCCGTTGCCGTTGCTCCGCCGACTTCGCTATCCACATAAAATCCAGAACCTGACAAAGCAGAATCACCAATTCGACCTGTTTTTTTCATAAATAAACCCGAAGTAGAAGTTGCAGTAACCATTTTACCCCATTGATCTAAACAAACCATCCCCACGGTATCGTGACCGTCATAAGGGCTTAAGTCCTTTTCATATATCTCTTTAACACGCTTTTCATAAAACGTCTTCACTTTTGATGTTAGCATATTTTGTTTTTCAAAGCCTTCCTTTTGGGCATATTGCTCAGCACCAACTCCCACTAAAAATATATTAAAGATATCCTTACTTAATTGTTTAGCGACAGAAACGGGATTTTTTACATTTTTAACTCCTGCCACTGCTCCAATAGCAAACGTATCTCCATCCATATACGCAGCATCTAGTTCTACGATCCCATTTTCATTAGGAAGCCCGCCATACCCCACTGACTTATAATCTGGATAATTTTCCACTTCTTTAATGGCCACTTCAATCCCATGACCAGCATCTGTCCCATTTTCTAGTAATGCTTTAGCTTTTATAACACCTTCATAAGACATGCGCCAGGTTGCAATGATTCCCCACATTTCAATCACCTCTTTAGATTTGAAAATTTTTAACAAAGCGGCTCAATGCCTTATTATAATTGAGCTTTTTGCTTTAATGTTTGTGCCATAAATTGGGTTAACTCATAAGTCGTGTCACATTTATACTCCCAATACATAATGCCATAAAGTCCTTTTTCTTGAACATATTTAATTTTTAAGGCGATAGATTCTTGATCATCATAACTAATATAGGATTCACCATTAAATAAGTAGGGCGCCTTTGCTTCAGAATCCCAATATCTTTGATAGCCATTTTTATTGATATACTCGTTTGCTAAATCACCATAATCTGGACCAAAATCACCAATTGTTAAAGCGGGTTGACCATAACCTTGATTAACATTTAAAACTCCATCCCACTTTCTTGAATAAAAAGCAACTCCTATTACAATTTTATGAGGAGGAACCCCAGCCTTTAAATATAAGTTAACCGCGTTATCAACACTGGCCTTAGACGTAGCTGTTGGGTATGGATATAAATTCGTATGATGTCCCGTTTGTTTAATATAGGCTTCTTGTAAATCGTAGGTCATAATTTGGACATAATCCAGTAACTCTTGAACTTGCTCCATTTGAGTATGTTCAATATAATAGGCACCCCCTCCAGCAGCAATGGTTAGCATAGGTCGAGCAGGGGTATTCGCTTGATCTAACTGATGACGAATGGCTGCTAATAATAGAGTAAAGTTTTCTTTATCATCAGGGGAAGCATCAATTCCCGTCGCTGGTATACAGGGGTATTCCCAATCTATATCAATTCCATCTAAGCCCGCTTTTTCTACAAACTCTTTGGCACTTTTCGCAAAAGTTTCTCTTCCTTTCGCTGTTGTTGCCGCAATCGAAAAGCCGCCGCATCCCCAGCCACCTACGGATAAAAGAATTTTAAGCGTGGGGTTCAGGGAGCGAATTCTTCTTAATGCCGCAGTCGATTTCTCGTATTCCCAGTCAATTTTGTCTTCTTTCACAGTTCCAAAGGCTAAATTTATGATATCTAACGCTTTAATATCTGCTTCTTTCATTTCTTTAATATGAGAAAGTCCTACATAACCAATTAACCGATTCATTTTTTTCCTCCACTTATATATAAGGCATAAAAGAATACGATTATATTAGACGCAGTTGATTTTTATACTATAAAAATCTTACTGCACCTATAGTTACCTTATATAACCCAAATAATAAGAATGATACGAGTTATGCAAAGTATTAATCGTTTTAGATTTGGAATATTTTACCGATCTTTTTCGACACTGATTTTACTCGGATTTTCTGTTCATTTTTGCTTATTGATCTCGCCTTTTATAGAAGCGATAAAACTACAAAACTTTGGTACCGAATATATAACTCTCTATAATGGGTTGTTTAATGTTAACTCAATAACGGTTGAATTATCATCTGGTAAATGATCAAACCATGGCAATGGCAAAAATGCATCATTAGGAAACTTCGAAACATTCCAAGGCCGAACTAATGGCATCAGCACGCCATCACTTAACAGTTTAGCTGACTTTATTTTCCCTTCTAACCCGACTAAGGGCAGAGGCCCAATCCCACGGTCTAAAATATGAGCATATAATTTATCTTCTTTTAACGTATATCTTCCCCAATCGGGCTTAGGAAGAGGCGCTGCCTGACATCCGTAAATACTCTCACCATTTTTACTCATCCATTCACCTATTTCCAGTAAGGAGTTAACTGATTCTTTAGGAAGAGCTCCAGTTGCCGTCGGCCCAACATTTAACAAGAGATTCCCATTTTTACTCACACATTCGATTAAAGCTCGGATTAACGTTTTCGTCCGTTTATGACTAAATAAATTTTGAGAATACCCCCAAGTTCCATTCATGGTCACACAAGCTTCCCACGGTATAATGTGACCCTTTTCGTTTAACATACCTTGAGGGGGAATCAGTTGTTCAGGTGAGGTAAAGTCCCCAGCGTATACTTCAGGAATTTCTTTACGTAAGTCCCCACCTAAGCGATTGTTAATTATAATATCCGGTTGTAATTGACGAATCATTTGGACTAATTGGGTTGCTTTCCAAGTTTCTCCTTTCATTGAAGGGAGTCCGCTCTCTTTAGAATTATGGTAAGAAAAATCGAACCATAGAATATCAATTTTACCGTAATGAGTGAGCAACTCCCGAACTTGATTATGTAAATAGGTAATATAGCAATCTAAGTTTCGCTGAGATTCTTTGAGCTTTTCACGATCATCATTTCGAAGGGGATGTTGTAAATCTTGGTAAGTCGGGTAATCAGGATGATACCAATCAATAACTGAATAATAAAATCCGATTTGAATTCCTTCCTCCCGAAAGGCTTCCACAAATTCTTGTATTAAATCCCGCCCAATGGTGTGGTAAGAGGAATACGTCGTGTACTGACTCTTAAACAAACAAAAACCATCATGATGTTTGGTCGTCATTACCGCATATTTCATTCCCGCTTTTTTTGCTAGTTTAGCCCATGAGCGAATACAATCTGGGCGAGGATTAAACTCATCAATAAATTTTTGATACCCTTCAATGGATAACTGATCATGAGACCTTAGCCACTCAGAACGACCATTTACAGCGTAAGCACCCCAATGAATAAACATTCCAAATCGATCAGATAGAAATTTTTCAATTTTCATGTTTTTCTCCTTAATTGTTAAATTTTCTTTTGTACTCTACTCAAAATATTTCTCTTTAATCCTTGAAGATCTAAATAAAGATTACCTTGTTTTTCACTCGTAAAATACTACTTCATTTTATTTCTCATGACGATGTAAGGCTCGATATTGGCCTGGCGTCACGCCTAAAATACTTTTAAATTTTCTAGAAAAATTAGATACATCATAATACCCGCTTTGATTAATAATATCTTTGATGGGTAAGTCGGTTTCGACGAGTTGTTCTTTTATATGGCTCAATCTTAATTCTTGAACGTACTTTGTAAATGTCATCCCCGTTTCGTCTTTTATTATTTTACTTAAGTAAGGAGTGGAATACTCGTATTTATCTGCTAAAAATTCAAGAGACAACTCTGGAGATGTATAATGGTTTAATATATATGAAAATATTTCTTCTAGAGATTTATCCCGCTTAACATTACGTTTAAATTGTACCAATTCATTAATAAAGAGTGTCAGCTCTAACAGTTCTTCTTCTAAAGCTTCTAAACTTTGATACTCACTCAATTGCTTGAATTGGATATTTTCACGAGGAATGCCTAAGGTAGCTGCTGTTTTCATCAATAAATTAATTAAATAAAAACAGTACACTTTTATTTCCTCTAAGCGGTAGCGATTCGTATAGATAAAGGTAAAGATCTCCTTCAAACTTTTTATAGCTTCATTACCAGCTCCTTGATTTAGACTATATATCCACTTGTTCTCCTTATCGACAGGGTACTCAAGAAACTGATTATTTATAGCAAGCTCTTCTCTGTAAGGAACTAAGTACTGATTAGATCCTTGCATCAAGCGATCACAGGCAATCATCGCCTGAATATAAGAGTGCTTAATTTGAGTTAACTCCTCATAAAGTTGACCATAATAAAGATAAAAAGTCTCTTCTAAACTATTTAATTGTTCTTTAATGTCTAGCAAAGAGCTTTCTACAGATAGCTCTTTTTCAGTATGGATGACAAAAATAGCTAATTTATTTTGTAGAGGAATTTGAACTAAAAAGGCTTGATAATTTGTGGTCTTTATGGGAAACAGTTGATGAATCTGAGATCTGTCATCGATGGCTAATTGATCCTTTCTAATCATAGCTACAAAGTATCCCACTCCGATGACAGTAAAATGTTTAATAAATGGATTTTCCTCTTCTTCTGTAAATTTTTCTTCTATTACACCTAAAAAAGCTTGGCTTTGTGCAATATATAATAATGATTTATTTTGTAACTCCAATGATTCATTTTGATTTAAAATATTCATTATTTGGAGTTGAATCCCTTCTAATTCATTCTCACCTTCTGTTTTTACCTGGCTTTGCTTATTAGCCAATTCAAGATAGACTCGTTTAATGGGTAAATATTGCAAGTAACTAGCTCCTCCAGCTAATAAAATCCCTAACAAAAATAAACTCAGTAAAAGAGTGACAACAAAATTTCGTGGTTCCATGACCGTTAATAATTCATGACTATTAACAATACTAATAAAGCTAATTCCTAAATCTTCCGAAACAATTTTTTCAATGTGATATTCTATGCCAGAATTCGTATAAGTCACTTGGTTTAATACAGCATCTAACATTTGTCCTTTACTATCAATAAATTCCTGTGAATGATTAACGACATTACTTAATAAGATTTGTCCTTCTTCGTTAATCACATAAATTTGATTTAATCCTTCTTGTTGTAACTGTGGCAAGCGACTTTCTAACACGCTGCTATCAAATAAAAACACGACACTACCGTATTGAATATTTTGTGAATTTAATAAAGGAACAAGATATTGTACCTGAAACCGATGAGGTTCTTCTTGCTTAGATATTGCTGTAAGAGTTGGCTCATTAAGATAGAATAATTCTTTTATCTCTTGATCACTTAAGCTAGTCTCTTGATAAAAATGTTGACTCAGAGTCTCTAACTCATAAAAGCCATAGGGACTATAATAACGATTGTCATTGGAGAAGTAATATAAAATTACATTTGTGACACTTTTTTCACTAGCAATATAGCTAGATAACATCTCCATCCCAATTCTACTATAAAAAGGATGTTCCATTAAAAAGGGGGATAATGATTCATTTATCGTAATATTTATTGCAATATTACTTAAACCTTCAAATTTATCAGTCAACTGTCGCTTTGCAGTATTTAATTCATTACGAATCCCATTTTTAACTTGGTCTTTAGCTTCACTTAATGATAACTGATAAATAAACATAGATAGAACAATAAACGGTAATAAAAATATTAGAAAATAATAAAAAGCATATCTTGAAATTAAACTTGATTTCACTCGTTTTAATGCCCTCATGTTTAACTTTCCTCAACATAAAATACAATCTCTGCCTTCTCTACTGCAGCTTTAGAAAACCAAACATATGGAGTTAAGATTAAAGGAATCCCTGTTAAGAACCCAACAATCGGAACTAAAAAACAAATCATTAAGCTAAGGGTGACTCCTAAAATGATGGCAATTGTCTCTAAAATATTAATTAAAAAAAAGAGGAAAGCTTGATAAATATACTGTTTTAATGGTAATTCATATTTAGCAAAAATCGGGATAACAAAATGGCTCGCTCCTAAATAGAGTCCTAAAAACATGAGCAGGAACAAATGATAGAGTCCATTTTGAAAGTATTGGCGAGAAATATTAAGATTTATGAATAAGATTCCCGAACCAATAAGGAACAAAAAACCGAGTCCATTGATTTGCCAAAATTCTTTTTTATTAGATTTTCTCATTTCAGTTAAAATTTTAATATCACGGTTATTTTTATCATTTATATATTGATAAATTAAGCGGTATAAGCCCAATAAAGCTGGAAATATGCCTAAAATAATACCCCCTGATATTAACTTCCATAAGAAATATCCTTGAAGTTTCATCCCTAATATAAATAAATTACCTATTTTATATATCTTTTGTATAGATTGATCCGTCATGTTAGTCTTCCCCTTTATTGTTCTTAGCATCAGCCTTTTATGCTAAACTAAAAATGTTTGTCGATCTAGTTTAGAAAGAAGATTTGATTAAGAATACTCTTTCTAACGTCCAATGCTTCAAGGAAAAAAATGACAACATAATCGAGTTCCTATGATATTGTCACTTTATTTAGTAATTATATGATTTATATCCCTTACTCCATGGCGCTCCAACGATCGTAAACGGCTTGATAAGTCTCGACCATCACTTGTGAACCGATTGATTCTAATGTATTTACGAACTCCTCCCACGTTTCATCATTAATAGGATCAACTCCCGTAATAAATCGCGCCTCAGATTCGGTTAAAAATGTATTTAAATCAGTACTGATAATACTAATCGCATCAGCCTCTCCAATTTTTAAAGCTGCTGGTGGAAACGGAACTTTTGCATAAGGAGTAATTTTTTCTTCCGTTTCAGCTAAGATCCACTCCCAAAAAGGATTATCAGGTTCATCATTGGCATTCTCAAGAATAGGTGGTAGTTCAAACCCAATTCCAGGAGCTTGAATTCCAAAATATGGGGTAACTTTTCCACGATCAGCTTCTGTATCTGTTAAATCAACATCTTCTGTAAAAACTCGTACTTGTTCTCCAGCATCATTGGTCTGATATTCCCACAAATATCCTTCTGGACCATGATTTGCAAAAAGAGCACCTTCTTCTGAATAGAAGTAATCGACCCAACGCATAGCGGCTGCAGGGTTCTTAGCTTCAGAAGTGATAGCAAAGGTTCCAGTACTCATTCCTGGACTAGCATTAACCACTCTCTCTTCTGACCATTCACTAGTTAAGGGATAGAACATTGGATTTTTCATTGCATCTATCTCATCTTCTCCTGTGGTAAAGTTGGGAAACCAATCTAAGAAAAAGCCAACTTGATTATTATTACCTTTTGCTTTTACTTGTTCTCCTGATTGTGAGAAAATTTCACGATCTAAAATATTTTCTTCCCATAACTGATGCATCCACTCTAAATAAGCACGATAATTATCTGTTGTTGCATTATATTGGACCACATCATCTATAACTTCAATTCCAACAGTGGTCAATCCGAATCCTGAAAGTAACCATCTACGCAACCATTGTAATTGATTTCCATCTGAGATTGGATAGACTTCTACACCTGGACCCGCTGGTTCTTCATCCCGAAAACGAACCATTAAATCAAAGAATTCATCAATAGTCTTGGGCACTTCTTCAACCTCTAATGCCTCTAACCACGACCCATTATACCAAGCTGGACTATGGGGCCAAATAGAATTCCCACCAATAGAAATGACAGGTAATGAGTAAATATGACCATCTGGCGATGTAATATTACGGCGAACATCTGGATTTTCATCAAGAACCTTACTTAAATTAGGGGCATATTCTTCAATTAAATCTTCTAATGGAATTAATAGCCCCTGGGAACCATAGTCGATTTCCATTGCTCTGGTCAAATCATTGTTTCCTGCTCCAAAAAGGATATCTGGTAGGTCGCGACTGGCAAATGCTAAGTTTAAGTTAGTTGCGAAATCATTGATTGGTGGATGAGTAAATTCAAAATGGATATTTGTCATTTCTGAATACACTTGAAAAAATGGCATCTCTTCCCAGTCCCTTAATCCTACACCAGGACCCATAATGGACATCGTAATCGGTTCATCTACAATTGGGAACCCTTCTCGATGAACGGTAACATTTGCACCCTCACTGGGTTCATCAGTGTCATCTTGATTCCCACATCCTACTACGGTTAATCCTAAAATAGCTACTCCCATAAATCCTAGCAAGCGTTTCATGTTTTTATTCACTATCTCTTCACCTCTTTAAATTATTTTTTTATGATCAAGATCAAATCACTTAAATAACCCGTTATCCTTTAAGAGATCCGATCATCACACCTTTAACAAAATATTTTTGTAAGAATGGATAAATCATAATAATAGGGAGAGTGGCAACAATCATCACTCCATATTGAATAACTTGGGTTAGTTGTTGTCGACTGTGCATAAATTCAGCCATACTATTATTCATTGTACTAGCCTCTGGCATTGAAAACATATCATTTAAAACTAAAATTTCACGTAGAATCAACTGCAATGGGAATCGACTTCGATCAGAAATATAAATCAATGCACTAAACCAGCTATTCCAATGTCCCACACCAAAGAATAAAGCCATGACAGCAATAATTGGCGTTGATAAGGGTAGAATTATTTTAATAAACAAGTAGAAATCACTACACCCATCGACAATGGCTGCTTCTTCCATTTCCCTTGGGATATTAGATTGGAAAAAGGTTCGTGTTACCACAATGTTAAATACTGACGTTGCACCTGGTAAAACTAGTGCCCAAACCGTATTTAGCATTCCTAAATTTTTCACCAATAAGAACGTTGGAATTAACCCTCCACTTATAAACATGGTGACTAGCATAAAAAAGGTAAAGAATTTTTTACCGTAAAATTCGGGTCTTGATAAGGCGTAAGCACAAGGAATCGTTACAATTAAATTGATGCTAGTTCCCAGCAATGTATAATAAATCGTATTTAAGTACCCTCGCCATAGATCTTGATTTTGAAAAATTAAACGGTATCCATCTAATGTAAATCCTTTAGGCAACAATACCATTTCACCGGAATTCACATAATGTGGGCTACTAACTGAAGCACTTATCACGTATATCAAAGGATACAATACAAGAATTAGGGATGTGATTAAGAATATATAAACAAAGATTAGGAAAATTTTATCTGCTGTTGTTTCTTTAATAGGTGATTTTTTTTTGTTCTTCTTTACCATAAGCTCACCTCACTTATCTTCTTCGCAAATTGGTTGACAACAATTAATAAAACTGCATTGATTGCGGCATTAAATAATCCAATAGCAGCTGCAAAACTATACTGTGCATTTAACAATCCCATTTCATAAACATAGGTGGCAATAACGTTAGACGTTTCCATGTTTAATGGGTTTTGTAGTAGAATAATTCTTTCAAATCCCATAGCCATTATGCTTCCTACATTCATAATTAACAAAATGACCACAGTTGGAAGAATCGTAGGTAAATTAATGTACCAAGCTCTTTGTAAACGCGATGCGCCATCTACGATAGCAGCTTCATGTAATGTTGGATCAACTCCTGCTAAAGCTGCTAGATAAATAATCGATGACCATCCCGTACTTTGCCACACACCAGAAAGAACATAAACTGTTCTAAACCACCTAGGATCTGATAAAAAAGCAATACGATCAAACCCTAGGAATTCTATAAAATGATTAATGATCCCTGTCGACGGTGATAAAAAGGATATAACCATTCCACTCATAACAACTACGGAAATAAAGTGAGGTGCATAGGTAGCTGTTTGAGTAAATTTTTTAAAAAATCCATCTTTCACTTCATTAAAGGCTAAGGCTAAAATAATAGGTAAAGGAAAACCGACGATTAAGCCATAAACATTAATAGCGATGGTATTTCTTATTAACGTTTCGAAATGATGTGATTGAAAAAAACGAATAAAATGTTGAAATCCAACCCATTCACTCCCTAAGATCCCTTGAGCGGGTCTAAAATCTTTAAAGGCAATTAAAATTCCATACATGGGAATATAACTAAAAATGAAAATCACTAAAAATGCTAATGAAACAAAGACATATAACTGCCAACTATTTAGACCACGTTTAAATTTACTTCGTCTTTTTCTTCGCTTTTCTTCTTTGCTCATTCCTCCTAAAGTATTAACTGTTTTTAAATTAGCTTCCAAGTCTAATCCTCCTATTCATATTTAAATTCTTAACTGTATTTTTTTATCACCTCATTCTCTTAATAAATTTTAGTTCATTTAACGGCTCATTTGATAGCGCTTATAAATCCACAATAGCATGGGTGCAGTTTCTTATCAATATGTAGTTTTTTTCCAATGTGTAATCCTTACTATTTCAGTATTAAACGTTGTTACTTAACAAAAATATTTAAAAAAACCTATCCAAATCAAATACTAAATGATTTATCCTTATAAAGAGATTTAATTTTCTATGCTTCCCATATTAAAAATCACGCACTCAGATAATGGGTTTAAACCGACACAGAAGTTCCATTGTCATGATTTGTTTAAAAGAATGGTTCAATTAAACCCTGTTACTCTGTAGCATGCCAACGATCGTAAACAGCTTGATAAGTGTCAATCATTATTTGAATTCCGATTGACTCTAAGGTTTCAAGAAATTCATTCCAAGTTTCATCATTAATGGGATCTAGACCTGTAATAAAACGAGCTTCTGTTTCGGTCAGAAACGTATTCAAATCAGTTGCAATAATACTAATAGCCTCTGCTTCTTCAATGGTTAAAGCTGCTGGTGGAAAGGGAACTTTTGCATAGGGAGTTATTTTTTGTTCTGTTTCTGAAATAATAAATTCCCAAAAGCGAGTATCTGGCTCTTCATTAGCATTTATTAAAATTGGCGGAGTTTCTATCTGAATTCCAGGTGCTGAGATACCATAGAACGGGGTAATTTTTCCGCGCTCATCTTCTGTATTTTCTAAGTCAATGCCTTCTGTAAAGACTCGCACTTGTTCACCAGCATCATTGGTCTGATATTCCCAAAGATATCCCTCAGGACCATGATTTGCAAAAAGAGCACCTTCTTCTGAATAGAAGTAATCG
>Ga0153974_1000188_pt1 | contig 14810 bp, 11 predicted proteins | sample TSGA058MetaG_FD_104741 | JGI IMG/M metagenome (GOLD analysis project Ga0153974, IMG submission 104741) | Attine ant fungus gardens microbial communities from Georgia, USA - TSGA058 MetaG | ecosystem: Host-associated > Fungi > Mycelium > Unclassified | place: USA: Georgia, Yuchi Wildlife... | reverse complement strand
GTCAATTCCGTCGTACATATGATCGTGCTGCAAAATTACCAGGTAAACAAGGTGAAAACTTCATTTACTTATTAGAATCTCGTCTTGACAACTTAGTATACCGTTTAGGTTTAGCATCTACACGTCGTCAAGCTCGCCAATTAGTTAACCATGGTCATATCTTAGTTGATGGATCTCGTCTTGATATCCCATCTTACTCAGTTAAGCCAGGTCAAACAATTAGCATTCGTGAAAAGTCAGCTAACTTAGAAATCATTAAATCAGCTTTAGCTGCAACGATTCACCGTCCAGATTTCGTATCTTTTGATGATGCAACAATGACTGGAACTTTCGTTCGTTTCCCAGAACGTTCAGAAGTATTTGCTGATATTCAAGAAAACTTAATCGTTGAGTTCTATAGCCGATAAGAATTCTTAAAGGCACTGTACCCCTATGACACATCTCTTTGAGTCATAGGGGTTTTTTTATACTCTTAAAACTGCTTTTTGAGGCATTTCCAATTTTACTTACTTACCTTAAGAATTATCATATAAACACCTTTGATTTTTTGAGTGCTTTCTTTTCGGAAATGATAAAAAGCAAAAAATGAACCCCTCATCAAAAAAGTAGGTTCATTTTTAATTTAGTGATTGACTTTAAATATGCTTAATTAAAAAATATTTTTTCTTGCCGCGGCGAATGACTGTAAAGCTTCCTGCAAGTGCATTTTCTTTAGAAACCATGTATTCTAAATCCTTAATTTTATCACCGTTAATAGCAATAGAATTATTATTAATGAATTCACGAGCTTCGCGTTTTGAGCTTGCAACTTTAGTGGTAACTAATGCGTCTACTAAATTTAATGAATCAGCTAGCTCAAAGGAAGGAACATCTTTAAAGCCAACTTCAATTTCCTCTGGTGTTAAATTTTTAATATCGCCTTTGAACAAAGCAGCTGTAATTTTTAATGCTTGTTCATAAGCAGCTTTTCCATGTGCAATAGTTACAACTTCTTTAGCTAATATTTTTTGAGCTAAACGTTCGTGGGGAGCGGCATTAAATGCTTCTCCTATAGATTCAATTTCTTCCTTCGATAAAAAGGTGAAAAATTTTAAGAATTTAATTGCATCCTCATCTGCAGTATTAATTAGAAATTGGTACATTTCGTAAGGTGTTGTTTTGCTTCTATCTAACCAGATAGCCCCACCAGCTGTTTTTCCAAATTTTGTTCCATCTGATTTTGTCACTAATGGCATCGTTAACCCAACAGCTTTTTCTTCATGTCCCAGTGTTTTTCGAATCGCTTCTAGTCCAGAAGTAATATTTCCCCATTGATCGGAACCTCCAATTTGTAGGACGCATTTCTTCGTTTCGTATAAATGTTTAAAATCCATCCCTTGGAGGATTGAGTAAGCGAATTCTGTAAAGGTCATTCCATGCTCTAATCGTGAACATACCGACTCTTTTGCTAACATATAATTAAGATTAAAATGTTTACCCCAGTCACGTAAAAACTCAATCATACTTACATTGGCAGTCCAATCGTAATTATTAACTAATTCTGCACTTTTAAATTCTGTGCCAAAATCAAGAAATTGAGATAATTGTTTTTTAATACTTTCTGACCAATGAACAATAGTTTCATCGCTATTAACCTGTCTTTCTACTGAACGACCAGTTGGATCTCCGATTAATCCTGTTGCTCCTCCAACTAATGCTAATGGTCTATGACCAGCTTCTTGAAATCTTTTTAACATTAATATAGGTAAGAGTGAACCGATATGTAAACTATCTGCTGTTGGATCGAAACCACAGTATAGGGTAATCTTTCCTTCCTCCATTAAAGCATCTAAAGCTTCTAGATCGGTGCAATCATTAATTAAACCACGCCATTGTAATTCTTTCAAAAATTCATTTTTCATTTTCAGTCACCTCTTTTTTAGGGTTTATATTACATTTTCATCAAAAAAACCCTTCAATCTATCTAATCATAGACTGAAGGGACGAAAAATCGCGGTACCACCCAACTTGTTAAATCATTCAAAATTTAACCACTTCTTTAGATAACGGTATTCCCGGTTCAAATGAACATGCTCCAAAAGTGTAATTGATTATCATTATGCCTTAGTTCACAGCAACCACTAAGTCTCTTCCACTGCATACTATGATAACTACTGGTCTTTCCTCATTGCATTGTAATATATTAATGGATTATAACAAGTTTATTTTTTTTTGTCAACTTATCTTGTGGTCTCACGCCAAACAAATGAATGTGGTAAAGTAATTTGTGTATTCTCTACTTCTTCATCTTTCATTAATTTAGTTAATAGACGCATTGCAACAGCTCCAATATCATAAGTCGGAATATTAATTGTACTTAATTGTGGACGTGACATTAAAGCGTATTTAGTATTTTGGAATCCGATAACTTCTAAATCATTAGGAACACTAATTCCATGTTCAATTGCTGCATTCATAAACATAACTGCAATTGAGTCACGAACAGCTAAAGCTGCATCGGGAGCTTTTTCATTAATAAAGAAATCTCTAAAGGATTGTGCCGAATTTTCAAAACGTTTGTATAAAGCTAATACTCGTGGCTGAAGTCCTGACTCTTCTAATGCACGGCGATAACCTTTTTCTTTTAAGTCATTCATTTCATAATGAGTACTTGAAGTTAAGAAGGCGATATCTTTGTTACCATTTTCAATTAATTTTTTCGTTGCTTCATAAGCAGCTAATTCATAGTTAATTAAAACAGCCGGCACGCGACCTTCTAAGTCTTTAATGGATAAAAGAACAGTTGGTACGCTATCTTTTGCTAAACGATCACCTTCTTCTTCACCAAGATTATCTGCCATCATTAAAACACCATCAACCTGAGAAGCAATCATATTTTGCCAAATATTTGTTGCAATTTCATTCTCACTATGAGTTACATTTAAGAAAACTGAATAACGGTACTTATCAGCAATATCCGCTACTCCATCAATCATCTCTGAAACAGATGCTCTTGAACATGTTGGAACAATTAATCCAACGTTTGTCGATCGACGACTTGCCAATCCTCTAGCAATTGCATTTGGGCGATATCCTAAATCACTTATTGCTGCTAATACTCGCTCTCTTGTCTTAGGTTTTACTTTTTCTGGATTATTTAAAACACGTGAAACTGTTGCTAGTGAAACATCTGCAACACGAGCTACATCATAAATTGTTACTTTAGACATAAAATTCCAACTCCTTTTAATTTAATCTAACTTCCCTACAGCTTTATTTTACGAAGCGAATCTAAAACTTGTTGAATTTCGACTTCACTTAATTGTTCAAATACGCCTTGCTACTATTGGTCATGTTAATTTAGTGTCTTATATAAAATTTTACCGGATAATGACAAATTAATCAATATTATTTATGAAAATTTTCAAAGTTAAGACTAATTTTTACGTTTTTTAGAGCGCTTTACTTATTTTTTACTTATTTAGTCTCCTGAATTTGAACGCTTACCTTAAAGATAGTTTGAAAGATTTGGCTAACCATCTCTTCTGTCATTGGGCCTTGATTCACTTCGCCTAGTTTTTGAATAACTTGTTGTTCACGAATCGGGTCGTGAACCTTTAAGCCAAGATTTTGCTTTTCATTTCCAATTAATTCAACAATTTTTGTTCGCTCATTTAATAATTTTAAAATCTTCAAATTTATTTCATCTATTTGTTGACGAAGGGGATCCAAATTTTGATATGACATAATCTCACCTCAACGAATTTTATTATGGAATATTTATTTATTTTTAAACATTAATTTTTAAAAAACCCGTAAGATACAATTTATCTCCACGGGTTTTTTAACAAAATTATCCACGTAGTATTGCTTGATGCTCTTTTGTTAATGCCTCTAAAACCTTTTGATGAACAGGTTGTAATTCTTCATCAGTTAATGTTTTTTCATCATTTAGATAAAATAAGGAAATCGCAATCGACTTCTTACCTTCTTCGACACCCTTTCCTTCATAGACATCAAAAACATCTACTGATTGGAGTAATTTCGGTGCAGCTTTTTTTATGGTTTCCACTAATTCAGAGGCTAAAATTTCACGATTAACAACTAAAGCAATATCACGTCCCATTCCTGGATGCTTTGGAATCAATTGATACTCTGATTTAGTCGTTGTTAAGGAAAATAATCTGGTTAATGATAACTCAAAAACATAAGTTTCATTTAAATTTAGTGCATGTTGAACTTCTGGATGAATTTGCCCAACAACCCCAACTACTTCGTCGTTAACTAAAATCATAGCACTACGTCCTGGATGGAAGTCTGGATACTGACTAGCCTCTATTGGTAAATAACTGACTTCTAAATGTCCGATTTCTGTTAATAAAGTTTCCACATAGCCTTTAGCCATATAAAAGTCTGCTTTCTCAACTTTAGCTTGCCATTTATTAAAGATAATTTCTCCTGTGACAGCTCCGGAAATTTTCATTTCTTCTATATAATTACCATTTTCTTGGCTGTAAACTTTACCAATCTCATAAATAGCAACATCCATAAGCGTACGAGCGTTGTTATAGCGGATAACTTCTAATAATTGGGGAATAGTGGACTGACGTAAGTAAGAACGCTCTTTGCTCATGGGCATTGATAATGCAACCATATCTTGTTTTCTTAGGGGACATGATATAAATTGAACTGCTTTATCTGGAGTTGTTAATGAATAGGTAATAACTTGAGTTAATCCACATGCCATTAACGTTTGATGAACCTTATTTCTTAATATTTGTATCGGCTTATATCCACCTTTAATATTCATAGCTGGTAACTTTGTTGGGATATTATCGTATCCGTAAATACGCCCTACTTCTTCAATCAAATCTTCAATAATCGTAATATCTAAACGACGTGATGGAATATGGACTGTAAATTCATCATTAATTAACTCATATTTGAATTGTAGACGTTGCCATACATTTGCAACTTCTTCGTTATTCATTATGGTTCCTAAAATATGGTTAATCTTAGCCGCTGTAATTTTTAAACTAACTGGATTTACCTTAAAGTTATTTTCTGCAACAATTCCCGTTGCAACTTGTCCGGTAGCTAATTCTTGTAATAATTTTGCTGCACGATTTAATGCTAACTCTACTCGATTTGGATCGATTCCTTTTTCGAAACGCGCTGAAGCTTCTGATCGCAAGTTTAAGCGCGTAGCTGTTTTACGTACTGATAAACGATCAAACATTGCTGATTCAAGTAAAACTGTTGTTGTTCTATCCGTTACCTCCGTTTCAAAACCACCCATAACTCCTGCAATCGCAATTGGTTTTTGACCATCTGTAACAATAAGATCTCCTTGAACTAATTGACGCTCTTGCTCATCTAAGGTTTTAATCATTTCACCATCATTTGCTTCACGAATAAGAACTTGTTTCGTTGAAATCGTCTCGTAATCAAAAGCATGTAAAGGTTGACCTGTTTCAAGCATCACATAGTTAGTAATATCAACTACATTATTTTTTGGACGCATACCAGCAGCAATTAAAGTTGCCTGTAACCACTGAGGAGATTCCTGAATTATTATATTTTTAATGACTCGACCTAAATACACTGGCGATTTTTCTGTTTGAATGGTTACTTTAATTAAATCTTTTGCCGCTACTGCAATCTCTTCAACATCAAATGAAGTGAATTTTACTTCACGTGATAAAATCGCACCTACTTCATAAGCCACTCCGTACATTGATAAACAATCCATCCGATTTGGAGTTAAACCCAATTCAATAACTGTATCATTGAATTGTAAATATTTTATGGCATCCATCCCCACAGGGGCATCTTCTGAACAAACAAAAATACCATCGGCATATTGAGTTGGGACTAGTTTTTGCTCGATTCCGATTTCTTTTAGAGAACAAATCATCCCGTTAGATTCTTCCCCGCGTAGTTTTGACTTTTTAATTTTAAAGTTTCCAGGTAAAACGGCACCGTTTTTGGCTACGATTACTTTTTGTCCTGCGGCTACGTTTTTAGCTCCACAAACAATTTGAACTGGGCCCTCTATCTCACCTAAATCTACTTTGCAAAGAGATAATTTATCGGCATTAGGATGTTGCTTACGCTCTAGAACATGACCAATTACTACATCAGTAGCACTTGCTAAAACATCCACGGATTCGACTTCAATACCTGTTCTCGTAATTCGTTCTGCTAAATCTTCCGGATTTATATCTGAAATATCTACATATTGGCTTAACCAATTTAATGAAACTAACATGTTTTTACCTCCTTATTTGAATTGATGAATAAATCTTAAGTCGTTGGTATAGAAATTACGGATATCTTCAATTCCGTATTTTAACATAGCAATTCGCTCTGCCCCAATACCAAAAGCAAATCCTTGGTAAGCCTTTGGGTCAAAACCAGACATTTCTAACACATTTGGATGAACCATTCCAGCTCCTAAGATTTCTATCCACCCTGTTCCTTTACAAATATTACATCCTGAACCTGAACATTTTGAACACGTCACGTCAACTTCAACTGACGGTTCAGTAAATGGAAAAAATGAAGGACGTAAACGTATTTCCCGATCTTCACCAAACATTTTACGCGCTAGTTCAAGTAAAGTTCCTTTTAAGTCCGCCATGGTAATATCCGCTCCAATAACTAAACCTTCAATTTGGCTAAATTGGTGTGAGTGGGTTGCATCGTCGTCATCGCGGCGATATACTTTCCCAGGACAAATAATTTTGATTGGACCTTGTCCTTTAGCTGCTTCTAAGACACGTACTTGTACAGGTGACGTATGTGTACGTAGTAATGACTCTTCTGTAATGTAAAATGAATCTTGCATGTCACGTGCCGGATGACCTTTTGGAAGGTTTAATAATTCGAAGTTGTAGTGATCCCATTCAACTTCCGGACCTTCTTCAATGGTATATCCCATGGTAATAAATAACTCCTCTAATTCATTAGTTACAGCTTGCAATGGATGACTTACCCCGATGAATTGCTGACGCCCTGGTAAAGTGACGTCTAGTGTTTCGTTTGCTAACTGCTCTGCAATTGCTAAAGCTTCTAATTCAACTTTTTTAGCTTCAATCTGGTCTGAAATAGCAGATTTAACTTCATTAGAGATTTGCCCCGCAGCTTTTCTTCCTTCACGAGCCATATCTTTCATATTTTTCATTACTTCTTGTATCGGACCTTTTTTTCCAAGGTATTTAACACGTAAGTCATTTAATTGTTTTAAGTCCATCGTTTTTGAAATTTCTGCTACGGCTTCAGCTTGTAATTCTTTTAAGCGATCTAACATGTGTATTCCTCCAAATTTTTTTTCAATAAAAAAAACGCCCCGAAAAGGACGTTTCACACGCGGTACCACCTTTTTTGCTAAGTTATTTACAACTTAACCACTCGACAAATAACGGTTGCTACCGGGTGTGATTAACACCACTCATAAGATGAATTCATGGTCTATTCTATAAGAATGCTTCCAGTCCAGGACATTCTCTCCCTAAATAGTTAGTCTCCACTACTATGCCTTATTCAACGTTTTCTTTATTTTCTTAATATTATTATAGCGAGTTCTTCTAAGAATAACAACATTTTCTCTAAATAAATTTAAAGGGATCTGTACTAATTACAGAATCAATAGCTATATTTTCCATTTTATTATTTAAGATTTCAGCTACATGGACTTTCATCATGGATTCTACATGATGGCCCACATCTAAAACATTAAGCCCTAAGTCTAAAGCATCTTGCCCATCGTGAAAACCAACATCACCTGTAATAAATAAATCAGCTTTTTTCGTTTTGACTGCAGCGATATAGCTACTTCCACTTCCACCAATTATAGCTACCGTTCTTATTTTTTTATCGAGATTCCCAATAAAGCGAACGTGATTCACTTGTAGTTTTGTTTTAACAAAATCGATGTATTCTCTAGCCGATAAACCACTATTTGAAACTTGACCTATTCGTCCTAATCCGTATTGTGTTCCTAAGTTGGGACCATTCAAAGCATAGTAATCATAAGCTATTTCCTCATAAGGATGCACTGCTTTCACTAGCTCCAACATATGATTAAGATGATCTGATTTTAAAACTCCCTCCAACTTAACTTCTTCGACTTGAGCGAGTTCGTTAGTGTTTCCAAGATAAGGTTGACTACCTTCCAAAGGTTTAAAAGTTCCTGTTCCTTGGGTGGCAAATGTGCAGTGGGAGTAGTTTCCGATTTGACCGACACCACCTTTTACCATGGCATTTCGTACAATTTCAACATGGGTTGTAGGAACATAAATCGCAATTTTAGAAAAGTTTTCGCATTTAGTAAGAATCAATGGTTTTATTTGTGTGAGTTCTAAAGCTTCTGCTAGGCAATCATTCATCCCTCCAGGGGCAATATCATAATTAGTATGCATAGAATAAATAGTTAAGTCATGTTTTAAGACAAGTTCAATAATTTTTCCTTTAGGAGTGTTGGTATTAATGGTGGTTAGGGGGCGATAAATAAAGGGATGATGAGAAATAATCAGATTTGCTCCTTGTTTTAGGGCTTCTTTCACAACTGCTTCAGTTACATCTAAGGTAACTAGCACCTTAGTTACTGTACGATTAACATTTCCAACATGAAGCCCAATGGGATCCTTGTCAAAAGCTAATTGTTTAGGAAATAGCTGTTCTAAGTATTTGATAACATCTGAAATAGTAATCATATCTTTAGCACCTCTTTTATTTGTTGTTCTCGCTCTTTTAGCGGCTTGATACGAGGATGACTTTCTGGGAGACTTTCAAGAATTTGGCGTGTTTTTATTAAGTTTTTTTGCCATTTAGCTTGGAAGACTTCCGCTTCAGGGTTTTGACGTAAGATAGGTCCATATTCTATGTCTAATAAGGAATATTTTATGAAATCAGATGCAGGCTCAGCCACAATGATTTCATAAAATTTATCGTCTTCTAAGATTATATTTTCAGATATAATAATAAATTGTTGGTCTGCTAGCCAAGCTCTTACTAAGTTAGCATCAATATTAGGTTGAAGAATTAGACGTTTAAAGGAGCGGGCTAAAAAAATATCTGCTTCAAGTATGGAATTAATCAGTTTTCCTCCCATTCCAGCAATAACTACCCCTTCAACTTCTCCTGGTTTTAGAACTGATAATCCTGAACCTAATCGCAATTCAATGTGGTCGTTTAAGTGGTAGCGATTGACCGTTGCTTTAGCTGCTTGTAAAGGCCCTTCTCCAATATCAGCAGCAATTGCTCGGGTTATTTGCTTATTTAAAATACCTATACAAGGTAAATAAGCATGGTCAGTCCCTATGTCCCCTACATTTTGTAAGGGAGTAAGAGCATCTAAACATGCTTGTAACCTTAATGAAAGTTCATAATTCATGAAAGTGATTCCTATTCTTCCATAAAGTCTTTTAAACGACGACTTCTTGAAGGGTGGCGAAGTTTTCGTAATGCTTTAGCTTCAATCTGGCGAATTCGCTCACGAGTAACACCAAATTCTCTTCCAACTTCTTCGAGGGTTCGAGTTCGTCCATCTTCAAGACCGAAACGAAGTCGTAAAACTCGCTCTTCACGATCTGTTAATGTCTCTAACACATCATCTAATTCTTTCTTTAACATTTCGTTAGATGCAAATTCTGAAGGTGATAAAGCATCCACATCAGGGATAAAATCTCCTAAATGCGAGTCGTCTTCTTCACCAACTGGCGACTCTAGAGAAACAGGTTCTTGTGAGATTTTCAAAATTTCCCGTACTTTTTCTGGCGAAATCCCCATATGTTCAGAGATTTCTTCTGGTAAAGGCTCGCGTCCTAATTCTTGAACAAGTTGTCGCTGAATTCGAACGAGTTTATTAATGGTTTCAACCATGTGAACTGGAATACGAATGGTACGTGCTTGGTCAGCAATAGCACGTGTAATAGCTTGACGAATCCACCAAGTTGCATAAGTACTAAATTTAAAACCTTTACGATAGTCAAATTTTTCTACGGCTTTAATAAGCCCCATGTTTCCTTCTTGAATTAAGTCTAAAAATAGCATTCCGCGTCCTACGTGACGCTTAGCAATACTTACCACAAGGCGAAGATTAGCTTCAACAAGACGTTTTTTTGCATACTCTCCTACATGAATCGCCTTGCGAGCTTCTTCATCATTGAGTTCGGTTACACCAATTAAGATTTCATTTCCAGAAGTTGATTCTCCCGCATCATGGATTAATTCTTCAATTTGTTCTAATAACTCGTTTGGTATCTCTTCATTCTGTCGTCTAAATTTTAGGATTTCAATAATAATGTCACCACGTTCAATATTTTTTGCAAAATTAATTTCTTCTTGACTAGAAAGTAATTCTACACGACCAATTTCTTTTAAATACATACGAACTGGATCATTGATTTTAAATTGGGAACTAAATTCAAACTCTTCAATTTTTTCTCCAGCTTTCACTGCTAAATCTTCATCCGCAACAAAGACTTCCGGAATATTTTCATCTTCTCCGCCACTAGTAAAACCAGGCAAAATTAAAATAGTATCGTCATCATCATCTAACGCACCAGCTTCAACTGTTTTTTCTGATTTTACAAGGTTAATTCCTTCTGCATCAAATAAGTCAAAGAATGAACTAATCATCTCTGTATCTAATTCAAATTCTTTAAATCCATCATTAATTTCATCATAAGTTAAGTAACCGCGTTTTTTTCCAAGTTTAGTGAGTTGATTCTGGGTTTCGATAATTTTTTTTTCGTCAAGTACCGGCTTTGACATAATAAAATCACTCCTTTTGATCTAGCTTCAAGCGGCAGGTTCTCAACATTTTCTTTTATAAAGTTAAGAAAAATTTTAGATTTTATTCTGTCACTTTTAGCCTATTTATTACCTATTTATCTGTTGCTTAAGTTGATTAACTTTTCCTAATAATTGTAACTTTTCTATATCTGAGATACTTTCACTTATTTGTTTTTTTAATTCATCTATTTTTATTTTATAGACATACTTTTTAACAACGGTAATTAAATCTTCTATGACTTGATCATTAGCCAGAGTTGGCAAATTTTCACATTCAAAAATAATATCGGTAATAGGCTTTACTAAATCTTCATCAATCCAGTTTAAAAAAGTTTTAAGATCTATCGATTCATGTGTGGCATAATAATCTAAAATATATAAAGTTATATTTCGCCGAACGGAATCATTTAGAAAACCATTTAATTTCTCTTCCACTTTTAGTGCAACATGCCTGTGTTTTAGCATGTAGTGGATAAGCATCTTTTCCGAACGTTCATATTTTGTAGCGGTATTAATTTTATTTTGATAGTCAATATTATTATTATTATTGTTGTTAATATTATTATTTTTATACACATGTTTCTTTTGATTTTCAAACTCTTGTAAAATACTTTGCTCACCTATTGCAATATCTTGGGCTAATTTCTTTAATAGCAGTTCTTGTAAAGTAGAACTTTTCAATGTATGAAGTAATTGAAAAACTTGCCCCTTAAATTGTTCACGATGAGTAACAAAATCTAAATTGAACTGCCTTTTTAAATAACGATATTGGTAATCTACTGCTGGAATAGCTTGTTCAACTAATTTTGCAAATGCATCTTTACCATGCTTTTTAATAAAGTCATCCGGATCCATATTTCCTGGAAATTCAATCACATTAACTTTAAAGTTTTGCTGTTGTAAAATTCCGATTGCCTTATTGGCTGCTGTTAAACCAGCTTTATCTCCATCATAACAAAGAATAATTTGGTCTGTTAGACGCCGTAATTGACGAGCATGGTCTTCAGTTAAGGCTGTTCCCATAGTTGCGACGGATTCAACAAAATTCGCTTCAACTGCTGAAATAACATCTAAAAAGCCTTCAAAGAGCAAGACTCGATTATGCCGACGAATGGCTAGCTTTGCTTCATGTAAATGATAAATCAATTTGCTTTTTAGAAAGAGAGGCGTTTCAGGCGAATTTATATATTTACCTAAGTGATTATCTCCTTCAAGGTAACTACGACCACTAAAGCCAACTGCCTTCCCAAATTCATCCCAAATGGGAAAAATAATTCGGGATTTAAATCGATCATAATAATTACCATTATGTTCATTTAATACCCCAACTGTTGTGGCAACAGGTAGTGAGTAGTTATTATTAGTTAAGGCACTTGTTAAAGAATCGGAGCGAGAAGGAGCGAGCCCAATTCCAAATTTTTCAATGGATTCTAAAGTCATCCCTCGCTTTTCTAAATACTTTATTGCCTCTTCTCCCTCTTTCGTATGCAGGAGGTAGTAGTGATAAAATCCTTGCGCAAACTCCAAAAGCTCATATTCATTTTTATGAAGTCCTTCATTTTGCGTTTCTTTTAACTGCGGCAGATCTTTTGTTTCAATTCCTGCCCGTCTCGCTAATTTAACAATGGCTTGAGGATAACTAATACCCTCTAATTGTGAAATAAATGAAACCACATTTCCACCTTGACCACAACCAAAACATTTGTAAATCCCCTTATCTGGTGATACAACGAAAGAGGGTGTATTCTCACCATGGAAAGGACATAATCCTTTAAAATTTTTACCTGCTTTAGTTAACTGCATATAATCACTGATTACATCTACAATATCTGTTTGTGATAAAACTTGATCAAATACCTCTTGGGGAATTCGACCTTTACTCAATCCTGTCACCCCCTTATATCAGTAAGGTGTAAAATCACACTGGATTTACGACATACCACTCAAATAATTGTCACGCACTTAAGTTCTAAGTGCTTGCCTTTTAAAACGAAAGGTAAACCTTAACGATCCACTACATCTTTATCATTCTGAATCAAAAACTAAAGTGGAATTAGTCTTGTTCATTTAGGATTTGGTAGTAAACTAACTTATTGACATAACATTGTCTTAATAAATCCAAACTCCTAGAATTGAACCTTTGAAGTAATATATTCAGTTAAATCAGCAATGGCTACCCGCTCTTGTTCCATTGTATCACGATGACGAACTGTTACTTTTTGATCCTCTAACGAATCGTAATCATAAGTTACACAAAATGGAGTACCCATTGCATCTTGGCGACGATATCTTTTCCCAATGGTTCCCGCTTCATCATAATCTACCATAACATTTTTTGAAAGCTCAGCAAATACTTCTAAAGCTTGGCTATTTAATTTTTTAACAAGAGGTAAAACCGCAACTTTATATGGAGCTAATGCAGGATGGAATTTGAAAACTTCGCGTGTCTCTCCATTCTCTAAAATTTCTTCCTCATAAGCATCCACTAAAAAGGCTAAAGTTACACGATCAGCCCCAACTGAAGGCTCGATACAGTAAGGAACATATTTTTCATGGGTTGTTGGGTCTTGATATTCAAAGCTAACACCAGATGCATTGGCATGAGCCTTTAAGTCATAATCTGTTCGATTTGAAATTCCCCAAAGCTCGCCCCATCCAAATGGAAAACGATATTCAATATCATTAGTTCCATTACTATAGTGGCTTAATTCCTCTGATGAATGCTCTCGTTGACGGATATGTTCAGCATTCATTCCTAAATTTACTAACCAATTCCAACAATATTCTTTCCAAAATTCATACCACTTTTCATCTTCCCCAGGTTTACAAAAGAATTCTAATTCCATCTGTTCAAACTCTCGTGTCCGGAAGGTAAAGTTTCCTGGCGTAATTTCATTTCTGAAAGATTTTCCTATTTGGCCAATTCCAAAGGGAACCTTTTTACGACTTGTTCGTTGAACATTTTTAAAATTTACAAAAATTCCTTGAGCTGTTTCCGGTCGCATATAAATCGCTGATTTATCATCAGACACTACTCCCATATGGGTTTTAAACATTAATTCAAACTGGCGAATTTCCGTGAAGTTTTCCGCTCCACAATCAGGACATTTAATATGATTTTCGCAAATATAATTCATCATTTGTCCTTCTGTCCAACCATCTGCGACAATGTCATCACCGTGGTCTTCAATTAATTTATCAGCTCGGTGACGGCTTTTACACTCCTTACAATCCATTAATGGATCACTAAACCCACCAACATGACCTGATGCTACCCAAGTTTTAGGGTTCATTAAAATCGCACTATCTATTCCAACATTATATGGAGATTCTTGAATAAATTTTTTCCACCAAGCTTTTTTAACATTATTTTTTAATTCTACTCCTAAAGGCCCATAGTCCCATGTATTGGCTAATCCTCCGTAAATTTCACTTCCTTGATAGACAAAACCTTGTGTTTTAGCCATATTTACGATTTTTTCCATTGTTACTTGATTCATATATTTCGCCTCCGTCAATTGAACTTTAAACGTGTCCCCAAAAGACTTTTATCAAAAACACTTATGTTTAGTTTTATTTGCTTTAGTCTTTTAGTTATACGCTCGTAAATTTAGCTCATGAACATAGAGAAAATAAAAACTCTCATACCTATGCCACGAGCATAGGGACGAGAGTTTTTCCCGCGGTTCCACCCTACTTGTAGAAATGACTTCTACCACTTTACCGACTATGCTCAAAAGTTCCGTTCCTTTAGATCTTGATACCTAGCTTCCACCATCCTAGACTCGCTTCTTTCATTTATCAAAAGTACTCCTCTTCGTCTTCGCACAAATTCTACATTATAATACATCTATTATAGTATATCAAGATATAAAAAACAATATACAACATAATAAAATAAATTTTTTTTAGTCTATATATGTAACACTAAAAAAAAGAGCATAAGATCTCGTCTAGTAAATTTATCCAAGTTAGGGTTTAATGAATCAACAATCAAGAAAATCCTTAGACTGGAAAACTCCATTCTTTTT
>Ga0153974_1000187_pt1 | contig 14821 bp, 9 predicted proteins | sample TSGA058MetaG_FD_104741 | JGI IMG/M metagenome (GOLD analysis project Ga0153974, IMG submission 104741) | Attine ant fungus gardens microbial communities from Georgia, USA - TSGA058 MetaG | ecosystem: Host-associated > Fungi > Mycelium > Unclassified | place: USA: Georgia, Yuchi Wildlife... | reverse complement strand
GGCCGAGGCGGCGCGCATCGTCCAGCTCGCGGTCAGGGTTCTCACCGGGGTCGTGAGCCTGGTCGCGTCGGCGGCCGTGCTCTGGTCGCTTTCGCCGCTGCTTTCGCCGCTGCTGCTGGTGGCCGCGCCGGACTACCTGCAGCGCCGCGGCACGCCGCAGACGCTGGACGATCTGCAGCAGCACCTGTGCCTGCCGTTTGTGATGCCTCGCACTGGGCGGTTGGCTCCGTGGATCTTCCGCGACGGCGAGCGCGACGTGGACTGGCTGCCGCGTTCGTCCATCGAGACCTCCGACGATGTGCTGGGCGTGGTGTCGCTGGCCGAACAGGGGATCGGCATCTGCCAGAGCTACGAGTTCATCGTGCGCGAGCGGTTGCTGCGTGGACAGTTGGTGGAAGTGTTGCCGCAACTGCGTGGACGGTCGCGGCCGTTCTCGGTGATCTATGCGCCGCATCGGCGGCAGTCGGCAGCGGCGCGGGCGATGATTGAGTTGCTGGTGGGGAATGCGTCGGTCGTTGAGGAAGGCGTTGGTTGAGGCTGCGATGCTCGTTGGTGTGTCGTATTTGAACCGCTTTTCGGCATGTACGACTGATCGGGTGCCGTTGTCTGACGAGGTGGACTAAGAACTGTTGTAAAGAAGGCCGTCGCGCTATTTGCTTGCGGCATGGGCGATTGCGTCACTTTAATTCGCACTCAACAGAGCAGCTGCGCGAATGCGTCTGATGGCGTCGCGTGTTGCACGAATGCTGCGTGCAACAATAGATCTTCGCTCTCGAATTTCGCGACTTCTTCGCGAATTTCAATTTGCATTCGAAGCGGCAGCGTAAACACCATGGCGCGCCACCGACAACGGGTGGCCGGGCGTCCAAACCCGAGACAGAGAGTTGTTTACGCTTGCCCGTCGGCACCGTCCTTAACCGGTGCCGGCGGGCAATCCGTCGGCCTTTATGGCGGGCGGTGCGTGGGGGTCTTCGGACCCGCCGGTCTTCTGACAACTGTCTGTCCCGGTTTGGAACCCGCACCGTCCGCCACCCCGCTTACGCGGTGGCGCTGTTAAGCACAGCCAAGGAAACCGACGCCATGAGCGAATCCGAGACCTTCTCCTCGTACACCGCTGTTGAGTCCATCAATGACGACACCCCGCTGCCCGACTTGAACTCCCTGCTCGGCATCCTCAAGCGCATGCGCGGCTGCGAGGGTGCCGACGGACTGCCTTGGCCGGAGAACGATGTGTCACCCGGCCGCCGCGTGAGCCTAGCGAGAACCGAGCGCGCTTTGGTTGGGCTGCTGACGGTGCTGGAGGTGCTGCACTCGGCAGACCGCTGCCGGGTGGCCGCGGAGCCGGAGCGGCATCTGGATGAAGGTGTTGTTGATGGGTTGTTTCTGGCTTGCCGAGGGTTGGTTGAGTGGGCTTGTCGGGAGGTTAGGCCGACGTGATTTCCCTTAGCTGCCTAGATGCCTACTGATGTACCCAGTATCCGATTCCGGTCAGAAGCGGACGTCAACCCACGCTAGAATTAAGCTCCGCCGCTAAGTAGCGTCGGCTTGAGTCAATTGTTAGGGGCGCACTCGGAAATGGTGCATAAGCGCCATGGATTTAACAAATGCCTGCATTTCCTGGCGCGTTATCTGGTTGAGATCTCGATGCCTGCAAAAATACTCGTGCCCGGCGGGCAAGTGGTTTGCTCCGAAGGTGCTGTAATCTGCATCGGTTAGCACAAACAATGCGCGAAGGTGACGAATTGTGAGCGTCAAGTCAGCTGTGGGCTTTTTTGCAAACCATCCGGACGCTTCCCAGGCTTTTCGCTTTCGCCCTTTCTGAATCGTGAGATCTGACTCCAGCCATCCGATGGGCAAGGTCATCTGGACATTGCCCGAAGTTGGCGTGTAGCGCGACCTTTTGTCATTGAAATTTTGATTATTACAGCAAACCTCAATGGCGATGATGTCCGCAAAGCCACTCTCGGCATGTACGTAGACGTACATGCCATCCGGCCAAGTCTTACCGAATTTGGCGCCTGCTGGATGGATGAAAGGACGCGGTGCGCTGCTGGGACAGGTCTTGATCCAGTAGCCTTTGTATCCAGGTATAGGCCAAGTATTTGTCCTTACTGGCCATCGTCCCTTGGCCATAAGAATTGCCTTTGCATCAGCATCGCTAAGAATCATCTGCCCCCCCCAAGCTAGTAGCCGGATCGCTACGTCCGAATATGCGACTTAACCACAGCTCACCGTCTGGTGGGCTAGCCCTCTCGCACAGCTCGATCTTAGTGCGCCAGAGGATGGCTAACAACACGCAATCAGGGATTGATGCCATTCAAGATGGGCGCTGCTTTGCTACCGCGCATGGACTCGTCAATCTGCCCTCCAAATTCTACGTGTAATCACCTCACTCCCCAGAGCTAGATTGGCCATCCTTCTCTAGCTATGACGGCGCCAACCCCGAACGACTTACCTTTCGTCTCCGGCAGGGAGCAGATGTGCGAGGCGCTCACGGTCGACCTTGGACAGGGTGGTCGGAAGTTTAAGCGAGACAGTAACGTCGGCAACATCCAGCCCGCTCAGCAACTCAAGCCACTCCCTACGCGACTCTTGCGAAAGCTTGTCCCACGCGATTGTGACGACATTGACACCAGCCCCCGCTTTTTCCAGCACCCGAGTTGTCGATGGCTGATCTACGATGTTCGCATCCGAGTTAGAATCGTACGCATTCACTGAATCCGGTTGCGCCAACCAGGCCGCGTCCAAAGCGCCGACAAGATAGTGGATGTCAGGCGCCCCATCCTCTCGGCGCCGGGAAATCCGGCGAGCACCTACACTCGCAAGTGCCTCACGCATGTGCACGGGGGTGGTCTCGTAGCGGATATAGGAAATCGGGGTCTGTACCCATTTACCGAGGCCCTTGGCGGTCAACCAGTCCGGTTCCGGATCCGAGATCAGCAATGCGGCGGCGTTGGCACGGAGCAGATCCTGCGCCTGAGAGAACAGCTGGCGCGACCATTTCGCGCTAGCGGGCGCTACAGAAGCCAGCGCCGGCGCTTGCCTGGGGTCAATCGCCGGTTGCCTCGCGATCGCCTTGCGGGTGAGCACGCCAAATGGGAGCAGCAACAACGTGTTGATACCTTGATCGACGAATACTTGGGCAACTGCCTCACTCACCTTCCCGCCGTGGACCAGCGCCACAGTCGCTACGCTGGCAGAACGTGCGAGCTCAGCTGCGATGGTATGAAGCGCCTGAATCTCCCGCTCCCCCGGTTCGCGGGAGGGCAGAAGCGCGATCCACCTGCGAGACAGCAACTGCTCCTCACCTATCAGGTAAAGCGGGCTTTGCAACTGCAGCGCTGGCACCGCACCGGGCTCAACCAGCCGATAGCCTAGATTCACGGCGTTTGCGCGTTCATCGCTCGTTGGCACCTTACTAGCCGAGCGCCCCGCCTGACGGGATGCCGATGGTGGAAACACCAACACACGCGCATCTATGTCGCCGAGCCTATTCTGGATCATTCCAGAGACCCGGTCCCAGTCGAGCCCGCCATGTCCGCATCCCAGAGCAGGTAGCGCGACCGTCACCTGCCCGACGCTCTCAAGATAGGCACGAAGATCGTCGAGGCCAGCATCAATATCCTCGTAACAAGACGGATCGCGCCAGTCACGCTTGGTTGGGAAGTTCACGATCCAGTCGCCTTCTAGAGACTTCCAAACGTGCATCCTCCCAGGGCGCACCCGGCCATCCTTGCAGGCGCGCTGATAGTCCTTGAACATCTCGGGATAGCGCTGCTTGAACGCTAGAGCGACGCCAGCGCCCATCACGCCGACACAATTCACCGTGTTGACGCGAATATCCACCGGAGTCTCGAACATGTCGCCTTGCGTGAATTCCAGCATAGCGGGCTTACGCCGCCTCCTCGATCGCTTTGAGACAGCGAGCATAGAGCGCCTTCGCTGCCAGTTCATCCCACCACTGCTCAACAAGCACAGTAGCGTCAGCCTTGCCAAGGGCAAAGAGCATGTCCATCTCTTCCTTGCTATCAACAACGTCGACAATCTGCTGCTCGTCGCGCCCCTTTCCAAGCACGTCACCGACTAGGTCATGGTAACAGACCAACTTCATCAGCTTCCTGGCCGATGCTTGGCCAACCTTACCGATATGCTTGGTGAGGATCTCCACCATCATCGGCATTGCGCCGACCGGATGATTGGGATCGACCTTCTGTAACCCGGCATTCTCATCCCAGCGCGCCCGCGGCCCCTTGCCGATGTCGTGGAGGTAAGCGGCAATCTCCACTAAGAGCTGCGACTTCTTGTCTAGTGCGACGAATTCCTTCAATAACCGGAGCCTGTCGACAACCTCCTCGGTATGGACGTCGACCGTCCGCTTGTGCACGCCGTTGGCGGATTTGAGCCCAACAAGTTCAGCGGTCTGGGGAAGACAGTCGAAGTCAACACGCAGTGCGTCGCGCAGGTCCGTCAGATTCTTGAATTTCGCGGTGTCTGCATGCAAACCCGAATGCTCTTCCACAAGGGCGCAAGCGCGTTCGAACTTAATCGCAATTTCGCCGGGCCCTTTGACCAAGCTTGCCCTACTACCGCTGGCAAAATCGGTGAACCAATGCGGCCTTTTCCTTCCGTCCTGAAACTCGATGCTGGGAAACGGTGCCGCTCCGACGATCGCCTGGACTCGCTCCTTCACTCCTTCGTTCCAGACCACGCAACGCGTGGCAGCAGTAACCGGAAGCTGGCCCTGGACCAGCAACTCAGCCATGCGCCGATGCCTAAAATCCTCGTCAACATTGCCCCACTTTCGGCAGTCGATCGCCGCCCAGTCGAGTTTGTCCAGGTCTGCGGGATCACTGTAGAAGGCTGGCGGAGCCTGCGTGTTAGCAGAGGCGCCCGAGAACACTGCGCAAGGCTGATCGACCAACGTGATCGGAAACTCGAAATATAGGATGTCGTACTGGTCGACATTCTTGGCGTTAATCACGCTGAGGAGCATCGGACTGACCGAGCCGAAGTAGAACGGCACGTAATCATGGACACATCCACCTGGCGCACAGGTAACCTGCATCTCGGCACGCCGTTTCTGGATTCCCGCAGCTGCGATCGAGCGGTGTTTCTTTGGGAACCGGGGATGATTACTGGACAGAAAGCCGTGCTGCAGCAAGCCGGGCAAATTATCGATGTGAGAGAAATGGTAGACGTAGCGATGCGCATGGGCGACTGGGATTGGCATTGGAACTATCCTTGTTATTTGGCATTTCTGCGTTACTTATCCTACCGCTTGCTCCGCTCACGTGCTATACCGCACCCAATGCGAAGCAAGGCGGCGAAATTCCAGATCCGCGAACTTCAATTTGCGCACCCACGTCCGATCAGTCGCCTGGAGGTTGGGCGAAGCAACACGGCAGCGCTGGTCGAAGAACTGATGCGTAACCCGGCCGCCGCGCGAGCGTGGCGAGGAGCGAGCGCGCGATGGCGAGGGTGCTGACCGTGCTGGGGATCCTGCACGCGGCAGACCGCCGACGGGTGGCAGCGGACCCGCATTTGGATTAGAGGGTGGCTGATGGGTTGTTTCTGGCTTGCCGGGGGTTGGTTGAGTCGGCTTGCTTGGAGATTGGGCGAGACTGAGACGACATACACTCACTGATTACGAAGCTAGCCCCAATGGGAACTCGCACCTACTCCCGCGAAACGCCCCCGGGACATAATCAGCCATCTTCGTCGAAATAGTCGCTATCCACGGATGGAACTCGAAGAATTCGCGAGCTCACGCCAACCTCATTGTCGATCATGAGACCAACCAATCGATTTCCATCGACGATAACAATCCCCTCAACAGAACCAACAAAGTCGACAGCCTGGGGCGTGAAGCCGGACGTGGTTATGAACACTCCGCGTTTGGCCTTCTGTCCAGCGAGCGCCCCGTAGAAGGCCTGAAGCTCTGGCCTACCAACCGTGCTCTTCCAGCGCTTCGCTTGCACGTAGACTTTGTCCAACCCGAGCTTATCCAGCGAGATTACGCCGTCAATTCCACCATCTCCAGCTCCGCCGACGCGTAGCAAGTCTGAGCGGTTCGCCCCGTATCCCAATCGATGCAGGATATCAAGAACGATGATTTCGAACCGTCCAGGAGAAACGCGCAACAGGCAATCCAGAAGCTCCGCCGCTGTCGCCGATTTCAGTTCAGCAAGCGCACCGTCAAGTCGATCATCGGGGCTCAAAACGGGCGACCCAGGGGCCAGCTCAATCGGGTCAGTGCCATCTAGCGCCACAGCATCTACTGGGGATCGAAGCTTAACTGCGAGATAGCCAGTTGCGATTCTCCCAACCTCCTCATCGTCCAGCGGGAACGGATGATCAGAAACGTAGCTTCTCCCGGCCTCCGTCAACTGCCAGTTCCCGCGTCTCGGGCTGGACGAAAGGCCAGCGCGCTTCAGCCGATCATGCGCCCAAGCCGCTCGATTCTTATAGATCTGCGCACCGCTATCCAACACCCTGAGCTTCTGTTCGTCGGTCAGCCCTAAGGCATTGGCAGCGGCATCATAAGCCAAGGCGGCGGCAACGCCCCCTGGATTTCGCTCCAAGAAACGCAATACGGGATCGATGAACTTGTCGTAAGTTGGAATCATCAATCTTGTCCACTCCCCTGCAGTTTGCAGCAACTATAACCTCATCCCTACAAAGGCTTGAAGATTCGAATTTGACCTAAGGAAGTCTGAATCCTGCAGGCCTTTTAGGACCGTCCGTGATTTCCGAGTTGAACCTCGTCAGACTAGCTCTGCGGATCAGTAGCTCCAGCGCTCATTTCGGATCGGCAACGCATTCAGTTCTCGCCGACGATCCTCCCACTCCGGCAAGGAAGCTCGCATCAGCGCCTTGAAGCGCTCATTGTGAGTGGGCTCCAGCAAATGGACTAGCTCGTGCACCACGATGTACTCCAAGCAACCCGGAGGTTTCTTGGCCAATTCAGTATTGAGACGGATCGAGCGCCGAATCGGCGAGCAGCTACCCCATTTGGTCTTCATGTGCTGGACGTAAAGCCGCGGAGCATCCAGACCGAGCCTACGACTCCAGTCTGTAACCAATGAACTGGCACGCTCGCGCAACTGATCTCGATACCAGCGCGAAAGCACCGCCCTCCTAGCCGCTTGGTCGGCACCGTTCTTTATTGCTAACACCAGAGTGCGATGTCGGAGCGACACCATTTGCGCGCCGTCGGTCTCCACAAGTTTCAGCAGATAGCGCCGCCCCCAAACGTAATGGCTCTCACGCTCCAAGTATTCACGTGAAGGCTCGCGCTCCTGCTCAACCATGCTTTTGCGCTGGCTTTTGATCCAAGCTAGCTTGGACAAGGCAAACACACGAACCGTGTCGAGAGCCATATGCTTCGGGGCGGAAATGCGCACGCGCCCATTTGGCGGCAGCACAGTCAGGTGGACGTTGCGGATGTCTTTGAAAACCACTTCCGCCTCGATGCCACCAAGCGCGATGCGAGTCGGCATCAGTACTCGCCTTGGGCCTTGATAATCAAAAAGACACGCTCTACCTGCTCTGTACTCTGCAGCAATGCAAACAGCGCTGCCTTGATGGCGCTCTCTTTTGCCGGATTACCTCGCCAGCTATCCGGCCTTATCTCCTTTACCGTTTGATCGATGCGCAGTGCCAACTCAAGCGCCGCATTCCGAATATCTCCGTCACCATAGAGCAACATCGACTCAGCAACTTGGCCCGCCGGTCGCTCCGCAAGCCAAGGCTGCAGGTTATGGTAGAGCGCGCGGCGCCCCGGCGTGGTTAGTTCGATCGGCGCACCTTCCGCACGACCTGCATCGACCTGCTTCACTAACTGAGCAATGTGTAGCAAGTACTGCTCGTACTCTTCCGCCTTCTCCTTGCGCAGCTTAATAATGCCGTCCAGTAATGCCGACATCCGCTCGTAGAAGGCGGGATCGTTCAGGTGCTCCTTGACGATTCTGCTGCGCACGTTGTTCTCGATCGTCTCGGCGATCGCATCGCGGTTGCCTTTGAACTCGCCGAGCTTCGCAGAGATAGCATCGGCGATGCCAGTCTTCACTATCAGCTCAAGCAGGCCGACACCCTCAAACGGTGAGATTTCACGGGGCTCCTCGGCCTCGATGTAGGTGTCTATCAAGTGCCGCATATCCGCCTCGTAAGGCTTCAAGTCCAGCATCTCGCCGCTTGCCTTGCGCACGATCTCGCGCAGTTTCACATAGCGATCGAGCAGCCCTCGCAAGCGCACATCGTCTGTCGCGGAATAGCCAGCGGCACCCAATTCGTCGGCCACGTTTGCCCATGCGCGTAACAGTGCGACAACGCCCTTGTAGAGCATCACACGCTGCGGTTCATGGGCGATCAGATCGCTGGCGATCTCGGTGTTACCGCAGAAGTAACGGATGTGCTCCAGTTCACCACGCGGCTCCGCCACCGGCTCGCAAAGCAGCGCCAACGCTTCCACCGCATCGTCCAGCCGCTTGCGGCCAATCTCCAGGCGGTTCTGCATCAGCACTTCAGGGGCGGTACCGCCAGCGCTATGATCCAGCTCCGAGGTGTAGACGGCAACTACTTTCTCCACCTTCTTGAACAGGTCCTTATAGTCAACGATATAGCCGAATTCCTTGTCATCGCCGTCCAGCCGGTTGGTGCGGCAGATGGCCTGGAAAAGGCCGTGGTCTTGCATCGACTTGTCGATATACAAGTAGGTGCAGGGCGGCGCGTCGAAACCTGTCAGGAGCTTGTCCACCACCACCAACAATTTCATGTTCGCAGGCTCGGTAGCGAACAGTGCCTTGGCCCACTCCTCGTAGGTCTCGGTAGGACTCATCCCCGGCTTGACTTGCACGCTCTTGAGCAGCTCGGTGTAGGTATTGAAAATTAACTGCTTGTCGCTCTCTGTATTGGCGCCGACCTCCTCGGTCGTCACATCTTTGGCTTGCGGGCTGTACGAGGTAACGACGGCGCACCGTCCCTTGAACGGCGTCTTCTGCAGCAGCGCGAAGTACTTGCAGGCCTCAAAGATGCTAGAGGCGACCAGGATTGCATTACCCCGCTCGGTCGATAGCCGTGGTTTCACGCTGAAATCGAACACGATGTCAGCAACTACGCGCTCCATGCGCGAACGCGAGCTCAGCACTTGTTGCATGGTGCCCCACTTGGCTTTCAGCTCCTGCTTCTGCCAAGCATTTAGGCCGCGCGTCTTGGCCTCAAACCAGGCATCGATCTTCGCCGACGAGCCCAGCCGCTGGTCGATATCACGAGCCTCGTACACCAGGTCCAGTATCACCTCGTCTTCCACAGCCTCTCCAAACTTGTAGGTGTGGATGTAGCCCCCGAACACCTCCAGACTGGACTGCTTGTCAGCCTTTAGCAGTGGTGTGCCGGTGAAGCCGATGAACACCGCCTGGGGCAGCAATGCCTTCATCACCCGATGCAGCCGACCGCTTTGCGTGCGGTGGCATTCGTCAACGAAGACGAACAGCTCACCCACAGCCGTTGTCGGCTGCGTCTGGAGCTCCTCCAGAAAGGCCTCAAACTCCTTCTTGTCGCGTCCACGCGCCTCCACACCGAACTTATGCACCAGAGAGCACAGCAGCCTCGGCGCGGGCTGCGACAGTTGTGTCATCAGATCGCGACCGCTGCGGCTGCGGTGCAGCTTCTCGCCAGCATCGGTGAATACGCGCAGGATCTGCTTGTCCAGCTCGTCGCGGTCGGTCACGATCACCACTCGCGCCTGCGGCCGGTTCTCCAGGATCCAGCGCGCCAGCAACACCATCACGATGCTCTTGCCACTACCCTGCGTATGCCACAGGATGCCCCCCTTGCGCCGCTCTACATGGTCCTGCGCCGCCTGGATACCAAAGTACTGGTGCACGCGCGGCAGCTTCTTCACACCTCCGTCGAACAGCACGAAGTCGCGCATCAGCTCGATAATCCGGGCCTTGCCACAAATTTTCAGCAAGTACTTGTCGAGCTTGAATCGGCTATCGTCAGCTTCATCTTCCTTCCACTTCAGGAACATCTTCTCGGGCGTTCCTATCGTTCCGTAACGCAATCCCTCGGAATCGTTGCCCGCGAAGACAAATTGCACCGTGCTGAAGAACGACTCGTGGAACATCGGAAGCTGGTTCGACAGGCACTGACGAATGCCATCTCCCACCGACACCCGGCTGTTCTTCAGCTCGATCACACCGATGGCGATGCCGTTGATGTACAGGACCAGGTCAGGCCGCCGCGTGCGATCACCCTTAAGCGTCACTTCCTCCGCGATGGCGAAGTCATTGGCCTCCGGATGTTGCCAGTCGATCAGCTCGACGGTCTGCGTCTTGGCACCTGCGGCCGTCAGCACCTGTACACCGTAGCGCAGCAAGCTGTACACGGCCTTATTGTTCGCGTAGAGCGTGCGATGGTGGTTGCCGGCTTCGCTGCGTAGGCGCAGTAATGCGGCGCTGATCTGCGCGGGCGTGCAGCCTCGCTTCGCGAGCCAAGGCGTGAGCAAGCTCTCTTGTATGTTGGCGTTGCCCTCGCAATCCCTCCAATCACCCGCGTAGCGCCAGCCCAACTCGTCTCGAAACAGTGCGACTACGCGGCTCTGTGTGGCGCGTTCTGGTTGTCCGATCGGGGGCATAGTGTGGCTCATCGTAGGCGCGTATAGGGGCGGGGTGCTCGTTGATCCTTCAGCTAAGCCATGCTCTAGCCAATAGGGAGATTGGCGACTGACTTAGCGGGCGCGGGAATGACTTTCGAGGCAGGTTTAATCAGACGAGTACCGCCTGTGAGCAGCGACCGCGTCATGCCTTGCTTGAGTTGTCGAGCCTTTATGAGTTTCTCTTCCAAGGCCGTCATCTCCGCGTCAATGGATGCAAGCAACTCACCTATTGCTTCCTGCTCTGCATAAGGAGGCACCGGCAGCAGAATTCTTGCGATGTTTCTCTTACTGATGCCGGAAACCTTTGTTCCCACTGCGTAGAAATTAAACTGATCCTTCACGGCGCGTGTCTGGAAGCAGTAACGGAGGTATGAGCGCTCCAGCAGCTGCTGTCTCTGTTTCGCGACGATCGTGTGCAGCCCTGCGATGAATGGCAATCGATCCGAATTGGAGATCACGATGTGCTTACTGACACCTTCATCATCCTCCGAGGCGTCGACGAAAACCACGTCGCCATCGGCGAGCAGGGACGTCGGCGGAACGTTTGCGAGGCCGATGTCGAGCCTCGGGATCACGCCGCCCTCGACCGCCACGTCGATGAAAGTCTTCGTACTTACATGGATATCGCCGTAGTGGAGGTAGAGATGCCCTCGATCTGATAGTTGATCGCGGGACGCGGAAACACCGCCACTGAAACGAAATAACTCGCCCAGAGACTTCTGCGGCCAATCACCAGCGAATCCCGGCAGCCGCTTCGTACCCGTGAGCAGCTCTTGCATTGCACCTTTTCTAATCTGGCGCTTCTTCACCAGCAGCTGCGACAAGGATTCGATGAGGGCATCCGCGCATGAGAGTGCTTCGGCGATTGCCTCTTGCTCTTTACGAGAGGGTGGTAGCGGAAATTTAAGACCCCCGATTAGTGCGGTATTAAGATTCGGCTGCCCGTTACCCGTCGCAACAACCTCCCGCAGCATTTTGGTCTGAGTATTGATGAAGTAAGCGAGGTACTTCGGGCACACATCTTGATCAAGGCCTAGCAGAGCGGCAATTCCATCGTTCGCGCAGCACTTGATGCCCAAGATTTTGGCGACACCAAGAGTCGCCCCACTGTTCGCTATGATGAGCGTGCCAGGCTGCAATGTGCGGCTATAGTTTGCTCCCTCTTCTGTAAGAAAGGATGCCGTCTCCGAAACGATCAGCTGCGATTGGGGTAGATTCGTGAGAGATGCGACAGTCAACCATGGCATGAACTGACCGTTGAAGAAGCGCGGATCTCCAGCTGGACGGGGAGATCCACCGCGAACAGGGTTGGCAATCTGTTTGGCAGATTTCACTATCCAATCAACAGGAATAGTTCCAACATCTGTCTGTTTGAAAGCGCCAGATGTCACGGGCTGAAGAGTCGGCGCCATCACTTCCATGCGAATCCCATCCTCTCCAAGTGCAAGTTCACCCGCGCCTCTAGATCCGCCACGCACTCGCTCAACTGCGGCAAAGGCGCCTCATAGCGCTCTGCCAGCTCCTTCACCCGCGCTGCCAGCCGCTGGCTCAGCCGGTCCATTTCGCCGTGCACCGCTGCATCTAGCGTGGCGAGCCACTTGTCATCCACCACAAGCGCCTGTACCTCGACTTCGGTGAGTTTCGGGTACTTGGCATACGCCGCTGCATCCAGCGCAGCGTCGGCCTCTCTCACGCGCTTCCTCAGCGCCGATTCTTCGACCGCGAGCTTCAACCAGTCCAGCAGAACAAGCCGCTCTTCGGCGACCGGCTCTCCGGCATTGCCGGTGGTGGCCGTCAGCGCCTTGCCTGACTTGCCGCTCTTGGCCGCCTTGATCTCGGCCTTGACTTCGCCTTCGATCTCGCGAAGCCGATCCTTCACCGTTGCGACGTTGATTCTATCGAAACCGTGGAAGGCCGCGTCCTCACCACTGTGCTCCTCCTCCAGCTCGGCGAGGGCCGCGCTCACACCTTCCAGCTTGACCTGTAGCGCCTGAAGCGCGGCCTGCTCTTTGGCGAAGTAGCGCGCCACGATCAGCGGCTTGGGCACCAGGTCGCAGGCCCAGCCCTTGTCCTTCTGCTTGCCCTTCTTATTGGTCTCGATCACGCGGTAGGTCTGCGCCTTCCAGCCATCCGCGGCGATGGCATAGCAATCGTCCTGCATGGTCTGCGCCCAATAGTCCATCAGGTGCTGGTATACAGCGTAGGCGTCGATCAGCGGCTGGTCGAGGTAGTGGCCGAGCAGGTCTTCGGAGAGTTCGGCAATCACGCGCCCGGGCTTAACTTCAGACATATTGGGCCGCAGCGCCTTCAACGCTTGGGCTTGCGTGTCGCGCCACTCGGCGAAATGCGCGTTCATCCGCGCGATGAAGCCGACGAATTCGGGGTGGCCGTGAATAGTGGACTTGATCGCCACCTTGTCGACAGCCAGATCGACGAAGCCGGGGCGATTAGGCCGGAACAGCGTGCGCTCTAGCTGCGGGCACACGGCCCAGTAGCGGCTGACGAGGCTGTCGGCCGCCGTGACATCGGTCTCGGGGATACCGCCTCGCAGGTGGCCCTCGATGTCCTCCCGGTCTTCGGGCATCTGGCTGTCGATGTAGCGCGGCAGATTGAGGTTGTGCTCGTTCTTCTCGATGTCGCGCAAGCTTACCTGCCTGGCATAGCGCGGCACGTCTTGACGCCGCTGGAAGGTGTCGACGATTCGGTGGATGTCGCGCTCACGCAGGCGGTTCTTGGGGCCATCCTTCATGAAAGCCTGGCTAGCGTCGATCATGAAGATGCCGGTGCCGGCGGCCACGCGCTCAACCGCGCGTGATTTGTCGATCACGACGATGCAGGCCGGGATACCCGTGCCATAGAATAGGTTGGCCGGCAGGCCAATGATGGCCTCGATGTAGCCCTTGCGGATCAGCGCGCGCCGGATGTCAGCCTCGGCGTTGCCACGGAACAGCACACCGTGCGGCAGGATGCAGGCCGCGCGGCCGGTGCTCTTGAGCGAACGCACGATGTGCAGCAGGTAGGCGTAGTCGCCCTGCTTGGCCGGCGGCACGCCGAAGCCTTCGAAGCGCTGCCAGGGATCGTGCAGCGGGTCGATGCCGGTGCTCCAGCGCTTGTCGGAAAACGGCGGATTGGCTACCACGTAGTCAAACACCTTGAGACTTTCATTGCCCGTCTTGCCATCGCGGAACTTCGGATCGGCCAGCGTGTTCCCCTGCTTGATCTCGGCCGTGGGCTGGTCATGCAGGATCATGTTCATGCGCGCCAAGCCGCTGGTGGCCGCGTCCTTCTCCTGACCGTACAGCGCCAACTTGGTCGACGCCGCGTCAGCCACCTTCAGCAACAGCGAGCCCGAGCCGCAGGTCGGATCGTACACGGTGGTCTGATGCGTGGTCGGCGCGGTGGCGATGCCCAACGTCGCGGCAATGACGCGACTCACTTCAGCTGGCGTGTAGAACTGGCCCTTGCTCTTGCCACTTTCGGTGGCGAAGTGCTGCATCAGGTATTCGTAGGCGTCGCCCAGGATGTCGTCGCCGTCGGCACGGTTCTTCGAGAAGTCGAGCCCCTTGTTCTCGAAGATTGCCACCAGTTCAGTAAGCCGCTCCACCATCTCCTTGCCGGTGCCGAGCTTGGCTGCGTCGTTGAAGTCCGGAAAGTCGGAGAGCGAGAGCTGAGAGTTCTTGTCGACAAGTGGCGCGATGATCTTCTTGTTGATCTGGTCGCCGATGTCACTCTTACCCTTCAGCGCCACCATATCGGCGAAGCTGGCGCCGCGCGGAATGGTGAGTGGCTGATAGGGCTTGCCGGCGTACTTGTCGCTGACGTACTTGATGAACAGAAGCACCAGCACATAGTCCTTGTACTGGCTGGCATCCATGCCGCCGCGCAGCGCATCGCAGCTTTGCCAGAGCGAGGAATAGAGTTCTGATTTCTTGAGAGCCATTTAGTTTCGCGATCGGCTTCCGACCTAGGACGGACAAAGCCATTGAATGAGGAAAAAATAGCCGGAGAAGGCTCCGGCTATTTATGGCACAGCAGTTATTCCCACTCAATGGTCGCCGGCGGCTTCCCCGAGATGTCATAGACAACCCGCGAAACCCCCCGCAACTCATTGATGATCCGGTTACTCACCGTACCCAGGAACTCATACGGCAGATGCGCCCAGTG
>Ga0153974_1000186_pt1 | contig 14841 bp, 16 predicted proteins | sample TSGA058MetaG_FD_104741 | JGI IMG/M metagenome (GOLD analysis project Ga0153974, IMG submission 104741) | Attine ant fungus gardens microbial communities from Georgia, USA - TSGA058 MetaG | ecosystem: Host-associated > Fungi > Mycelium > Unclassified | place: USA: Georgia, Yuchi Wildlife... | reverse complement strand
TACACTATAAAACCCGAGCGTTACTCTGGTAACCTGTGAAACATCATGGAATAATCTCAGCCTTATGACGGAAAAAAAGCGTTTCACTCTATCTTTTTCAGCTCGGCATAATACGATTTTGTCTACTCAATTTCGCCTTTTACCGCTGACGTCCAGCCTGTTCCTCTGTGCGGGCCTGCTGACCTTACCTATTTCTAGCTCTGCTGACGATAACCAATCGGCGCTCCGTTCGATTCAGCAAGATATTGCGGCTAAAGAGCGTAGCGTTCAAGCACAAAAACAGCAACGTGACGAATTATTGGGTAAATTAAAGAGCCAAGAAAAACTCATTGCCCAAGCAAGTCGGCAGTTACGTGAAACGCAGCTCAATCTTAATAGTATTAACAGCGATATCCAAGAATTGACAGACTCTATTGAAGAGCTTATTCGTTCACAAGCCCATGAAGAAAAGGTTCTCGCCTCTCAGCTCGACGCGGCGTTCCGCCAGGGGCAACATAGCGGTATTGAGCTCCTGCTCAGCGGTGAAGATGGGCAACGTAGTGACCGAATGCTGACTTATTTCCGTTATTTAAACACCGCACGCCAAGAAAATATCGAATCACTAAAACAGACACGTGCCGATTTAGCAGATAAAAAATCTCAGCTCGAAGTGCGTCAACAGCAACAACAAGCGTTGTTCACCCAACAAAAAGCCCAACAAGATCAATTACAGGTCGCCCAAAGCGCACGACAAAAAACGTTGCAGCAATTAAATGCGTCGTTGCAGAGAGATCAAGCGGACTTAGCCGAAATGCGGCAGAACGAAAATCGCCTACAAAATCAGATTGCCCGAGCAGCTCAAGAAGCTAAAGCTCGAGCAGCTCGCGAGGCAAGAGCCGCTGAACAAGTGAAACAACGCCAAGCACAAGCCCAAGCCAAAGGTTCAACCTATCGTCCTACCGAAGGTGAGAAAGAGTTGATCGCACGAACAGGCGGTTTGGGCAGGGCTAATGGTCAGTACCCTTGGCCGATACATGGTCGCCTTATCCATCGTTTTGGCGATAATTTACAAGGCGAACTACGCTGGAAGGGATTAGTCATTGGTGCAGCCGAGGGAACTGATGTTCGGGCGATCGCTGATGGCCGAGTCTTAATGGCTGACTGGTTGCAAGGTTATGGTCTTGTCGTCGTAATTGAACATGGTAAGGGTGATATGAGCCTTTATGGTTATAATCAGAGTGCCTTAGTCAATGTTGGCCAGCAAGTGAGAGCAGGTCAACCTATCGCGTTAGTAGGAAGTAGTGGCGGACAAGGTGCTCCTGCTCTTTACTTTGAAATTCGACGCCAAGGGCAAGCGGTTAATCCACTAAGCTGGCTAGGAAGATAATGTGCGAAAATTACTTAACTCTCTTATTTCTATTGGTTTCCTAGCGTTCGCTTATTCAGCACATGCTGGACAGTTAGCTCTGGTCATCGATGACTTCGGTTATCGCCCTACGGAAGAGCATAAAGTTATCGCCCTTCCAAACACCATTTCTATCGCTGTGTTGCCCGATGCACCCTATTCACGCTCAATGGCCACCCTCGCCCATCAAGCGGGGCACGAAGTCTTGATTCATCTGCCCATGGCACCGATGAGTAAGCAACCTCTTGAAGTGAATACATTGACCCCAGAGATGAGCCTGACTCAGGTGCAAAGTATTATTGAACATGCTATTCATCAAGTCCCCTATGCGGTGGGTTTGAATAACCATATGGGCAGCCGGATGACATCCAGCTTGCCTGCTATGCAAAAAGTCATGAGCGTACTTAACCACCATCAACTCTACTTCCTAGACAGCGTCACCATCGGCAATACACAAGCCGTAAACGCTGCGCGGGGCACCTCGGTGAAAGTGTTAAAGAGAAACGTCTTTTTAGATGACACGCAGAACGAGGCGGATATTCGCTACCAATTTCAACGTGCAATTAAGCTCGCTCAGCGTAATGGGTCGGCAATTGCTATTGGACACCCCCATCCCTCCACGGTAAGAGTTTTACAACAATTGCTGCCAACCTTACCTAATGACATTAAATTGGTAAAACTGAGCCAATTACTCAATCGTCCAGCGACAGCCACCGTGAGTCTCCCGTCTTCGAAACCAACACTTGCCGTACATTGCCCACGTACCCGGCCTTTACGCCAACTCAAACCTGCTGAGGGCGTGATGATAATTTATACCTCCGTACGCGACAGTCAATTTATCAAAAATATCAAAGCATTATTCTAATTTAGGCCGCCAGCTCGGCGGCTTACTGCCATCCTCCGGTTAAGATGGTATGATTTGCAGTAGTTAACTCGAAGAGTGATCGAGTCTCGTCTTAGTCGAAAGGTGATTTATGATTATTGTAACTGGTGGTGCCGGCATGATCGGCAGTAATATCGTTAAAGCGTTAAACGATCGCGGCTATAACGATATTTTGGTGGTGGATAACCTCAAAGATGGCACTAAGTTCGTTAATCTCGCTGATCTTGATATCAGTGATTACATGGATAAAGAAGAATTTTTGATGAGTATTGTGGCCGGTGATGATTTAGGGCCTATTGAAGCTGTCTTCCATGAAGGTGCATGTTCTGCCACCACTGAGTGGGACGGCAAATATATGATGGACAATAATTATCAATACTCTAAAGAGCTACTGCATTTCTGTTTAGAGCGCCAAATTCCCTTCTTGTATGCCTCCTCTGCCGCCACTTACGGCGGACGAGATCGTGATTTCATTGAAGAGCGACAGTACGAATCGCCGCTTAATGTCTATGGCTACTCTAAAATGCTGTTCGACCACTATGTAAGAAGCATTCTCCCTGAAGCTGACTCACCAGTTTGTGGATTCCGCTATTTTAACGTCTATGGTCCTCGCGAAGGTCACAAAGGCAGTATGGCCAGTGTCGCCTTTCACCTTAATAACCAAATTAACCAAGGTGAAAATCCGAAGCTGTTTGCTGGCAGCGAACAATTTAAACGTGATTTTATCTACGTTGAAGACGTCGCTGACGTCAATCTCTGGTGTTGGGAAAATGGCGTTTCAGGCATTTTTAACTGTGGCACAGGCAATGCAGAGTCTTTCCAAGTCGTCGCTGACGCCGTATTGGCGTACCATCAACAAGGCGAAGTGGAATATATTCCCTTCCCAGAGAAGCTTAAAGGCCATTATCAAGCCTACACCCAAGCCGATCTGAGTCGCCTTAGAAAGGCTGGTTACACCAAGACCTTTAAAACAGTGGCTGAAGGTGTAAGCGACTATATGCGTTGGTTGAACAAGCCTTAAGAAAGTGGAAGCCTTATCGATGAAAATATTAGTGATTGCGCCATCCTGGGTCGGTGACATGATGATGTCACAAAGCCTGTATCAAACGCTGAAAGCACAATGGCCTCAAGCGGTAATTGATGTTATGGCCCCTGCATGGTGCAGGCCACTACTGGCGAGAATGCCAGAGGTCAATCAAGCGATAGCAATGCCGATTGGCCACGGGAGTCTTGCGTTAGGCGACCGATATCGACTCGGTAAGGCGTTACGTGATAGTCATTACGACCATGCTTATGTTCTGCCTAACTCCTTTAAATCGGCTCTTATTCCTTGGTTCGCAGGGATAAAACGTCGTACTGGCTGGCTAGGTGAGATGCGTTATGGCTTACTAAATGATCACCGCCGCTTAGATAAAACAGCGTTTCCTCTTATGGTAGAACGCTATATCGCTCTAGCTTACGAACAAAATAAAGCCACTCGCGCAGCAGACTTACCTAGACCGCTTGCGCGACCAGCACTGGTTGTATCGGAGCGTGAAAAACTTGAAACAGCAGCCCTCTTTTGCCTGCGTGCCGATCGTCCACTCATCGGCTTTTGTCCCGGGGCAGAATTCGGGCCAGCGAAGCGTTGGCCTGACTACCATTATGCTGAGCTCGCTAAACAGCTGATTGCCAAAGGCTACCAAATCGCACTCTTTGGCTCAGCCAAAGATAATGAAGCTGGCGCTGAAATTATCGTGCGATTAACCCAAGACGACGCGACACACTGTACAAACTTAGCGGGAAAAACCGAACTTGATCAAGCTGTGGTCTTACTCGCACAATGCCACGCGGTAGTCACTAACGACTCAGGGTTGATGCATGTTGCTGCAGCACTCGGTCGGCCACTAGTCGCGCTGTATGGCCCGAGTAGTCCAGATTTTACGCCACCCCTAACCGATAACGCTCGCATCATCCGCTTGATCACCGGCTACCATAAAATTCGTAAGGGTGAAGGGGACCAAGGCTATCATCAAAGCCTTATCGATATTACCCCAACTCAGGTCTTAACAGAGTTAGAAACGCTGTTAGCTAGGAGTGAGGAACACGAATGCGTGTCTTAATCGTTAAGACCTCCTCCATGGGCGATGTCATTCATACGCTACCCGCGCTAACGGATGCACTTAAGCAGATCCCGAGCATTCGTTTCGACTGGGTGGTGGAAGAAGGCTTCAGTCAGATCCCGACTTGGCATCAGGCCGTTGACCGTGTCATACCGGTCGCCATCCGTCGTTGGCGGAAAAATTGGTTTCGCGGCGATATCCGAGCAGAGCGTCAGCGCTTCACCCAGCAGCTACAGAGTGTTCATTATGATGCAATCATTGATGCTCAGGGTCTGATAAAAAGTTCCGCCTTAATTACGCGTAAAGCCCGAGGCATCAAGCACGGCTTGGATTGGCAGAGTGCCCGCGAGCCTCTTGCCAGCTGTTGGTACGACCGGCGTCATCGGATGAGCAAACAGCAACATGCCGTAGAGAAAATTCGAAGGCTATTCTCTGTAAGCCTCGGCTATCCATTTACCGAGAGCCAAGGTGATTATGCAATCGCCCAACATTTTGTGAATAACCTCCCCACCGATGCTAATCACTATTTAGTCTTCTTGCATGCAACAACCCGTGACGATAAACATTGGCCGGAAAGTGCTTGGCAAACATTAATAGACTTAGTGGTGGCTCGGGGCTTTAAGGTGAAATTACCTTGGGGTTCTCCAATCGAGCAACAGCGAGCGATACGTTTGGCGATAGACCGCCCTCAGGTTGAGGTGTTACCGAAGCTCTCACTCAGCGAGGTCGCGACACAACTTGCTGGAGCGAAAGGGGTTGTTTCGGTCGACACCGGTTTGAGTCACCTTACCGCTGCGTTAGACCGGCCAAATATTACTTTGTATGGCCCAACAGATCCCTTGCTGATCGGTGGGTATGGCAAGAATCAATATATAATTAAAGGCCAACCTACCGGGAAAATGAGTGAAATACAGCCCAACGAAGTATTCGAAAAACTCACTAGCATTGGTTGTATCTAATACAAAAGGCCTCCAATACGTTGAGGACTGGAGGCCTTATCATTATTTAGTGCTGAGGTTGCACTATTCGTCTTTGACTTAAAAACAAACCCATCAGAAATGCTGAGGCGATTGCCGTTTGGAAAATAAACGTCTCTTCGACCCAACCTCTTACCAAGAAATCGGCAAATATCATTAAAAATATTGAGCTATAACAGTAGCTGACTAGACTTTCGGAACGCCGATAGCCTTTAAACGCCGTGACTAAAAGAGCAAATACCAAGCTGACTGAAGCAAATAATCCTAACACCCCGCCGGCAAACCAATTGGCTAGGAAGAAGTTATGCGGCCCAATAGGCTCACGGAAAAACCATTGCTGATGTTGGGATAGATTATCTGCATAGGCTTTAAGATAGACTTTATCGCCGATCCCTGTACCTTTCACGGGATGCTGCTTAATCATATCCCAAGCCGCACCTTGAGTACCATTTCCAAAGCGATGGCTGCTTGAGGTCTGTTCCAGTTTGTAGGTGAGCACTGGTAACCGATCATGGAATTTCATATAAATTCCCACACCGCATACTGCAACGATAAGTGTAACCAGTAGAGGAAGCTTCCATTCGCGATTAAACAGACACCAAAGAAGTGAAAGGACTAATATCGCCAGCCATGCCCCACGTTGTAACAGACCGAGCATAAGAAAACCGTACAAGCCAGCTACCACAATAAAAGCAACTTTCGCTTTTACACCGTTAGTTTTCCATAGTAATAAAATACAGGGCAGTGAGAAAATAAGTGCTTCGGCAATGAATCGGTGGTTATAATTTGAAAAAGGATATATTCCCTCACGGTATTCCACATAATAAGCGTAAAACTCTTTTCCGCCGGAAACTAAAAACATTAACCCCAGACCGATTAGTAACGACCGGCAAATCTGGTGCTGTGTGAGTTGGCTGATAACAAGGGCAAAAACAATAGGAGTAAGTACCGTCTTTTCTACAATAGTATTAAAAAAATACTTAAAGCTCATGTGGCTATCGATAGATATCAATGAAGAGTATACTCCAGCGATTAAGAGTAGAATTAAAAATTTGAATATATGTGTTTTCACCACTTCTTTTACTATCTGTCTTTTATTATAAATTATAAATATAGAAGTAATAATTGCACAATAAAATACAAGATGCTTATATCGAGTTATACCATCTACAAAAAAAAGCCCAGTGAACATAATAAATAGAAATGAGCACCATTTATTCATTCCCACGTATCGGCTACTACTTGCCTTTAACTCATTAACCATATTATTACCTAACTGAATCTTAGCCTAATTATCGCGATTATAATATATCACGCTGACGAGGTGCTCTGCGTGAAATTGCCTTGCCCTAAGGGCAGCTTACTATAGAGCAAAAATTCCAGGGATTCAAAAAGTGGTAAAGCCGCTTACGAATCGCGTTATTGTGTCTATTCACCAACGTGTTCAATCAGTGGAATAATATCGTACGGAATTGCTGTCTCCGTAGAGAGGGTAAAGACTGGCGGATTTATCTTCTCTCTCATAAAGCGTAATACCGCGATAATTTTCTGTGTATCTTGGCCTATTTCTGAAGGCATCGCTGCCCCACCGGGTTGGTCATAGAAGCGTTTTCCACCCGACGTTAAATCGAAACCGGCGCAGACAATTTGAGGGTAGCTAAGAGAATAAGCTAGCTGGATGGCAGCGTAGGCGACAGTCTTACAGTTACAGTAGCCGAGTGTAATATCTTTGGAAAACCCTCTCATTCTTCTCTTTCTTGAGAAAGGAACCTCCATCACGACATTCGGATGCTGCGCGCAAAAAATCGCATACTTGAGTTTCTTTAAAGGCCCCGACTTCTCTCTTTTGTAGAGTTCCCTCAAGACAAAGCAGCGTTCGGCTAACCAAAACTGTAAGTCGGCGGAAGCGGTCTCAAAGACCTCTTGATTAATAAACGTGAAAGCACTACCGGAGACATACCGCCGAAACTCTTCAAGACGCTGCGTTGCAAATCGACCATCAGTCACCAAATAGATAAAGGGCTTAATACCCTGATCAAGTAGATAGCCTGCCGATCCGTTGACTGCGACAATATCCGTGGCGCGTAACTGCGAGAGAGTGACGCCGGAGGCTGACGGTCCGGAGAGAAAAATAAGGCACGTTGAGTGCCTTCGCTGCTCACGCAGATGGATGAGTTGCGCTGATGAGAAAAATGAGTTCATGACCACTTAGGCTGAGCGTCCAATCAATCGTCCTTTAAAGGCCTTGAATTTTTTCCGAAATTGCGACTTACGCTTTACCCATTGATATGAGAAACCCCGATGAAAATTACTGATGCCAAAGTGTCTCTCTAAATCGATAAAATCCTTAGCGGCACGGAAGCGGGAGTAGTTTTTACCTGATAAATCAATGACTCTAACCCGTCCGTTCGATAGCATAAAATTCTGCTTATGCGCATCATCGAAAATGACATGATGTTGATGCAGAACCTTGACGCTTGCCAACACTTCAGACTTAATTTGTTCGGTCAGTTCGCCTTTTGCCGCCAAAATATCCATTTCTACACCAGGGATATATTCGATAATCATAATAAATCGGCTCGCGAAATTAAAAATCTTAGTCTCAGCGAGAAGATGAAAATCGTTGGGGAAAGTCACACCTCTTTCACGAAGCATCGCTGTCTGCTTGAACAGCGTAAGGTAATAATCGCCACGGAAGAAAGATTTTAAAAAACGTTCATTACGCTTTTCTTTAGGTGTAAACACCTTTAAGACGTAGAGCTTACCGTCTTTTTCTACCAAGCTTACTTTGGTATCAGGGATACTACGAAATACTTTCAATGTCGTTAAGCGAGAATGAAGGAAATCATCCAACATATTGATGAAAAATTGATCACCACCGTTAGTATAAACGGTGTAGCCTGCAAGTTTGGATTGAGTAACCATAACTATCTATTTATCGCCGAGAAAGTAGTTTACGAAGTAAGTATCTAAAAAAATATCCGTATCCTTTTAGTGTTTTTTTCTGATGTATCAAATGCTTATAACAATAACGGTATTGGTATGTTGACCGAGGTAACTGTAACGGCTCGTCCCTCCATGGAGAATGTGCCTTTGCCAGCTGAAATGCCTGTGCACTTGGGTACTGCGCCCACAAATGCCAGGGCTTAGTCGGCCCAATAAAATGCATAAAAATACAGGAAGAAGTGAAGTTTTTACGTTTCGCTTCATTGAGCTCGTAGTTGAGGCTGTATTGAGTATTATATACGCTATTCAAAAATATTTTTTTATCTACTAGCGCTAAATTTAATAGGTCTTGATCATAAAATGTGAGTTTAGCTTGTCGTTGCGGGTCGGCAGCTAAGCGCAAAATATGCTCATAAATGGCTTCTGACCGCCAAGCATCAAGATTGATCAGCATCACGCCAGAATTAAAATATCCGTCAGCGAGCGCTTTACATCCTAATGCTTCTGATTGATGCGCCCACCACGCGGCATCGCGTTCTGGGACCGCCGCCGCCACATTACCCTCGAAATCCACGTCGAGTAATGCTCGAATATCTCCCTGGCAGACCACATCGGCATCAAGATAAAGCATGGTCGAGGTAGTCTGAGCCAGTATTTCAGCCATGATAAAACGATAATAGATCGCCGATGACCAGAGTCGATTGGTCGGTAGTTGAGCGAAGTAGTCGTTATCCAGTGTATAAAGAGTAACCTTCAAAACATGCTGCTCAGCAAGCTCGACTATCTTTTGCTGATCGAGATGGAGAATATCGTTACTGAACAGGTGAAAATGAAAACGAATAGACGAGTTATTGCAGGCGACGGAAGCCATTGAGACCTCGCTTCCTAATAAGAAATCACCGTCTGCGCCCCAGCCAACATGAAGCTGCACGTCATCGTCTTTTACCACACAAGGATCAATGGTAATTTGTTGTTTGATCGCCTTTCCACATGCCAGTAACGACATGATCGACGACCTTTCTTCAGCGGTCATAGATCCCCTCATTCCTTTAAAGATTCTTTCTCAGCGTGCGCTGTTTAATTTTTTCGGCTTTCTGCTGAGCCTGACGTAGCAAGCGAGCTTCTTGACGAAAAACCTCTCGAACCGGGCAAGAAAAATACTCTGTTAAAAAGTAGCAATAGTCTCGTAAAGTAAGCCCTAAAGGAAAGCTTGAGTAATAAAGCGCGATAAGGTCTTTATCTCGCCAACGCACGGGCATTTTTTTCCATATTTGCGCGCGATGCAGATCAATCACCGACAGTGTCGGGTTATTTTGCTCGGCATCGTAAGGTAACGCCAAGAGAAAATGGCAGATATAACAATCTCGATGATTAAGACCCGAACGATGCATCGCGGAAACTGTGCGCGCTAATTGTTTAATCAATACTCTTTTTACGTGATAAGGGGGCGATTGTGTCGCCCAATTCGCACAATAGTCTTCAAGGCTAATCGCCGGATTCAAATCTTTTGTGATAATAAATGATTCGCGTTGTAATGGGTTCCAATGACGCTGCCCATATCCATAACATGTCATTGTCGGGACGTGGACGCTCTGAAGATGCTGAATAGCTACCCACTCATTTTTCGCACCCAACACAGGTAAACGTAGCGTAATCAGATTTTTTAGTACCTCTTTCAGCGCGGTACCACGGTGATATTTTACGAAGTAGCTACCTCCCGCGAAATCAAAACGCATCGTCTTACGCGCTTCAACTTGCCGAAATGTCTCACCTTGTAGCGCCAAAATCTCTGCATAAGGGTCGCTGTGCGCCCATGCCTGCTTAAATGGCTGTTCGAGTTGCAGCATCTTTTACTCTCTTTTCAATAATATCTGCCGCCTGTTCTGGCAAACGATACACGTCGTGTTGTTCACAGTATTCCAACGCTGCCTGTGACCATGATGCTAACTGAAGAGGATCGTTTAAGGAGGTGGACAGAGCTTGATTTAATATCTCTTGCTCAAAAGGCTCACTAATTACTTTGCCGTTTCCGGCAGCAGAGAGATATGGCGCATTGCCACAAATTTCCGTACAGATAACAGGTAGCCCCGAAGCTAAGGCTTCGATCAGGACAATACCTGCGGCTTCCTGATGGGCAGGATGGAGGAGGAGATCAGCAGCGGCCATCAATTGAGGAATATCGTCTCTACCTTGATGGAAGTGGACTTGACTCGCTATGCCCAGTTGTTCTGCATAATGGCGACAACTGGTCGCGTTGTCTGCACCCACTACCCAAAAAGTTACCCTATTCTTGAGATTCGAAGGCAGCGCGGCAATTGCGGCAATACTTCTTTTTACGCCCTTACGTCGGAAATCAGATCCTACTTGGAGTAGGAAAAAATCGTCACCGGTTAAATTAAGCCGCTGACGTGTTTCTTCTCGATAATTATCCCGTTGCTGCGACGAATATAACTGCGAATCAATCCCAGGCGACAGTAAATGGAAACGTTCGACGGGGGTGTCGTAGAATTGGATGAAGTCACTTTGTTGCTGAGGCGTTAGCACTAATATTTCAGTATCGGAATTCCTAGAAAAGACGGCGTTTTCGGCCCGACAATAGCTGCGATAACGTGGGGTAAGTTTATAAAATAACCCTTTTTCTTTCGCTGTTTTCGCTGCATAACAAACATCTGCAGCGAAATAGATATCTAAGCCGGCCATTTTATTGAACCCAACTAATACGTCATCGGGGTGTGTAATACGGTAATCCGCAATCCAACGGCTAAAAAATTGATTGCGAGCGTGGTTAGACGATCCTTTTTTCGGAACGATAACTACCTCGAATCCGGGGCACTTTTCGCCTTGCCACTCAAATGTGTAGACAATGACCTGATGGCCACGTTGCTGGCAAGCTAACGCAATACGCTTAAAATCTCGTTGCTGCCCACCGTAAGGGAAATATTTATGTAAGCAAAAGGCTATTTTCACGTAAACGTCCTCACTCAGGAGATCTGATAATAGGTGATTTCATACTTTGAAGTACTATCCCTTATCATTTATTCGGATGTTGGGCGGCGATGAGGTACATGTCACCTCGATATCGATTATCTCATTAAGCATAAAAGGAACGATGATTGATAAAAAAGCCCATTCAATGCCGCCGAGTTTACACCAATTGAGGCAACGAGTGGGGGCTATTCGAGCGATGATATTGCCTGAGTGACAGAATGAGGGAGGCTACGCCTGCGCAGTAACAGATAAGTCTGAAGGTCTTGGAATAATGTGAGAACCCTTTTTTTCTGATAATATCGGCGCCTTAATTCCATCTTCAGGCCGACCAATAACACAATGCTAACTGCCGTTTATACCCTTTTACTTTATCTTATCCAACCGTTGATTTGGATCAGACTTTGGCACCGTGGTAAAAAACTGCCAGGATACCGCCTACGTTGGAAGGAGCGTTATGGCTATTGCAAAGGTAAAGTTGTACCTGGAGGTATAGTCCTGCATTCCGTATCGGTCGGTGAGACACTCGCAGCGATTCCTTTAGTCAGAGCTCTGCAATATCGCTACCCTACTATTCCTATTACCGTAACGACTATGACGCCAACCGGCTCAGAGCGTGCACAATCGGCTTTCGGTAAGAATGTCTCACATGTTTATCTTCCTTATGATCTACCAACCGCGATTAATCGCTTTTTAGACACTGCCGCGCCGCGTTTAGTCATTATCATGGAAACTGAGCTCTGGCCAAATATTATCCATACCTTACATCGCCGCCAAATCCCCTTAATCATCGCTAATGCACGTTTATCCGAGCGCTCAGCTAAACGTTACCAAAAGTTAGGGCGTGAACTCGCAGAGCTGCTTCAAAAAATAAGCTGTATTGCTGCACAGAATAGCGAGGATGGTCAGCGATTCATTACCTTAGGGGCAAAATCCGAGCAAGTGACTGTGACGGGGAGTTTAAAATTTGATATTTCAGTCACCCCTGAACTGGCCGCTAGAGCCGTTGCGCTCCGTCGACAATGGGCTCCGCATCGCCCTGTATGGATTGCGGCAAGCACCCATGAAGGCGAAGAACGTATTATCTTAGAAACACATCGCCAACTGCTTGCTCAATTCCCGACTCTGTTGCTGATTTTGGTACCTCGTCATCCAGAGCGTTTTCAACCAGTGAAAGAGCTTGCGGAAAAGTTGGCTTTCGAACCGCTGATGCGTAGCGATAATCAGGTACCTAGTGCCACAACGCAAGTATTGATTGGCGATACGATGGGCGAGCTAATGTTACTTTACGGTATTGCTGATGTGGCCTTTGTCGGGGGGAGTTTAGTGGAACGTGGCGGCCATAATCCTTTAGAGCCTGCAGCTCATGCCATTCCGGTGATCATGGGTCCACATATCTGGAATTTTAAGGATATTTGCGGGCGGCTTGAACAGGCTCAAGGACTGATCACTGTCGCCGACCAAGCGGCGTTATTACAAGAGATGACACAGCTTCTCACAGACAGCGATTTGCGTAAATATTATGGCTTACATGCGGTAGACGTCTTGCATCAAAATCAAGGCGCCCTTCAACAATTACTGCATATCGTCGAACCCTATCTTAACGCTCAATCCCATTAGGAGTGTATATGTCAGTTGTGGCCATTTATCCAGGAACGTTTGACCCGCTAACGTTTGGCCATCTGGATATCATTAAGCGCAGTGCAGGGCTGTTTGAGCGGTTAATCATTGCTATTGCGTTAAATCCGACTAAAAAACCGTTATTCAGTCTTGAAGAACGCGTGGCACTGGCGAAACAAGCAACGGCTAGCCTACCCAATGTTGAAGTTATCGGCTTTAATAGCCTCTTAGCCCAGTTGGCAGAGCAGCACAGTGCCACTGTCTTAATTCGCGGCGTTCGTTCAGTGTCTGATTTCGATTACGAGCGCCAATTGGCCCAGGCTAACCAACAGCTTAACCCGCAGCTTGAAACGATTTTCATGACCCCGAACGAACAGTACGCTTACCTCTCTTCCACTATCGTTAAAGAAGTGGCGCGCCACCAAGGGAATATTACTAACTTTGTTAGTGCAGAGATCCATCACGCAGTACTGGCTAAATTTAAGGCGAGTTAGTGCTGGCAGCGCGGGCACCAATAGGTACTCCGTTGAGCATGTCTCCCAGACATAATCGGAGTACCACAGTGCAGACACGGCTCGCCCGCGCGCCCATAAACATTGAGCTGTTGAGTAAAGTAACCAGGTTTACCATCACTTTGTAAAAAGTCACGTAAAGTGGTTCCACCCTGTTCAATCGAACGCTGTAATACCGCCTTAATCGACGCAACTAACCTTTCGCTTTCGGGGTGACTTAGCCCATTAGCTGGACGATCAGGATGAATGCCAGCTTGGAAAAGCGACTCACTCGCATAGATATTACCCACCCCCACAACGAGTTTGTTGTCCATCAACCAAGGTTTGATAGCACTCTTTTTAGCCGCCGATTTTTGCATTAGCCATTCCGTATTAAATGACTCGCTAAGGGGTTCAGGCCCTAGATGGCGTAAAACTCGGCTCTGTGTCAGGTCGGTTTCCCACAGCCACGCGCCGAAACGGCGAGGGTCGGTATAACGTAAGGTTTTACCATTGCTGAACACTAAATCAACGTGGTCATGTTTTTCAGGGGGAGTTTCTTCGCTCAGAATACGTAAACGGCCTGACATTCCAAGATGAATTATAATCCAGCCATGCTTCAGTTCGAGTAATAAGTACTTCGCTCGCCGCTCTAAGCTTAAGACAGTCTCGTCACTGAGCTGATAGATCTCTTCAGACACTGGCCAACGAAGTTTAGGGTGCCTTACGACAGCATGCAACAAGGTCTCACCCACGATATGAGGTGCAATACCTCGTTTACTGGTTTCAACTTCAGGTAATTCAGGCATTCGTACTCCCCCTTAAAAACAAAAAACCCGACCATAGGGCCGGGTTTTTATAAGAATACTAAAATTATTTGATTTTAGCTTCTTTATACAGCACGTGCTCACGAACAACTGGATCAAACTTCTTAAGTTCCAGTTTTTCTGGCTTAGTGCGCTTGTTCTTCGTAGTGGTATAGAAGTGACCTGTACCAGCAGAGGAAACTAGCTTGATCTTCTCACGAATACCTTTAGCCATGATTCAGTTCCTTAGTACTTCTCACCGCGGGTACGCATGTCTGCTAACACAGCATCAATACCCTTCTTATCGATTACACGCATACCTTTAGCAGATACACGCAAAGTAACAAAACGCTTCTCACTCTCAACCCAGAAACGGTGTGAGTGTAAGTTCGGAAGAAAACGGCGTTTCGTCGCGTTCATTGCGTGGGAACGGTTGTTACCCGTTACCGGACGCTTGCCAGTTACTTGGCAGACTCGTGACATGTCATATCTCCAAAAATCAAAATCAGCTCGAGCTTTTCACTTAGGTTTTGGCCGCCTCGTCAGGCTTTTAACCTATCCAGGCGAGTTCAATGTGAACCCGCTGAGCAGGCCTAAACGCCAAACCCGAGATTCTCAAAGGTGGCGTAGTATACGCCCTGTCGGCC
>Ga0153974_1000185_pt1 | contig 14984 bp, 13 predicted proteins | sample TSGA058MetaG_FD_104741 | JGI IMG/M metagenome (GOLD analysis project Ga0153974, IMG submission 104741) | Attine ant fungus gardens microbial communities from Georgia, USA - TSGA058 MetaG | ecosystem: Host-associated > Fungi > Mycelium > Unclassified | place: USA: Georgia, Yuchi Wildlife... | reverse complement strand
TTCAAAATTATTAATTTCAATTTTTGATATAAAATGCGCTAATTTAGTTGCTGAAACGATTCAACCTATGTGAGGAAAATTATGTTCCAGCTCGAAGTTCAGGCGATTCATACTGGCGCCTCAGCCACCAATAAAGAAGATGCAATTCGTCAGGTTGCGGCGGCTCTCGCCAATGCGGGCAATGTGGGTGAGGGCTATGTGAGTGGAATGTTAGCGCGTGAGCAGCAGACCTCCACCTATCTGGGTAACGGTATTGCGATTCCCCACGGCACGACAGATACGCGAGACCTTGTCCTTAATACCGGTGTACAGGTTTTCCAATTCCCGCAAGGTATTGAATGGGGCGCTGATCAAACAGCCTATGTAGTGATTGGTATTGCGGCGAAATCGGACGAGCACCTGGCTTTACTTCGACAGCTCACTCACGTCTTAAGCGATGACAGCATTGCCGAGACAATTAAAACGGCCTCAGCAGAAGATCTACGCGCTATTTTAATGGGTGAGAAGCAACCAGCCGAATTTCGGTTTGATACCTCATTAATCTCTTTAGGCGTTAACACGGCTGATCTTATCACCTTACAAGCATTGAACGCTGGGCGACTACAAGCTATTCATGCGGTGACACCGCAGTTTGTTGCCAATACTTTGGCACAAAAACCCTTACATGTTGGGCAAGGCGTTTGGCTACAAGATTGTGCAGAAGGTAATCTTTTCAGCGCCGTGGCGGTCAGTCGTCCTACTGCACCCGTGACACTTGAGTCTGGTGAGTCAGTTTCGCTACTGATTACCTGTTCGACTGCTGATACGCAGCCACTAACAGTCGTCAACTACCTCACACAGCTAATCAATAATAATCAAACGTCTGCCTTAATCAGTGCTGACGCCGCAGGTGTCGTAGCGCTGCTAACCAGCGAAGCGAGTCTAGGTGATGATACGGTCACTGAAGAGTTCGTTATTAAAAATGAACATGGCTTACACGCACGTCCAGGTACTGCACTGGTCACGGTAATCAAACAATTCGACTGCGACGTCAGCGTGATTAACCTTGATGGTAGCGGCAAGCCGGCAAATGGTCGTAGTCTAATGAAAGTAGTGGCCTTAGGTGTTAAGAAAGGCCATCGTTTACGTTTCACGACCAGTGGTCCACAAGCTGCCGAAGCAATGAAAGCGATAGGCGAAGCGATCGCTAGCGGATTAGGGGAGGGCGCTGAATGAGTCGCCGAGTCGCCACTATTTCCTTAAACCCTGCCTATGATTTGGTTGGCTTCACGCCAGAAATCGAGCGTGGTGAGGTCAACTTGGTCGAAACCACCGGCCTGCATGCCGCCGGCAAAGGGATCAACGTCGCTAAAGTGTTAAATGATCTTGGGGTGGATGTTACGGTAGGAGGACTACTGGGACGTGAGAATCAAGAGGGCTTCGAACAGTTATTTGCTGAGTTGGGCTTACATAACCGTTTTCAGACCATCGATGGCCGGACACGCATCAATATCAAAGTGACGGAGGCGGGCGGCGATGTCACCGACCTCAACTTCTCTGGCTTTACTGTTAGCGAAGAAAATTGGCAGCACTTTAAGCAAGACTCGCTCAGTTGGCTGGGTGATTTCGACATGGTTTGCGTGAGTGGTAGCTTACCGCAAGGAATCGATCTCAATGAGTTTACCGACTGGATGAAAGCGCTTCGTCAGCAATGCCCCTGTTTGGTCTTCGACAGCAGCCGTGCAGCGCTTGATGCAGGATTACTGGCAGGCCCTTGGTTAGTGAAGCCTAATCGGCGGGAATTAGAAATGTGGGCGGGCCGCTCACTGCCTGAACTCAGCGATATTATTACTGCCGCCCATCAACTGCGTGAGCAAGGGATTAGTCACGTTGTGGTCTCTCTTGGAGCAGAAGGGGCGCTATGGGTTAACGCCTCGGGTGCGTGGCTGGCGAAACCTCCCGCGTGTGAAATTGTCAGCACGGTCGGGGCGGGTGACTCGATGGTGGGTGGACTGATCTATGGCTTACTGATGGGCGAAACGAGCGAACATACCCTAAGGTTAGCGACAGCCGTAGCGGCACTCGCTGTCAGCCAAAGCAACGTTGGCGTTACAGACCGCTCAGCCCTCGCGGCAATGATGGCTCGCGTTGAATTACACTCTGTTACCGAACAGCAGTAGAGGAAAGAAAAGATGAAAATAGCATTTATCCCCGATGCATCGTTGGGCTTAGCGTCGGCACAGTTGGTCAAACAAGCCTTTGAAAAGGCGGTCAGTGAACAGCCCGAGTACTCATTGGCTTCGGTAGCTGAAGCAGAAACTGTGATCGTCGCCGGCGATCCCGCAACAGCTGCTACTCACTTAACCGGGAAACAGGTCGCTACCGTCGAGAGTCAATCACTATTAAGCGACGCGAAAACCGCTATTGCACAAGCCGTAGCCAAGGCGACGTCCTGGAAAGCCCCTGCTGTTGCGCCGATTTCCTCATCGGCCTCTGCCTCTACAGTGAAGAAAATTGTTGCCGTGACAGCATGTCCAACTGGCGTGGCACATACCTTTATGGCTGCGGAAGCAATAGAAGCTGAAGCGAAAAAGCGTGGATGGCCTGTTCGAGTAGAAACTCGTGGTTCCGTTGGTGCAGGCAACCCGATCACCCCAGAAGAAGTGGCTGAGGCTGACATTGTCTTTATCGCCGCCGATATCGAAGTTGATTTAGCGAAGTTTGCTGGCAAGCCAATGTACCGGACATCAACGGGTCTTGCTCTGAAAAAAACTGCGCAAGAGTTCGATAAAGCATTGAATGAGGCTAAACCTTATCAGTCTGGGAAGAGTTCGGCGCAGGCTGCATCAGGTAATACTGGCGATAAAAAAGAAAAATCAGGCGCCTATCGTCACCTACTCACCGGTGTATCCTTTATGTTACCGATGGTAGTCGCAGGCGGACTTTGTATCGCACTGTCTTTCGCTTTCGGGATCAATGCCTTTAAAGAACAGGGCACCCTCGCAGCGGCTTTGATGCAAATTGGTGGAACCACGGCGTTCGCCCTGATGGTCCCTGTGTTGGCTGGTTACATTGCCTTCTCAATCGCTGATCGCCCGGGCTTAACCCCTGGTTTAATTGGCGGCATGTTAGCCTCTACGTTAAGCGCAGGTTTCCTCGGCGGGATCATTGCTGGATTTATCGCGGGCTACACCGCGAAACTTATCAGCGGTAAGTTGAAGCTGCCGCAAAGTATGGAAGCGTTAAAACCCATCTTAATCATTCCGTTGGTGGCGAGTTTAGTTACCGGCCTGCTGATGATCTATGTCGTGGGTAAACCTGTTGCCTTTATCATGGAATCGTTGACGCATTGGTTAGGGACAATGGGTACAGCCAATGCCGTCTTATTAGGTGCGGTACTTGGGGCGATGCAATGTAGTGATATGGGTGGCCCGATAAATAAGGTTGCCTATGCCTTTGGTGTCGGCCTGTTAAGCTCATCGACCTACGGCCCGATGGCTGCCATTATGGCGGCAGGCATGGTTCCCCCTCTCGCAATGGGCTTAGCGACCTTAATTGCTCGTCGTAAGTTTGCTAAGGCGCAACAAGAAGGTGGTAAAGCCGCGATAGTGCTCGGATTATGTTATATCACTGAGGGTGCTATTCCGTTTGCTGCGCGTGATCCGCTGCGTGTATTACCCTGCTGTATCGTGGGAGGCGCACTGACCGGTGCCATCGCGATGGCAATCGGGTCCAAACTGATGGCACCTCATGGCGGTATCTTTGTTTTCTTAATTCCCGGTGCAATCACACCGGTCCTAGGATACATTGGTGCAATCTTAGCGGGTGCCCTAGTAGCGGGTATCGCTTACGCCATTATCAAGCGTCCTGAGCCGATCACGGCCTAAAGGCCAAGGTAAAAAAGAAAAGGCCGTAACCTGGGTTACGGCCTTTTTTATTGGGTTCAATATTACTGCTGGGCTTTCAGCCAAGCGATCTCTTCTGCCCAAATATCGGGATTAATCGTCTCTAGAATAAGTGGAATATTATCGAAACGAGGATCCTGCATTAACCACTTAAACGGGGTATGGCCAATATTACCTTCTCCCAGGCTATCGTGGCGGTCGACGCGGCTGTTGAATTGACTCTTCGCATCATTCAAATGCATCCCCCGCAAATAGTGAAAGCCGACAATGCGTTCGAAAGCATTGAACGTCTTTTCACACTCCTCCACTGTGCGTAAGTCGTAGCCCGCCGCGAAGGCATGACAGGTATCGATACAGACCCCCACTCGTGATTTATCTTCGACATGATGGATAATTTCTGCCAGATGTTCGAATTCAAAACCAAGATTACTCCCTTGTCCCGCAGTATTCTCAATAACCGCCGTCACTCCAGACGTTTTATCTAAAGCAATATTGATCGACTCGGCTATACGTTTGAGACAAGCATCGACCGGAATTTGCTGCAGGTGACTGCCTGGATGGAAATTAAGGAGAGCGATACCTAGGGCGGCAGCGCGATCTAACTCATCAATAAAGGCGACGCGCGATTTCTCTAACGCTTCAGCCACTGGATGACCAAGGTTAATGAGATAACTATCGTGGGGTAAAATCTGTTGGGGCCCATAGCCATAATCGCTGCAAGCCTGACGGAAGGATTCGATCGTCGATTGCGGTAGTGGTGGAGCTTTCCACTGGCGCTGATTCTTGGTGAATAGCGCAAAAGCGGTTGCGCCAAGTTCGTGTGCGCGTGTTACCGCATTAAAGACACCGCCTGCAGCACTGACATGTGCACCAATATATTTCATCGTTTATCCCTGACATTGAGAGTCGAGTTATCGTTACATAAATCATAAATTCACTCATTATTCTATTATTAATCAGTAAAACTGGTAAACTATTTACTTCAAATGGTTCTGTAAATGCCTATTTTGCTAGTAGAGGTCAGGGACTTACCGTATGCATATTACGCTACGACAACTTGCTGTATTTACTGAAGTTCTTAAGAGTGGCTCGACCACCCATGCGGCACAGGTTCTTGCGCTGTCTCAATCCGCGGTGAGTGCTTCACTGACCGATTTAGAGGGGCAACTCGGCGTACAACTCTTTGACCGCGCCGGTAAGCGTCTTATCATCAATGAACATGGTCGGCTACTCTATCCCCGAGCCATGGCTTTGTTGGATCATGCTCACGATATTGAACTGTTATTTAAACAGGGACATGGCGCACTCTCTCTCGCTGCAAGCAGCACTATTGGTAATTACCTCTTACCTGCTGTGATAGCGGATTATCGTCGCGACTTACCCGATGCGCGATTAGAGCTTACGGTGGGCAATAGCCAAGAAGTGATCGATGCTGTCTCTCATTTTAATGCCGATATCGGCCTGATAGAAGGGCCATGCCATCAGCACGATATCGTTAGCCAGCCGTGGCTACAGGATGAATTGGTTATTTTTGCCGCACCCAGTGCGGAAATTTTCAAGCAACCTGTCACCCTCGAAACCTTGGCTAACGCGCACTGGATTCTACGGGAGCAAGGATCGGGGACGCGTGAACTGGTCGATCACCTTCTGCTCAGTAAGCTGAGTCGCTATCATGTCACGATGGAGCTGGGCAATTCCGAGGCGATCAAACATGCAGTACGTTACGGTATGGGGCTGAGCTGTCTTTCACGTCGTGTAATAGTCGATCTGCTAGACAGTGGTTTGCTGCGTGAGGTGCATGCACCCATCCCCACGATGACGCGCACCCTTTATTTGATTCAACACCAACAGAAACAGCGCTCACGGGCGGTAGAGCGTTTCTTAACCTATTGCCATCAAGTGGTTGAGTAGAGTACGGCTAATGATCGCTGCGTAATTATGAAGGTAACTTATAACAGCGAAGATAGTGCAACGCGGCTGCACAGCTCTTGTTACAATCGCGCACAATTTTAGCCAGGTGAGTTTTATCCTATGAATTCGAGTTCTTCCCAAACGGGCGCGTCGGGCTTAAAACGCTCGCTCAAAGCCCGTCACCTGACAATGATTGCGATTGGCGGTTCGATTGGAACCGGATTATTCGTCGCGTCAGGCGCCAGTATTTCTCAAGCCGGACCCGGTGGCGCGTTATTGTCATATGCAGTAATTGGTTTGATGGTGTACTTTTTAATGACCAGCTTGGGTGAGCTGGCGGCGTATATGCCGGTATCGGGGTCGTTCTCCACCTATGGTTCGCAGTATGTCGATGAAGGCTTTGGCTTTGCCCTTGGCTGGAACTATTGGTACAACTGGGCCGTAACCATCGCCGTCGATTTGGTCGCCGCACAGTTAGTCATGGGGTATTGGTTTCCCGATGTACCGGGGTGGATCTGGAGTGCCTCCTTCCTGGTGGTTATTTTCTTATTAAACGTTATCTCGGTGAAAGGCTTCGGTGAGGCGGAATATTGGTTCTCTCTGATTAAAGTGATTACTGTCGTGATTTTTATCGCGGTAGGGGTCCTGATGATAGTGGGGATTTTACACGGTGCAGAGCATGCTGGGATCCAAAACTGGCGATTAGGCGATGCTCCCTTTGTGGGCGGATTCCCGGCCATGATTGGTGTAGCGATGATTGTCGGCTTCTCCTTCCAAGGTACTGAGCTTATCGGTATTGCCGCCGGCGAATCGGAAGAGCCAGAGAAAAATATTCCCCGTGCCGTACGCCAAGTTTTCTGGCGCATCCTTCTCTTTTATGTTTTCGCAATATTAGTAATAAGCCTGATTTTACCTTACACTGACCCGCGTTTACTGCGTAACGATGTAGGCGATATTAGCGTCAGTCCTTTCACCTTAGTGTTCCAAAATGCTGGGCTGTTATCCGCTGCAGCAGTGATGAACGCAGTCATCTTAACGGCCGTCTTATCGGCAGGTAATTCTGGTATGTATGCCTCGACACGTATGCTTTATACCTTGGCGACCGAAGGTAAAGCCCCGAGGATCTTCGCGGTATTGACTAAAAATGGCGTGCCCCGTAATGCCTTGATTGCGACGGCGGTGATTGCAGGTCTATGCTTCCTCTCTTCACGATTTGGTAATCAGACGGTTTATTTATGGTTGCTGAATACCTCGGGCATGACCGGATTTATCGCATGGTTGGGTATTGCCATCAGCCACTATCGTTTCCGTAAGGGTTATATTGCACAAGGTTATGATTTGAACGATTTACCTTATCGCTCTGGTTTCTTCCCATTAGGGCCGATGTTTGCCTTTGGTTTATGTCTGATCATTACGCTCGGTCAAAACTATCAGGCGTTCCTTGCGGATAAGATTGATTGGTATGGTGTGACGGCGACCTATATCGGTATCCCGCTATTCTTACTGATTTGGCTGGGTTACCGCCTAGTGCGTGGTGGACATTTCATTCGCTACCAAGAGATGCACTTCCCACGCTTCAAAGCAGGAAAACGCGTCGACAACTAATATCAGTGGCCAGGGCGCGCAATGCCCCTGGCCGATTAATCTGGGTAGATCTCCGCCATCAATGCGCTCAATGCCCTCACGTTGGGTGACTCACCTTCATGACGCCATATTAATCCGGTATAGAGTTGACTAATGTTATCAGGAAGCTGATGAACAGCGACCCGCGTATGGTCGGTTAGCTTATTCAGTAAAGAATAGGGGATCACCGCAAGGCCCGCTCCTCCTGCAACACAAGCCAACATCGCATGGTAAGACTGAATTTCCATAATAGGACCTGGGGTCACTGCCGCTTGTGCGAACCAATGTTCCAAGCGATGACGATAAGAACAACTGCTACGAAAAGCAAAGAAAGTCTCGCCGATGACATCCTGTGCGACAGTGACCGGCGGATGAGCAGGGTTAGTGATCAGCACTAAACGGTCGCGATAATGATAGCCGCAGACTATGTCGGGACGTGGTGAAGGTTGATCGGTTAAGGCTACCGATAATTCTCCTCTAGCCACCCCATCGAGGATTTCGCCAGAGGTCCCCGTCACCAAAGAGAGTTGTACGGCAGGATAGCGCTGGTGGTAAGCAGAAAGTAGCGCCGGTAAGCGGGTTGCCGCAACACTCTCCAGGCTACCCAGCGTCAAGGTACCGGAGGGTTCGGCGGAGCGAGAGAGCTGCAAGGCTTCTTCGCTCAATTGCAGGATTTTACGTGCATACTGTAGAAAATCATGACCGATTGGCGATAGCCGTAATCGCTGCTTTTCACGTATAAATAGTGCGTTACCGACCTCCGCCTCGAGTTGTTTCAGACGCGTCGTTAAGTTGGAGGGTACGCGGTGTAGCTGTTCTGCTGCCTTAACTATCGAGCCGTATTCCGCCACCGCGCAGAACATCTTTAACTGTACAAGATCCATTACGTCACCTTGAGTGTCGATCAAGCACCTAGTGTAGGAGCTGTTGAACGGGGACTCAAGCTGTAGGTAAATGCGAACAATTCACTAAGGACTGGATTAACCGCGCGGACTGCTTCACAATATGCAAAAGATTACCCGTACCGATATTAACGGGTGTAACACCTGCTGGAGAATTAAGACGATGTCCGAATTAAGTCAGGAAGCGATGTTGGTCCATGATGCATTGCTGGCTCGCGGGCTTGAAACCCCCCTCAATGCGCCGGTAAATAGCCAAGACAGTCATCAACGCAAGCAAAAGATAGCGGAACATATGCGTGAAGTCATGTTACTGCTTAATCTTGATCTCACCGATGATAGCTTAATGGAAACCCCTAATCGCTTGGCAAAAATGTACGTCGATGAGATTTTCTCTGGCTTAGATTATGCTAACTTCCCTAAGATCACTGTTATCGAAAACAAGATGAATGTTGATGAGATGGTTACCGTGCGCGACATTACGTTAACCAGTACCTGTGAACATCACTTCGTGACCATCGACGGTAAAGCGACAGTGGCCTATATACCAAAAGATAAAGTGATTGGCTTATCCAAGATTAACCGTATCGTGCAATTCTTTGCCGAACGCCCGCAAGTGCAAGAGCGCTTAACACAGCAGGTATTGGTGGCCTTACAAACCTTATTGGGGACTAATAACGTGGCTGTCTGTATTGATGCGGTGCATTACTGTGTTAAGGCGCGTGGTGTGAAAGATGCCACGAGCGCGACGACGACCACCTCATTGGGCGGGTTATTTAAATCTAGCCAGAACACGCGTCAAGAGTTCTTGCGCACCATTCGTAATAACTAATCATTTCTGGGCCAGGAACCTTCCTGGCCTGCCAGAGACACTCATACTTATGCCTCGTTACCCCCAACTTGATTGTCTGCGAGGTATCGCAATACTGGGTATTCTGCTCCTGAATATCGTCAGTTTCGCACTCCCCTCTGCAGCCTATCTAAATCCTGCCTGGCAGGGGCCGCCTTCTGATACCGATACCTTGTTATGGGCAGTATTGGAACTGTTTGCTGAGATGAAGTTTCTCTCCTTGCTCGGCCTATTATTCGGTGCGGGTATCGTCTTTCAATTACCGCGTGGCCTGGCGTGGCTTACTCACCGCTTGCTCTGGTTAGTCGTGTTTGGCGTGCTGCACGGTATCCTACTGTGGCAAGGGGATATTCTGCTATCGTGGGGTCTGACTGGCCTTGCGGTCTATCGTGTTATTGCTTACAGCGATCGGAGCGAAAACTTACTGCGCACTGGGGTGGTTTTTTATCTCTTTGGCGTGGGTTTATTGGCGGGGTATGCACTGATCTCAGGGCATAATCCTGGCAGTGATTGGCTTCCCCAGCCTGCGGATATTGCGGCGGAACGCACTGTTGCGCTTAACGGCGGCTGGTTAGCCATCCATGATCGCCTCGAACAATTTGATGGACGCTTATTGGCCTTAGTGACCCAGTATGGCTGGGAACTGGCTGGCCTGATGCTGATGGGCGCAGCATTAACCCGTCAGGGATGGCTACTCGGACAGCGCTCGGTCAGTCATTATCGGCGCTGTTATCGCTGTTTATTGCCTATCGGCTTTATGATGACGGGGCTGAGTGTCTATTTGCAGTATGTAACAGGATGGACCTTCCGTTGGAGTGGATTTTGGTTACAAATCCCTCTTGAGCTGGGTACCCCATTCATTGCCGTGGGCTATATCGCCCTGTTCCACGCCCATTGGCAACGCCTTTCGGGCTGGCGACTGACCTCGCTGCTGATACAGGTAGGCCGCATGGCCCTGAGTAATTACCTGCTACAGACGGTTGTCTGTACCACGATCTTTTCAGTGTTAGGTTACTTTATGGCATTGACACGTGGTCAGCTGTTGGCGGTTGTGCCTTGGGTTTGGGGGCTGAATCTGTTGTTTTCTTATTGCTGGCTACGCTATTTCCGTCAGGGGCCTCTAGAGTGGTGCTGGCGTCAACTGACTCGCCGGACTGCGGGCGTTTAGCCTGCTGGTTTTCAAGTTCAACCATCTGCTCAGGCGTCACGGCCGGGTAGGTCGGTCCGTGTTTGGGTAACGCCGTGCGGCTCGGTATTGGCACCATCGGGCCAAGAAAGTGGGGTTCGCTATTAAAGAGATACAGGTCGGCCAACGCAGCGAGGCGCGCGCCGACTTCTCGAATGCGAATACTCAAGATGTTCTTAGGCGAGGGGACGGCGAAGCATTGGGCTTGAATGCCTTGCTGTAACGCGATAAATAGCGCGCGCTCGCAATGAAAGCGTTGGGTAATAATAATGAAATCGTTAGTATCGAAGACCTTCCTTGTCCTGACGATAGAATCTAAGGTTCGAAATCCCGCATAATCTAAGACAATATCCGTTGGCCGTACCCCATTTTTAATCAGATCACGGCGCATGGTACGCGGCTCGTTATAGCTTTGCAGTGCATTGTCGCCGCTCAGCAATAGGTACGAGACCTTGCCGCTATTATAAGCATTGAGCGCGCCTTGGATGCGATAGAGGTAATACTGATTGGGTTCACCCCCGCGATAGTATTTAGAGGTACCTAACACGACGCCAACTTGACGTTTAGGGAGTTGGGAGACGGTATCATAAATATAGGGCGCTGTTTTCCAGCTGATCCATTGATCAAGTCCAATCGCTGTTAAGCCAAGAAGCGTTATTAGGGCGAGTAGACCGATAAGCAGTCGCTTTATCATACCGTGCAAAATCCTTTGAATATCTCTGGTCTTAGGGTACTTGAGCGGGCAGGTTCAGGCAAGGGGATCGAGGTAAGCCAATATGATGGCTTACCTTAGGAAAGATTAAATCGATGCGCGGCGGTATTGCCGATAGTGTGGTTTCCAGAAGTTAGCCTCGACGGCTTCCTTAATCTGTTCCTCGCTACCTTGTGTCGCCACACCGTCTTGCTGCGCGGCTAAAGCCACCTTCACAGCGATATGCTTAGAGACCGACTGGATCTCGGTAATTGGCGGCAGAATAGGTCCCTCGCCATGCTGGGCTTTTGGCGAACAGTCGGCAAGGGCCCGACAGGCACTCAGCAGCATATTTTCCGTTACGCGTTTAGCGCCGCTGGCAATCACACCTAAGCCAATGCCGGGGAAGATATAGGCATTATTGCACTGGGCAATGGCATACTTCTCACCCTGCCAAGTTACCGTCCCAAACGGGCTTCCGGTCGCGACTAGGGCCTTACCCTCGGTCCAGGTTAAAATATCGGTAGGGGTCGCTTCCGCGCGCGAAGTTGGGTTAGAGAGCGGCATCACGATCGGTGTGTCACAGTGTTTAACCATCTCGCGAATAATCTCCTCAGTGAATAATCCAGGCTGCCCCGATACCCCAATCAAGATCGAGGGATGAGCATTATGCACCACATCGAACAAGGAGTAGTCGTCGTTATCACTCTGCCAATCACTGAGTGCCGAGGAAGATTGACTTAAGCGTTGTTGGAAGTCGAGTAGGTTGCTGAGCTTATCGGTTAGTAAACCATAGCGGTCCACCATAAACACCCGAGCGCGTGCTTCTTTTTCAGACAGTCCTTCATGCTGCATCTCTTTAATGATCTGCTCAGCGATCCCACACCCTGCGGATCCTGCACCGAGGAACGCGACACGCTGGTCAGAGAGCTTGGTCCCAGCGGCGCGGCTAGCGGCAACGAGCGTTCCCACAGCGACGGCGGCTGTACCTTGGATATCGTCATTGAAACAGCACAATTCGTCTTGATAGCGCTCTAAGAGTGGCATCGCATTCTTCTGAGCAAAGTCCTCAAATTGCAGGAGAACATTCGGCCAGCGGCGTTTAACTGCCGAGATAAAGTCCGCAACGAAACTTTCGTATTCTTCGCCGGTGATCCTTGGATGGCGCCATCCCATATAGAGTGGGTCATTGAGAAGTTGCTGATTATTAGTGCCGACATCTAAAACAATCGGCAGTGTATAGGCGGGGCTGATGCCGCCACAGGCGGTATAAAGTGACAGCTTACCAATCGGTATACCCATTCCCCCGATACCTAAGTCACCTAGCCCCAAGATGCGCTCTCCATCGGTCACGACAATAACTTTAACATTCTGTTTAGTCGCATTCTGCAACATATCTTCGATATGGTCGCGTTGTGGGTAGGAGATGAAGACACCCCGCGCACGCCGATAAATTTCGGAAAAGTGCTCGCAAGCGCTGCCTACAGTCGGGGTATAGATAATCGGCATCATCTCTTCAAGATGATCATCGATTAGGCGATAAAATAGCGTCTCGTTGGTATCTTGAATGTTACGTAAGAATACGTGCTTATCGTTGTCGTTACGAAATGCATTAAATTGCTGCCATGCACGCTCGGCTTGTTCATCAATCGTTTCGACGTTGTCCGGCAGTAAGCCATTAAGGTTAAAAGCGGTGCGTTCGTCCTGGCTAAAGGCACTGCCTTTATTCAGCAGCGGAAACTCTAATAATATTGGGCCTGCGTAGGGGATATAGAGGGGACGTTCGCTTTCATACTCCAATTCCATGCTTTACTCCATAATGGGGTGAGTGTGTGGCGTAATATCGTCTAACTATAGTCCGCATGGTCGAGCTTTTCCGCGCATTGAGTCACTTTCTTACCAAATTTAACCGAAGGTTATCACTTTGGTTCTATCTTAACCGTTTCTAAGCAATAGCCCCCTAAGGCAGTCAGAATAGCGGTACTGGCCGACTGTTGAGAGAGCGGTGCATCGCTGAGTTCGACTAAAACGGCGCGGGTAATCGCACTCACCGGATAGCCCTGTAATTGCAACATGATCAGTGCGCTTTGCAGCGGCGGCAGACTCGGATTGAACGCGGCATTTTCGGCGTAACGGCCAGTCACCCAGTGGTCGTCACCGACTTGTAACGCAATACCGCTATAGGCGTGTGTATAGGGGGCATAGCTCTGACTAGCCGCTTGCGTCGCAGCCTGAACCAGCGGATCAGACTGTGTGGCAAAGGAATGCGCCTGCGGATCGAATAGGGTATCGGTAATCCCTAAGTCTTTCGGTCCGAAAGCGTTGGGAAGATAATCGTGCAAGGTTTGCGGGGTACGACCCGGTAGATAAATCGTGAGCTGCTGGGCGCTATTAAGCTCATTCATAAATTGGCGACAGTGACCACATGGGGTGTAGTTAACCGTTACGGCGGTTAACTTAGCTTCGTTACACATCCAAGCATGGTTGATGGCACTCTGTTCGGCATGGATGGTTTGCTGTATGGGCGCTGATATGAACTCCATATTCGCACCAAGATACCAGCGTCCACTTGCCCCGTGAGCAATCGCTCCAACCTTAAAATGAGAGAGTGGGGTAAGGGCATAGCTTGCGGCAAGTGGCAGTAACGCTAACGCTAGGTCTGTCGCTGACAGCCCGCTGGCCTGCTGCAATGCACTCACCTCCTCGGCACTGAAACTGGCTTTAAAAGTATCAGCCATAACATAAGGACCTAACGCTTGCGCAAGTTGAGGTGTACAGTCTTGAAGGGCATTACGTAAGCTGTGGTTCATAGTCGTTTTCTTATTAGATAATGGGAAAAGAGTACCGCTTAAACAAGGACACTTTAGCTTTAGCGATACTCTGCGCTTATCAATGGGCGTGTAGCTTATTGCTATACAGAGTGAGCATCATAGGATTTTATGATTATTTTTTCATTAGATTGCGCCGATTAAATCGCATTCCCATTAAATGAATGGCGAAAGGGTGATTAAAGTCAGGCAACGCATTAATACAATAAATCAAGCTGTTCAGTTTCATTAATAAGCTGGATTTTTCCCTTAGTATCAGTATTAAAAAAGGCCTGATAACGCACCGAATCAATTCCCATCACCATGTTATCAAGATCGGTATTGGCAACGCGTACGGAGTGGTTTTTAGCCCACGGGGGTAAGTCATGGATATAATAAGTAAAGGTAACATTAGTCACGCCTGCTTGACTCGTCGACATGGACTTTATTTCCTTAATACGCAGAGTACCGTAGCAAAAATCATGATACTTAATGAACGAAGCCTGACCATCGGGGGTGAGTTGCCAGATTTTTCTACCTACTTTTACCTGAGATGTTAGTAAGCCGGCATCCACAAGTGCCTCCATTTTTGCATTGACCCATAGATCGGTGCCGACTTTTATTGAGACTGGCCATTGCTTCTCCCCCAGGCAGAGGGATTGCTGATTGAGTGACTGTTGTATCAAGTGATAGTAGAGATTATCCTTTCCTGCGTGGCCGCATAAGGGCAGGCAGAAAAGTAAAACTCCTATAGTACATTTCAACGAAATATCTCTATTTAGCTAGCTTGCTATTTTGAAAATCGTTTTGAGCCATAGACGCATAAAATCACTAAGCCAGTCACTATAATGATCGCTGGATCGATCTTTTCATCTAATAAAAAGGCTGATAGGGCCAGTCCAAAGAAAGGCTGTAATAGTTGAAGTTGTCCGACAACCGCTGTTCCACCCTGCGCGAGGCCTGTGTACCAAAAAATAAAGCCAACTAACATGCTAAATATCGCAACATATCCTAGGGATAACCAAGAGATTGAGTGTATTTCTGACAATGTGATCGGTTTAGTTAAGTAAGTCGCGCAAAGCATAAGCGGCAGTGATATGACTAAAGACCAACAAATCACTTGCCATCCACCC
>Ga0153974_1000184_pt1 | contig 15019 bp, 10 predicted proteins | sample TSGA058MetaG_FD_104741 | JGI IMG/M metagenome (GOLD analysis project Ga0153974, IMG submission 104741) | Attine ant fungus gardens microbial communities from Georgia, USA - TSGA058 MetaG | ecosystem: Host-associated > Fungi > Mycelium > Unclassified | place: USA: Georgia, Yuchi Wildlife... | reverse complement strand
TGGGTCTCGCATTGGCTGGAACAGCAGGTCGACCCGGAAATGAAGATCGGCCGTCCGCGCCAGGTCTACACCGGCCACGACGTGCGCGACTACCAGGGCTGATCGCCTGCGGTAGGTTGTGCTGAAGACGCCCCGCGATTGCGGGGCGTTTTTTTTGCTTCGCTTTTGGCAGATGCCAACCTTGGTTGGCAAGCTTTCGGCGCCCGCGAAACATCATCCACGCATGGCGTGGATCTACTGCGCTCCGGCTTCGGTGGGGGCCAACCTTGGTTGGCACTATTTCGGCGCCCGCGACACATCATCCACGCATGGCGTGGATCTACTGCGCCCCGCCTTCGGTAGATGCCAACCTTGGTTGGCACGATTTGGGTGTCCGCGAAACATCATCCACGCATGGCGTGGATCTACTGCGCTCCGGCTTCGGTGGGGGCCAACCTTGGTTGGCACGCTTTCCCATCCACGCATGGCGTGGATCTACTGCGCCCCGGCGCTTGGCACGATGTTCGCCGCGGCAAGACCGCGTGATTCAAGGGTCTCACCAGCTTCACAAGCGCTCGCGCAGCCTCAGGACGCCAGCTGCACCTGCAGCACTGATACGGAGCGTCCAACCCATGAGTACCCGTTTCGACCTGCCCGAGCGCGATCCACTCGGTCCTGACATCGCCACCGTGGTGGCCACTCCCGTCGTGCCACCGCCCAGCGAAAGCGCGGTGTCCTGGGGCGCCATTTTCGCCGGCGCCGTTGCGGCCGCCGCACTGTCGCTGATCCTGCTGATCCTGGGTGTTGGCCTCGGTTTGTCCTCGGTTTCGCCCTGGTCGTTCGAAGGGGTGTCCAAGGAAACCTTCGGCTGGACCAGCGTCGCGTGGCTGACCTTCACCGCGCTGGCCGCTTCCGGTCTTGGCGGCTACCTGGCCGGTCGCCTGCGCACCAAGTGGACGCAGCTGCACGGTGATGAAACCTACTTCCGCGACACCGCGCACGGCTTCGTGTCCTGGGCTGTGGCGACCCTGCTCACTGCTGGCCTGTTGACCTCGGCCATCGGTGGCGTGCTGGGCGCCGGCGCAAAGGTTGCCGGCGCGACCGCAGGCGCCGCTGCCACCACTGCCGGTGCTGCCGTGGCCGGAGCTGGCAGCGCTGCTGCAGGCGCACCGGAGAGCGACCTCAACTACTGGGTGGATTCGCTGTTCCGCAACGCCACCACGGCCGGCCCGGACGCCAGCGGTGCTCCTCCGGTTGCGCCGGCAGTGGGTACAGCGCCGGGTACCAGCCTGATGGACCCTGCCGCATCGCCGCCGCCCCCGCCCGCCGCCAGCGTTGGCCCACGTGACGCCCGCACGGCACCTCCGCCGCCGCGCCCGATGCCGGGCAATGGCCCGATGGGTGACCGCCGCGAAGTCCGGGCCGAAGTGAATCGCATCATCGTCAACAGCCTGCAGGGCGATGGCCTGGACCCGGCCGATACCCAGTACCTGTCGCAGCTGATCGCGCGCGAGACGGGCATGAGCCAGGCTGAAGCGCAGGCCCGTGTGACCGACGTGCAGACCCGCATGCGTGCTGCGCTGGAAAAGGCCAAGAACACCGCCAAGCAAGCTGCCGACGATGCGCGCAAGGCCACGGCCTATGCCGCACTGTGGCTGTTCATCACCCTGCTGATCGGCGCGTTCTTCGCCAGCCTCAGCGCCACCTGGGGCGGCCGTCGCCGCGACCTGTAACCCGCATCTGATGCAAGGAGACCTGCCATGAAAACGCTTCTGCTCTGGTTCTTGGGCGTGCCGATTCCGCTGTTGATCCTGTACGCGATCTTCTTCTGAGATCGTGTCGTTGAGTGAGATCCATCAGGCCGCCGCGAGGCGGCCTGATGCCATCCAGTTGCGCATGGACATTTACAGCGTCGAGCGACGCTCGACCCACGCGCGCAGCGCGCATGACAACCAAGCATCGGCCGAGTACTACGCCTCTGCGTACCGGCTCGGCGAACATCCCAGCACACGCCGGAAGGCAGCAGAAAACGCGCTCGGGCTTGCATAGCCCAGGTCCAATGCCACACGCGTCACCGCCTGGCCCTGTCCCAGCCGCTCGATGGCCATCAGCAGGCACACCTGCTGCCGCCACTCTGCAAAACCCACCCCCGTATCCGCGCGGAACAGGCGCGTGAACGTGCGCCGGCTCATGCCTGCTTCGGCGGCAACGTCATCGAGGCGCACTGCCAGCGAAGGACTGTCGAGCAATGCGCGGCAGACACGTGCTAGGCGTGCATCGGCGGGCAGCGGTGCATGCAAGGAAAGTGTCGGCATCGATGCGATTTCCGCCACCAGCAGCTGCATCAGTTTGCCTGCGCGCCCGTCCTCGTCGTACAGCGGGGGCAGGTCCACCGCCGCCTCCAGCAGCTGCTGCAACAGCGCAGAGACCGCGTACACCCGGCAGTGCTCCGGCAGCGCCACTGCGTCGGCCGCCTCGGCGGAGAGAAAGGCGTTGAGCATCGTCACTGGCCCGCGCATGGTCATCTCATGCGCCAGGCCTGCAGGCACCCAGCAGGCGCGCTGCGGGGGAACCAGCCACCGCCCCTGCGGCGTAGCCACACTGATGGTGCCGCGCGCAGCGAACGCGAACTGCCCGCGCCGGTGGGCATGGCGGGGAAACGCAAATTCGGCGGCGTAGTCGTTCGAGGTGACCACGACATCGCGTGGCAGGTCTTCGTAGGGATCAAGCAGCGAATTGCGCATGGCCCGGATTCTATAGCGATTGACCCGTCATCGACGGTGGGCCGGATCCGCGCTGTCTAGCATCAACGCTCCCCTCAGCTGTAATGGAGCCACATGACCAATACTTTCCATCGCGTGGGACACGGACCCCATGCTGTCCTGGTGCTGCACGGCTGGTTCGGCGACGCGCACGCGTTCGAGCCCATCGAGCCATGGCTGTCGCGCGACGACTTCAGCTATATCTTCATGGACTGTCGTGGCTACGGCGGCATGCGCGATGCACGGGGGGCCTATACCATCGGCGAGATTGCGTCCGATGCATTGGATCTGATGGCCGCCCTGGGCCACGAACGCTTCAGCGTGGCGGGTCATTCGATGGGCGGCATGGCCATTGAACGAATGGCGGTGCTTGCGCCGGAACGGGTACACGGCATGGTGGCCATTGCGCCGGTGCCCTGCGGCGGCATTGCCTACGACGCCGCGACGCGAAGCCTGCTTGAAACGGCAGCCGGGGGCGTAGGCGTGCGTCGGTCCATCATCGATCGCAGTACCGGCGGACGGCTGCCGGCGCAATGGCTCGACTGGAAGGCCGCGTATTCGGTGGCACACGCTTCACCTGCAGCATTTGCTGCCTATCTTCCAGCATGGGCAGATACCGATTTCAGCAATGAGATCGTCGGCAAGCATCGGTTGAAGGTGCTGGTGGGTGCGCACGATCCCACCTTCAACCGCGCACTGATGGAGCGCACCTATCTGCACCGCTACCGGCAGGTCACGATGGAGGTCCTGGAGGATGCCGGGCATTACCCGATGAACGAAACGCCGCTGGCCCTGGTGGCGGCCATGGAATCGTTCCTGAAAGAGGCGTCGGTTCCGGGATGAATGGTTTCTGGCACGGGAGGTCGTTTCCACATCTTTTCGGATCATCGCATCCGCGACCAGCATGACGGCCAGCCTGTGGTGCTGCAGGGCACGCTGGTGGCCAGGATTGGCCACCAGCGCTCAGCACGAGCACCCGTGCGTCGATCATGGCTCGACTCTGCAAAGTGCATGTCTCGCAATGAGGTTTGTTGCAAAGACCGGGTGAGGAAATTTGCATAACCCTCAAACATTGAACGCCTTCAAGGAATCTCCTTAACACTCATCTATTTAGGAAAGCTTGAATGGCCGCAGGGTAGGGCGCTGCCTACCATTCTCTCCGTCGCCCGCCCCCACGCAGGCGGGTGATGCCTCCGCACTGGAGGCCTCATATCCCACCGTCCGAGAGAGACACCATGAACTCCATCCTGAATAAGGCCGCGCTCGCTGCAGCGCTGGCTACCGTTTCGCTGTCGGCGAATGCTGCCGAATCCCACATCAAGGTGTACACCAACGTCGACCTGTCGCTGGCCCTGCTGAAGGCTGATGGCAGCCCGCTGCCCGACATGATGGAAATGACCCACATCCCGGGTGATGGCCTGCGCACCATCACCGAGCGCGTTCGTGTCTTCACCAACGACGAGAGCAAGGACATTGAAGTCAATGTGATGCACGACCCGATGCTTGTCATTCAGAGCGGTACTGCGCCAGCGGTGCCGCTGCGCGTCAGCCTCAATAAAACACCGTTGACCGTGGCGCCGAAGGACTTCCTGGCCTCGGAGATCTTCGACGGTGCGCTGCCGGGTGCCTCGTTCATCATGGACCTGGATATCGCCCAAGCTACCAAGGCCCCGTTGACCGTCGCTGGTGCCTACGAGGGCATCGTCAGCATCGCCATGAAGCAGAAGACCGCTTCGCCGTAACACTCCGGGCCGGCCCGGTCACGGGCCGGCCGCTTCAGGCATCACTCCCATGAACGTTCCTGCACCCGCCGTCACCCGGCTGGCGGTCGCGCTCGCCTTGTCGTTGGCCATGCCCCTGGTCGCGGCACGCGGCGTTCCGCCCGGCTTCGAGGATCTGGTTGAAGGCCAGATCGAACAACTCGATGTGCGCCTGTTCGGTCGCTCGGCCGGGCTTTCGCCGGTGCGCGTGACTTTGGAATACGTGCAGCTGGAAGACCCCGCGCGCGTGCTGCAGGCGCTGGACCTTTCCGCCGAGGCGCAGGCGGCGTTGCTGCCCGCGCTGTCGCAGCCCTTGCCGCGCAACAGCCATCTCGCCTGCCGCTATGGCGGGGGCAGTGCCGGCTGTGGCTATCTCGATCCCCCCGAGGACCCTCATTCCGTGCGTGCCCTGTACGACGAAGGCGAAGGCGCGGTGCGCCTGTTCGTCGCCCGCCAGTGGATCGCGGCCGAACCCGCCGCCGACCGCTTCCATCAGGTCAGCAGCAATGCCGAGAACGCATTCCTGCACCAGCAGACCCTCAATTTCAGCGGTGGCCGCGGCTACCAGGCGCTGACCGCCCAAGGCGCAGGCGCGCTGGGCGTGTTGCAGCGCGGCCACATCGCCGTGGACTGGAACTTCAACAGCCAGCAGTACCGTGGTGGCCGCCGCCGCGATGAGTTCCAGTTCGACAACGCCTATTACCGCCATGACCTGGGCCAGCAGCATTATCTGCAGGCCGGGCGCATGGACCGCCGCAACCTGTCCAGCCCGCAGGGCGGCACCTTCAGTTTCAGCATGCTGCCGATGGATCGCTTCGCCGGCCTGCGTGTAGGCACCACCCAAGCCTACGTGGATGCCGATGCCGCCGTGCAGGCACTGCCACTGACCGTGCTGCTGGCGCGCGACGCGCGGGTGGACGCCTTCGATGGCGAGCGCCTGCTGCAGACCTTCTACCTGCCGGCCGGCATCAACCAGCTCGACACCCGCCGGTTCCCGTTCGGCAACTACACTGTCACCCTGCGCGTCTACGAAGATGGCCAACTGGTGCGCAGCGAGGACGCGCCGTTCGACAAGGGCGGCGACTGGACCAACAGCAGCGTGCAGTGGTTCCTGCAGGGCGGCCGCCGCAACGAGCGCCGCAGCGACCGCTTCGACGGCGAGATGGCCGCCATGGCTGGCCTGCGCCTGCCACTGGGCCGCACCACGGCGGTCACCGCCGGCGTCGCCGACCTCGGCGGCTTCAGCTATGGCGAGCTGCGTGTGGACCTGCGCCATGCCTTCGCCACCCAGGACATCCGTGCCACCTTCAGTGGCCTGCAGGGCAGCGACGGCAGCAGCGGCCAGCAGCACCAGCTCTCCTATCGCCGCCACGCCTCGTGGAATCTCTATCAGCAGCGGGTACGCGGCAAGGCCTGTGTGTTCGAGGATGATGCGCGCGACCGCTTGGGCTGCGCCGATTCGCTGAGCGCCTCTGTCGCGCTGCCGGTTGCCGGTGGCAGCGCCTACATGGCCTATACCCGCCGCCAGACCTGGAGCCGTGGCTCGCTGCTGCCGGGCGACATCGACGATCCGATGGCCGGGCTCGACCCGCTGCTGCCCCCGTGGCAGCAGCGCTACACGCGCGAGCCGCAGCTCAGCCGCACCTGGCAGGCCAGCTACAGCCGCGTGCAGCGCTGGCAGCAGTTCAGTGTCTCCACCCGGCTCGGCCTGTGGCAGCAGGATACGCGCAGCAGCCTGCGCGACGGCCGCGACCGCGGTATCTACTTCAACGTGAGCCTGACCCGCCTGCAACGCGGCGAGCGCGGCAGTTCGCAACGCCGCTATGGCATCGACTTCCGGCAGCCGCAGCACCTGCGGCCGGACGTCAACTACAGCGCCGGCCAGACCGTCCGCCAGGAAATGGATACACAGTACCGCGAGGCCTCGCTGGACCTGCGCGGCAACAACAACGACCGCTACAGTGCCGCGCTCAGTGCCCAGCTGCAGAACAGCATCGGCCACACCGGCGCCACCCTGGCGCACTACCAGCAGCGCGGTGGCAACGAGATGGCCTACAGCGCCACGCACAGCTCCGGGCTGGCCCTGGGCCGCCGCGGCTTGTACTGGGGCGGCGGCCTGGGCGCCGACGCCGGCCTGGCCGTACAGGTGGATGACACCGACGACCTGGAACTGACCGGGGTGGCCGCCGAGCTGCAGGTGGGCGGATTGCGCCGGCAGCGGCTGGCGCTGGGCGAGCGCCGCCTGCTGCCGCTGCCGGCCTACCAGGCCCACCGCGCCGAAGTGCAGGACGCCAGTGCGCTGACCAGCGATGCCGCCATCCGCGTGACCGGGGTGGGCGGCGCACGGCCATTGTTCCTCTCTCCCGGCCGACTGGTGCAGATGCCGGTACCGATCGAGGTGACCTACACCTTCATCGGCAGCGCCCGCGACATCGCCGGCGCGCCACTGCGCGGCGCCCGCATCCTCAACGCGCCGGTGCCCGGTACCGGCGCCAACGGCGGCTTCGTCGCCGATTTCCCGCGCCGCGAACGCACCCTGTACCTGCTGCAGGACGACAACCTGCTGCAGTGCCCGCTGGAGGTTCGCGAGCGCCGCAATGTCGTGATGCTGGTGGGCCAGGTGGAGTGCGCGCCGTTGAACGTCGCCCAGCTGCCCGCCGATATCCGCCAGCAGGCCCGGGTCACCCGCCTGTTGCAGGAACAGGCGCTGATCGCGGCCGTGCCGCAGACCGCCGCCGCTGGAGGTACGCCATGAACCGGCGTGGCGTGTGGACGGTGATGCTGGTGATGGCGTCGCTGCTGGTGATGCCGAAGGCGTGGGGGCAGCGGCCGCCGGAAACCCACCCGGTGAGTGCCACGCAGAACATCGTGATGACGTGGGATCGCTCGGCGATGCCTGGAGAGATCGAGTTGTGGGCGCCGCGAACGGTGTTGGCCTACAGCACTGATCCAAGCTTCAATTATGGAGGCGTCCATCTGACCTGCCAGTCGTCTTCGAATTCAACAAACGGAAGTTGTCCGGAGGTAGGCACGGAGGGAGAAGCAGGAGCAGGCCTCATAACGCTCGCGTTCGTTGAGCAGCGCTCGGGGATGCGTACGGAGTTGAGGCTCAGTGGTCACCTCAATCGTGCAATGCCCGGGCGCCGTTGCAGCGGCGACTCCTGGACAAATTTGCCCATTCCCCTATGGTCTGCGTCCGTATGGGAGTGTGCTTCGGAATGGCCGGTCGGCACCGGTGCGGGGCTGCACCTTCCAGACACCGAAGTGAATCGACTGGTTGCCGGTAGGTGGCGCGCATCCCTCAGTTTGAACGCACAAGGCGAGATCGGCGGTACACCGCTGGCCCGTTATGGCTTCGAGTTCGATCTGACGATCACGGATCGAAACGCTGTCTCGATCTACTTCCCCGCATTTCACAGCGTTACGCCGCTGGTACAGCTCAACGCTGCCTACGACCCCATCGGGCAGACCGTGGGTGGACGCACGGTGCTGGAGATGTGCCTGTACGACGGCCTCGGTTCGCAGGCGCAGTATCTCGGCGTGACGGTCCGCGATCGTGGCGGGCATCCGCCCGGTCCCAGCGGCTATTCGCTCTGGCACACCGATGGCGGTACCGACGACACACGGCGCCTGGACTACGCCGTCAGCCTCGCCCATAGCGGCGCGACGGTGCGGATGCCCAACGGCGTGGAACAGCAACTGCACGGCATCGACAGCGCCCAGCTGCGCCTGGTGATCCTGCCGGGCATGAGCCAGCCGGTGTTCTGTGTGCCCACGCCGATCACCTTCGATATTCCCCGCGTTCCCATTTCCACCCAGCAGGCCGGCACTTACTTCGGCGAGCTGCAGGTGGAGCTGCGTGTGCCCACCACCACCCCCTGATCCCCCCAGGAAGCCGCATGAAACGACTCGCCGCCTGCCTCATTCCGTTGACGCTGCTGCTGGCGTTGCCAGCCCAGGCCAATCTCACCGTGCATCCGATGCGCGCCTTGGTGGATGGCAAGCGCAGCACCCAGATGCGCATCTATTCACAGTCCACCCAACCGCAGTACATCCAGGCCTCGCTGCGGCGGATCGTAGATCCTGCCAGCGACCAGGAGCACGAGGTGGAGGTCGAGCCGGGCGAGGCGGCCATCGCCATCACACCCGGGAAATTCGCCCTCGCGGGCGGCGGCAACCGGTTGATCCGGTTGATTCCGCTGCAGCCCGTAGAGGCCGAGACAGCCTACCGCGTCTACTTCGAAGGGGTGCGTGGGCCCGAGGAAACCAGCATCGAGGGCGGTGACAGTGCGCAGGCCAGTATCGGTGTGAATCTGGTCTGGGGTGCGCTGGTCAATGTGCTGCCGGCCGAAGGCACCGTGCAGCCGCGGGTGCAGGGCGATGCGCTGTACAACGACGGCACCCTGCGCCTGGGCATCACCAGCATCGCCGATTGCGAGGGCAGCCGCTGCACCGCTCATGACGTATCGCACAGCCTGTACCCCGGCAGTTCCCTTGCGCTGCCCTTCACGGTGGTGCCCGGCCACACCGTGCAGCTGCGCTATCGGCTCACGCGCGATGGCTATCGCGAACACGTGACCACCCTCACGCCCTGATTTTTCCACGCCCGCCACGCGGATTCCCGTGGCGGGTGCGTTGTTGACATCGTTGTTAAGGAGAGTTCGATGAACAAGATCTACCGTCGCCTATGGTCCACCGCACGGCAATGCTGGGTGGTGGCCAGTGAACTGACTTCGCCACGCGGTAAGCCGGCCTCATCGGTCGGAGCGGCCGTGCTGATCGTGACTGCGTCGCTCGTACCCGGTGCGGGTGTGGAAACCGCCGGGGCGGTCACCTATCACGCGTGCCAGAACCCCGAGCAGATCATCCTCAACTGCGTGCCGTTCATGGCCCATGTCCCGAGCATGGCCCAAAACACGCTTGGTCCAAACACCAGTTCATACATGATGCTGGGTGCTGGAAGCCATATGCAGGGCAGGTACTCCTCGTTGTTCGGGAACTGGTCAAGCTCGGTAGGTGACAACAATGCCGTGTTCGGATTCGATGCTCGCGCCAGGCAGGGGGGAAGCGCCGTATTTGGTGCGCGATCGGTAGCCGACGGATTTGGCGCGGTGGCGGTCGGGACCTATGCGCATGCATCCGGCCAATTCGGAATTGCCATGGGCTATGCGGCCAGAACGGTGGACAACGGTGGCGGTATTTCCCGGATCGCCATCGGCAATGATTCTTACGCTGGTACACCGGGTTGGACGGGCGCCATCGCGTTCGGTGGTCTTGCTCGTGCGGAGTACGACGGTGTGGCGCTTGGCTATGAGGCGCAGGCAAAGGGCGCCGGCTCGGTGGCATTGGGGCGCGGTGCAGTAGCTACGGAGAGCTATGTGGTCTCCGTAGGCAATGCCGCTGCGCCACGCAGGGTCGTTTATGTCGCTGACGGCAATGTCAGTCAGCACAGCATGGACGCCGTGAATGGGCGCCAGCTCCTGGGCGTGAAGGAGACGGCGGAGCGCGCATTGGACAACAGCAAGCTGGTCACGCAGGCATCTGCCAGCGGGCAGATACGCGTTGGCGCTGAGAATTCCGGCACCGTCCTGGACGTGCGCAACCGGTCGAACGCCAATCGAAAGATCAGCGGCGTAGCCGACGCAGCATTGAGCACCACCAGTACCGAAGCCGTCACCGGCAAGCAGCTCAACGCGACGAATGTGGAAGTGGCCTCGGTTCGCACCACGGCCACCAACGCCCAGACGACGGCGGGCGCTGCAAAGACCGCCGCCGACGATGCGTTGGCCAAGGCCAATGCTCTGGGCGGGCTGGTCGGTCAGACCTCAGTGACCGGCAACGTACGCCTGGGCGGCGAAAACACCGGTACCGTGCTGGACGTGCGCAACAAGTCCAATGCCAGCCGCAAGCTGACGGGCGTGGCTGACGCAACGCTCAACACCAGCAGCACCGAAGCGGTGAGCGGCAAGCAGCTCAATGCGACGAACGTGGAAGTGGCTTCGGTTCGCACCACGGCCACCAGCGCGCAGACAACGGCCAACGCTGCCAAGACGACCGCCGACAATGCGCTGGGCAAAGCGGACGTGCTCGGCGGATTGGTCGGCCAGGTATCAGCCACGGGCAACGTGCGCCTGGGTGGTGAAAACACCGGTACGGTGCTGGACGTGCGCAACAAGTCCAATGCCAATCGCAAGCTGATGGGCGTGGCTGACGCAACGCTCAGCACCAGCAGCACCGAGGCGGTGAGCGGCAAGCAGCTCAATGCGACGAACACGGAAGTGGCCTCGGTTCGAAGTGCCGCCGCCAACGCCCAGACCACCGCAAACATTGCGCAGACGACCGCGGACAGCGCCTTCGCCAAAGCACGCGCCACTGGTAACGCAGTGGCCACTGCCGCTGAGGTCAACGACGCGAACAAGGCCACGGCGACGGGGCACCTGGCCATGGCCATGGGCAATGTCGCCAAGGCCAACGGCGTGGCGACCGTTGCCGTGGGCAACAACTCCAATGCCGTTGGCACCAATGCGATCTCGATCGGCAGCGCCTCCGGTGCGACAGGCCCGTTCGCGCTTGCACTGGGTGGAAACGCGAAGGCGACGCACGAAAATGCGGTGGCATTGGGCGAAAAGTCGGTGACCGGTGGCACCAATCAAGTCTCTATTGGCAACGCAACACTGAAGCGCAAGCTGGTGAACGTGGCTGATGCCACGTTGAGCAGCACCAGCACCGATGCAGTAACGGGCAAACAAGTATTCGCCGTCGATCAGAAGGTCACTGCGAATCAGTCTCTGCTGGCCAGCCACGCCACCGAGCTGACTGGACACGAGGCCCGTATCGCCGGCAACCGGCGGGAGCTGGATGACCTGCGTACCGAGTTTGACAACTTCGACCCCGACCTGGAGGACGTGGTCCGTTACGCAGCCGACGGATCGGTCGATATGGACGGCGGCAAGGTACGGGGCGTGGCAGCGGGCGATATCAGTTCGGCGGGGAGTACCGATGCTGTGAACGGTGGGCAGTTGTTTGCCACCAATCAGCGATTATCCGCGATTGAGTCCGCCGGCGATTACGTTAAGGTATCCACCGATTCATACAGCGAGGCCGCGGAAGCCGGGCGATTTGGCGTCGCAATCGGAGACGGAGCCCGTGCAGCGCTCGGAAAAGAGGGAGGCACAGCTATAGGCAGCTTTACCTCGGCGGACGCGAGAGATTCGGTTGCTTTGGGTAGAGGCGCCAACGTAGGACCCTCCGGTGATCAAGGGTTTGCGATGGGCGTGGGCACGAATGTTTACGCTACTGACGGTGTCGCGCTGGGAGCCTATGCAAGAGTGGAGGCTGGCGCCGTCGGCTCAGTGGCATTGGGCGCGGGCTCGATCGCCGATGCTCCCGGTACTGTCTCAATGGGGCACGGGAGCCTTCAGCGCAGGCTTGTAAACGTCGGACGAGGAACCACTGACACCGACGCGACGACTGTTGCGCAGTTGGGCGAGTCCTTGGCCACGTTGGGAGGCGGCGCTGGCATAGACGTCAATGGCATTGTTGTCGCACCCACTTACCGCATGCAGGGAGCAACCCAAAGGAGTGTTGAGGACGCATTGAATATCCTCGACGGCGCGGTGATCACCGCTGGCTCCCGGGTCGATCAGGTCGAGAACCGACTGCGCTCGATCTTCCAGGACAGCCCCGCCACCCGCAGCGATGGTCTGGGCCAGCTCAACCTCGCCGGCGCCAACGGCATGGTGCTGGGCAACGTGGCCAACGGCCTGATTGCACCGGGCAGCCGCGATGCGGTCAACGGCGGTCAGCTGCATGCCATGGAGCAGCGCCTGGACGGTCGCATCGATGGGCTGGAACAGCGCGTTGATGCCACGCCGGAGGGCAGGGCGCTGGCGTCGGCCACTGCACCCACGCCGCCGGCCGCGCCGGAGGCCGAGGGCCCTGCCGGCGCATCGGGTGATCCGACGGCGGCTTCCGCAGGCCGTGCCGGTGGCGGCATCGCCAGTGCCGACGGCGGTGGCACGCCTGCGCCGGCCGACGCGCCGGCGCCGACTCCGCAGGTCGACACCGCCGAGTTGGAAAAAATGCTGGCCCGCGCCAACGAGTACACCGATGGTGCGATCAGCAACTTCGAGCGCCGCCTGGACAAGATGGACAAGCGCTTCAACCGCATGGCGGCGATGAGCAGCGCGCAGACGGCCATGGCCATGAACACCGCCGGCCTGGCCACCTACAATCGCCTCGGCGCGGGCGTGGGCTACGCCGAGGGCGAGTCGGCCATGGCGGTGGGTTACCAGCGCGTGCTCAACGACAAGGGCTCAGCCACCTTCAGCCTCAATGGTGCCTTCACCAACAGCGGTGAACGCAGCATGGGCGTGGGTGTGGGCATCGGCTGGTAAGCCATGGCGCCCCGGTGTGGTGCGCGTAACGAGCCCCGCCGCGCCGGGGCCATTGCAGAGGAGGTTGCAATGTATCGCTTCATGAGCCGCTTCATGACCTATCGGCGCTACTACCTGTGGCGCGCCCGCATCCGCTACTTCACCCACGACATGGATACATGGACGCTGGCCTGCCTGGTGCTGATGGTCTGCATGGGGTTGATGGTGTGGGGGTTCTGGCGCGTGGTGAACGTGCCGCAGCCGCGCATCCATCCGGAGGCCGCAGCCGTGCGGGTGGAAGTGCTGACCGACGAAGCGATCCATCGCATCGTGCTGGTGCGCCACGGCGGCACCACGCCGGGTGATCCCTTCTACAGCGCTGCGGAGATCCGCGGTAGCACCCAGCGCACGCTGCGGGTCCGGCAGACCCTGCAGGACCCGGTGGCGATGAAGCTGCAGGCGGACATGTACGCCGACATCGCCGACTACATCAACGCTACCGGTGCCTGCATGCCGTTTCCTTGCCGCCGCGTGAGTTTCCGCATCGAACAGCTGCAGCGGTCGGGGCACGAGAGTGCGGTACGCAACAAGGCGCTTGCCGAGATCCTGCAGGTGCCGTGGTACCTGGTGCCGAACCTTGATGGCGAACGCACGCGCGTGCGCAGTGGCTGGGCGGATGACTTCCAGGATGTGTATTCGCATGCCTGGAACCTGCATGACCTGCAGAAGATGCATGCGCGCATGATGGCCGAGTATCCGTACCGTGCGGCGGTGCCGTGGCTGGCACGATTGGCAACCCCTGCCCAGGAACAGCTGATCTTCCATTAGCGCCGGGCCATGCTCGGCTGCTCTTGGCGCAGAGCCGGGCACAGGCCCGGCTCTGCCATGATCAACCGCCGATGTAGGCGGTGATTTCCATCTCGGCCAGCAGATGCCGCAACTGCGTGGCCGACGCCCGCCGCATGGGTTTCTCGTCCACCGGCGACAGCGGGGCCTGGCGCAACGCATCGTAGGGCAGGACGGCCAAGTCGAAGGTCAGGTCTTCGGCACTGAACACCCACACCGGTACATCCAGGTTGCGCTCACGGTCCATCCGCAGGCGCCGCGTACGCGATTCGGCGGGGATGCGATGTTCGTCCAGGAAGCGATGCACGGCCTCCGGGTCGTCACTGTGCAGGTGCAACTGCACGGGGCTGTTGGCATCGGCGGTGCCGTCCAGCACCGGTCCGGCCAGGCGCGGCGAAAACCCGTGCAGGAACTCCAGCGCCCGCAACGCGGATTCGCGCCGCCGCTGTAGTTCGCTGCCGTGCTGCGGGCCGGCGAACAGCCGCTGGTACTCGCGCAGGGCCTGTTCGATCTCGACGTTGCGGGGCAGGGAAGCGTCGTCGTGGATGCCAAGGCGGCTGGCAGCCTTGAGTTTGGCCTGGTGGAAGTCGCGGATTCCGCCTTCGGCCATCAGCCGGGCGGCTTCGTGGGCGAGGCGATGACGCCGTTCGCGGGTCTGGCTGACAGCATGCTGGTGAGCGCGGTGCATGCGATGACTCCCTGTTGCGACCTGGCCACAGACTAGCGCAGGCGTGTGACATCTGCGTGGGCGAAGGCAACGGCGCCGCTCCGCTCGCCGGGCATGGCCCGGCGCTACCGGAAGAGGGTGCCCGACGGGTGCGGCATGGTAGCGCCGGGCCATGCCCGGCGAATGCATCGGCGCCAACCAAGGTTGGCATCTAGCGGGGTAGCGCCGGGCCATGCCCGGCGAATGCATCGGCGCCAACCGAGGTTGGCGTCTAGCGGGGTAGGGCCGGGCCATGCCCGGCGGATGCATCGGCGCCAACCGAGGTTGGCGACTACCAGGGCAACGTCGGGCCATGGTGCCAACCAACGGTTGGCACCCCACCCCGCCTGGCTTCAGAAGATATCGAACGCGGCCGCGTCAGCCTGCGGGGTGCTCTGCAGGTTGAGGTCGTAGTCGGTCAGGCGGTCCATGTCTTCCACCTTCACCCACTCCACCGCACCGTTGAGGGTGGCCTGGACCATGCCGCTCGGCGGTTCGTTCTGTGCGATCGGGGTGTCCTTCAGCGCGGTGCGCATGTAGTCGATCCAGATCGGCAGGGCGGCCTTGCCACCGTATTCGCGGTAGCCCAGC
>Ga0153974_1000183_pt1 | contig 15054 bp, 12 predicted proteins | sample TSGA058MetaG_FD_104741 | JGI IMG/M metagenome (GOLD analysis project Ga0153974, IMG submission 104741) | Attine ant fungus gardens microbial communities from Georgia, USA - TSGA058 MetaG | ecosystem: Host-associated > Fungi > Mycelium > Unclassified | place: USA: Georgia, Yuchi Wildlife... | reverse complement strand
TTTTCTCTAAGATTATACAAATATCAAAAGCTGTCTATAATTATTAACACGAATTCAAATCTTGGAGAATATGATGGCTAAGAAATTACAACAATATGATTTACCAGAAGATAATGCCGACGTACAAGAATTGGCTGATTCCCTAGAGGCCCTCTTAAATTCTTATGGTGATGATGCCAAAGAAGGGTTCGACGAAGCGCGCGACAATGCTCAACGTCTACTAAAGAAAACGCGTGCCTCCTTCAATGAAGGTAAGAAATCACTTCGAGAAAACTTATGTGACTCTGGCTGCCAAGCGACGCAGTGGGTTCAAGATAACCCCGCTTCGGCGTTAGGTGTCACCGCGGCAGTAGGCTTCGTATTTGGCCTGTTACTGTCACGCAAATAGTCCATTTCTTTCTAAAATTACCGATATAAACCAGCGCTCAGCCGCTGGTTTTTTTGTATTTTCCACACTGAAAATCCCTTCACTTTTCCGCGATTTACTTAGCATGGTAATTATTAGCCCTGCACACTTTGATTAAATTTATTTATTAAAATAATTTCCTCTAAACGCTTGTCATAACTAGGAAAAATCTCAGATCAATGCATACATATGCAAAATTTATTGCATAAAAAGGTTGTTAATGCATTTCATTATGATAGGTTTAGTTATCTTACAACTAGGGAATAAATCCATAACTAAATGATTAAATAAATAATATCAGGAAATAACTGTAAACATGACAATAAAACTTCAAGTCAAAAATTTGCATAAAATTTTTGGGGGTAACCCTGAGCGCGCTTATAAGTTGCTCGAACAAGGTTACGATAAAGAAAGCATACTCGATAAAACTGGCTTATCAGTCGGGGTTAATAATGTTGACCTCACGATCCATGAAGGCGAGATATTTGTCATCATGGGCTTATCAGGTTCCGGTAAATCAACACTGGTCAGACTACTTAACCGATTGATTACCCCTAGCCGTGGCCAAGTGCTTATCGACGGCCAAGATATCGCGCAGGTCTCGGACAAAACGCTACGTGAAATACGCCGGACCAAGATCAGCATGGTCTTCCAATCCTTTGCTCTGATGCCTCATATGACAGTGCTCGATAATACCGCTTTTGGTATGACCTTGGCTGGCGTTGAAAAATCACAGCGACTGAGTAAAGCATTAGAAGCCCTGCGCCAAGTTGGATTGGAAAAATATGCCTCCTCTTGGCCCGATCAGCTCTCGGGAGGGATGAGGCAGCGCGTCGGCCTCGCCAGAGCGCTCGCCAACGATCCCGATATTCTCTTGATGGATGAGGCTTTTTCAGCTCTCGACCCGCTGATTCGTACAGAGATGCAAGATGAGTTAGTCAAATTACAATCGAAACAGCAACGTACGATAGTTTTTATCTCCCACGATTTGGATGAGGCAATGCGTATCGGGGACCGTATTGCCATTATGCAAAACGGTCAGGTCGTTCAAGTTGGAACCCCTGATGAGATCCTCAACCAACCCGCTAATGACTATGTGGAAACCTTCTTCCGTGGGGTCGATATTAGTCAGGTATTCAGTGCGAAAGATATTGCGAAACCTGCTACCGGCTCGATTATTCACCGGGTGACCGGCTTGGGCCCCAAATCGGCGTTAAAGTTACTGACCGATCAAGACCGCGATTATGGCTATGTTCTGAATAAGCAGCATTATGCCGGTATAGTGACCGCCGAAAGTCTCCAGCGTGCGGCGAGAGAAAATCTGCCTTTAGAACAGGCCTACCTTTCTCATCTCTCACCTGTCGAAGCATCGACCTCCTTGAGCGATCTCTTTACACCCGTGGCCGATGCGCCCTGTGCTCTACCAGTCGTTGATGAGGCACAGCAATTCTTAGGGATAATTTCGAAAAGTACGCTATTAAAAGCTTTAAACCGGGAGGCCGCTAACCTATGACCACGACCACTAACGACCCTTGGAGCACAAGTTCCGATACGACCACCAGCACTGATCCTTGGGGCGGGGCAGATAATAGCGCCACGCCTTCGTCTACTCCTGATCAGAGCGGGTGGCTAAATAGCGCACCAGTAGAACATCATACCTTCTCGTTAAGTGATCCGTTTCACTCAACGCTTATCCCTCTTGATCACTGGGTGACGGCAGGTATCAATGGCTTAGTTGAGCATTGCCGCCCACTATTTCAAGGAATACGTATACCCATAGACTATATCCTGAGTAGCTTTCAACAACTACTCACTCATATTCCAGCCCCCGCGGCGATTATCCTCTTTGCTTGTATTGCATGGCAGCTGACCACCGCACGAATGGGGATTGGTACCTTCGTCGCCCTGATTTTTATCGGCTGTATTGGGGTTTGGAATGATGCAATGATTACCCTAGCCTTAGTCCTCACCTCGCTATTTTTCTGTGTTTTGATAGGACTTCCTTTAGGTATTGCTTTAGCACGCAGTGATCGTGCCGCAAAAGTGGTACGGCCATTGTTAGATGCGATGCAGACGACGCCTGCCTTTGTCTATTTAGTCCCAATTGTGATGTTATTCGGGATCGGTAATGTACCGGGGGTTGTCGTCACTATTATTTTTGCTGTACCGCCAATTATCCGCCTGACGATCCTCGGAATTAAGCAAGTCCCTGAAGACCTGATCGAAGCCAGTCAATCTTTTGGCGCGAGTCCGCGACAAATGTTATGTAAGGTTCAGCTTCCCATCGCAATGCCGTCTATCATGGCGGGTATCAATCAAACACTTATGCTGGCACTTTCCATGGTCGTTATCGCCTCAATGATTGCGGTCGGAGGGTTAGGACAAATGGTTTTACGGGGTATTGGTCGTCTTGATATGGGACAGGCTTCTATCGGCGGGGTCGGGATCGTTATTCTCGCCATTATCCTTGATCGATTAACACAATCCTTCGGCATCGATAAGCGCTATCAGCGCCACCAGCGTTGGTATCAAACTGGACCTATCGGTCTACTCACTACTCCTTTTCGTCGAACCACTCACCGTTGAGAACTGACTATGCGTAAATTACTCATCACTTCTGCCGCCCTTACTCTACTAACCAGTATTGGCGCTCAAGCTAACAATCTGCCAGGTCAAGGTAAGGCAGTTAAACCTATCCAAAGTACGATTACCGAGGAAACGTTCCAAACACTGTTGGTGAGTCGGGCCTTGGAAAAATTAGGCTACCAAGTCTCCGCTCCAGAAGAAGTCGATTACAACGTAGGGTATACCTCGATTGCTAAGGGGGATGCGACCTTCATGGCCGTAAACTGGCAGCCTCTGCAAGAAAATATGTTCGATGCAGCAGGCGGAAATTCAGCGTTCTATCGGGAAGGACATTATGTTACTGGCGCAGCACAAGGCTATTTGATCGATAAGAAGACGGCTGATCAATATCACATCACTAATATTGAGCAGTTAAAGGATCCTAAACTCGCAAAACTCTTCGATAGTAATGGTGATGGTCGTGCCGACCTGACAGGCTGCACACCCGGCTGGGGATGCGATACTGTTATCGCTTACCAGATGAAAGCCTATCAACTTGAGCAAACGGTCTCTAATAATCAAGGGAACTACGCGGCGATGATGGCTGATACCATCACACGATTTAAACAAGGTAAACCTATCCTCTATTATACTTGGACACCGTTCTGGGTTAGCGACGTACTCAAGCCAGGTAAAGATGTTGTATGGTTAGAGGTCCCTTTCTCTGCCGATCCGCAAAAGACAGATACCAAACTACCTAATGGTAAAAATTATGGTTTCCAAGTCAACAATATCAATATCATCGCCAATAAACAGTGGGCTGAAAAAAATCCCGCTGCGGCAAAACTCTTTGCAGAAATGAAGCTACCATTAGCGGATATCAATGCAGAGAATGCTGCAATGCGAGCCGGCCAAAGCTCTGAAGCCGATATTAATCGTCATGTCGATGGATGGATAAAGAGCCACCAAGCCTTGTTTGACCGTTGGGTAACCAACGCTTTACGCTAGCTTCTCTTCTTATCAAGGGCCCTTCGTGGCCCTTATTATTATGCATCTTTTGCCCAAAGTTTTCGCACTCACTCAGTCATACTATCACTCGCTGTAACAGGGCTAGTTAATTAGCATTGTAGTAGTCATCTTAGTTATTTTATCGCTGGTAATCAGTTTCAATCTATGACAACGTTAACGGTTAGGTAATTACCCTTCGTCTGCACATTGCGGTAACGAGTAGTCGGTATATAGCTGTAACAATGAGGTGTGACTTGGACAGTTCTTTCGAACCAATTGAAAAAATGTTATCTAATCTGTCGCTTCGCCACGACAATTATCCTGTACGTGTGGTGTTGTTGACACGTTTACACATGCATATTCAAACCAAGCTTCTTGAAAATCGTAATAAGATGCTCAAGGACCGTGGGCTTAACGACACGATCTTTAACGCCTTATTGACCTTAGATGCTTGTGACAACCAGAGTATTCAACCCTCTGAACTCAGCTCGGCACTAGGATCCTCCCGTACTAATGCAACGCGTGTTGCTGATGAACTTCAAAAGCGCGGTTGGGTTGAACGCCGTGAAAGCGATAATGACCGTCGCTGTCTGCATCTTCATCTCACTGATGCTGGCTATGAATTTCTTTGCGAGATACTTCCCCCACAATACGATAGTTTCCAAGAAATTTGGGGTATCCTCTCTTCTGAAGAGCAAAACCAATTGGAATCCATTTACCGTAAATTACTTGAGCATCTAGATACCTTTTCGTACAACTCACCGCCGAGTTCCGAATAAATATAAAAATTTAGTATTACTTTCGATTGATACACTTCACTGAGTTGAAGTGTTTTTTTATATGTAGTCTTTAAAGCAGGATTTAGCTATGACTTCGACTGAGAAATCACCCTCACCCACTTCCGCGCCACCAAGAAAAAAACGTAAGCCTCTTTTGATGTTACTACTGGTCGTCTGCGTTATCCTCGCGATCGCTTACGCGTTATATTGGTTTTTAATTTTGAGTCACCAGCAGAATACTGATGATGCCTACGTTGCCGGAAATCAGGTACAAATATCTCCTCAAGTTTCAGGCAGTGTGAGTAAAGTTTGGTTTGATAACACAGATTTGGTACATAAAGGCGATATCTTAGTTTCGCTAGATAAAACTGACGCGAATCAAGCGCTCGATAAAGCCGAAACGGCCCTAGCCAGTAGCGTTCGACAAGTTCGCCAGTTAATGATCAATAACCGCCAATATCAAGCTAATATAGAGCTCAAGCGCACCGCACTCGCCCAAGCGCAAGCCGATTTGGCGCGTCGCGAACCTCTGGCACAGCGACAACTCATCGGCCGAGAAGAGCTACAACATGCCCGCGATACCGCGGCCAGCGCTAAGGCTTCTCTCGACGTCGCCATTCAGCAACTCAACGCCAATCAGGCCATGATACTGAATACACCTCTCGATCAGCAGCCAGTCATTCAGCAAAGTGCTGCCACACTTAGAGATGCTTGGCTAGCGCTTCAACGCACCGATATACGTAGCCCTATCGATGGCTACGTATCCCGCCGTAGTGTACAAGTCGGCGCACAAATCACGCCAAGTAGCGCACTAATGGTTGTCGTCCCTAGCCAAGAATTATGGGTAGATGCCAACTTTAAAGAGACGCAGCTTGCAGAAGTACGCATCGGCCAGCCTGTCACCGTGACAGCAGATATTTATGGCGATACGGTGACCTATCATGGCAAGGTGGTCGGCCTAGATATGGGAACAGGCAGTGCCTTCTCTTTATTACCTGCACAAAATGCCAGCGGTAACTGGATTAAAGTCGTGCAGCGCTTACCCGTGCGTATTTCCTTGGATCCGCAAGATTTACAGCAGCATCCGTTACGCATTGGACTCTCAACACAAGTTACAATCGATATCAGTAATACTTCCGGCCAAGTGTTGGCTACGGTAATGCGTAAATCTCCTGCTTATGAGAGTGATGCATTAACCTTACAACTACAGCAAGCGGACCACATTATTCAACGAATTATCGCCGCCAATGCAGAGTAATCGTCATGGCTTATGAAGAGAGAAAGCCCTTAGAACATGCACAACTCGTACTGATGACGATTGCGTTATCGCTTGCGACCTTTATGCAAGTTCTTGATTCGACCATCGCTAACGTTGCAATTCCGACGATAGCGGGTAATTTAGGCGCCTCCAATACCCAAGGTACTTGGGTTATCACCTCTTTTGGCGTCGCCAATGCGATTTCGATCCCCCTGACCGGTTGGTTGGCGCGCCGTTTCGGTGAAGTGAAGTTATTCGTTGCATCGACTGCCGCCTTCGCCATCGCCTCCTGGGCCTGTGGGATGTCAAATTCTTTGACCATGCTAATCGTTTTCCGCGTTATACAAGGGTTGGTAGCAGGTCCATTAATTCCTTTATCACAAAGCTTATTACTCAATAACTTCCCCCCAGCAAAACGAAGTATGGCTATGTCATTGTGGGCGATGACCGTGATTGTCGCACCGATATGTGGCCCTATTCTAGGCGGCTGGATCAGCGACAATTATCATTGGGGCTGGATATTTTTCATTAATGTTCCAATAGGTATCGTCGTGGTGATACTCGCCTTAAAGACACTCGGTAAGCGCGAGACACCTACCCGTAGACAACCTATCGATATTGTTGGTTTAGTGATGTTGACGTTAGGGATCGGCTGTTTACAAGTGATGCTGGATCGGGGCAAAGAACTGGACTGGTTTAGTTCCACAGAGATTATTACCCTGACAGTAGTCGCCGTGATCGCCTTACTAATTTTGATTATTTGGGAGCTTACCGACGAACATCCGATCATTGATCTATCGTTATTTAAATCGCGTAACTTTACTATCGGTTGTGGTTCGATCAGCTTGGCCTATATGCTCTATTTTGGGAGTATTGTACTTCTTCCTCAACTGCTTCAAGAGGTCTTCGGTTATACCGCGACTTGGGCAGGACTGGCCTCAGCACCGGTCGGGATACTCCCGGTGATCTTATCACCGATCATTGGTCGCTTTGCGCCACGGCTCGATATGCGTTATCTGGTTACTTTCAGTTTTATTATGTATGCAATCTGCTTCTACTGGCGCGCCTATACCTTTGAGCCAGAGATGACCTTTGCTGATGCAGCTTGGCCACAGTTTATTCAAGGCTTTGCGTTGGCCTGTTTCTTTATGCCTTTGACGACTATTACCTTATCAGGCCTTTCGTCAGATCGTATCGCCGCCGCCTCTGGGCTATCCAACTTTATTCGTACATTAGGGGGATCAATAGGTACATCTATTACTACTACGCTGTGGACCAATAGAGAAGCGATGCATCATAGCCAGCTAACTGAATCCATTACCGCGTATAACCCTAATGCACAACAAAGTTTCCAACAGCTTGAATCTTTGGGTATGAGCCACCAACAAGCCTCAAGCTATATTGCCCAGCAAATTACTAACCAAGGATTGATTATCTCTGCCAATGAAATTTTTTGGGCAGCTGGGGGGATATTTCTGGTGCTATTAGTCGTGATTTGGTTCGCTAAACCCCCTTTCCATTCTGGAGGCGGCGGCGGCGGCGCTCACTAAAAAAAAGCGCCTTACGGCGCTTTTTTTATGCTTTCTGTTGACGCCACCACTCGCCTAACAGGATCCCTGCGGCGACTGAGACGTTTAGACTTTCAATATTTCCGGTTCCACCGATGGATAGGCTAATATCCCCCTGACGCAACGTCTCCTCATGTAACCCTTCTCCTTCTTGTCCCAAAACAAAAACAGTTTTTGCCGGGAAAGAGGTAGAGGCTAAAGGTTGCCCTTCATGACTTGAAGTCGTAACAATACTGTATCCCGCTCGGCGGAAAGCATCAAGGCCTTGCAGGAATGATGGCGCAGTCACTGCACGAACGTGCTCCGCCCCGCCTTCTGCTGTTCTGACCGCAGCACCAGATTCAAGTAGGTTAGCATCATCCACTAAAATGGCTTTAGCCCCGAAATGGGCACAACTACGCATGATTGCACCAAGGTTATGCGGGTTACCTACATTTTCTAATGCCACCACACAGTCTTGCTCTGCAGCTTGTGACAACCATGCTGCAACATCTAATCCTGTCTGTTTCTTAATAATGAAACATACGCCACCATGGTGCTCGGTACCTGCGGCTTTAGCTAACTCGCTATCGTCTACCACGTGGTAGGCTTTACGGTTTGCGGCTAACCAGCGTAGAGTTTCACGAAAACGAGGCGTGACACTCTGCACAAACCAAGCCCGAACAATCGCTTCTGGTCGGCTTAGGAATAGCGCCTGACAAGCATTTTCGCCATATACACGCGTCTCTTCTTGACGCTGACGGCGGAGCTGTTCTGGATCAATATAACTTTTTGCTGTCAGACCTTCATCTGTACTAGACGCTTGCGCGGTCTCGTTCTGTTCTGTAGGACGTTTAGAGACGGTACGCCAAGGTGAATCACTACGATGAGATGACGATTCATTACGACGTGAAGAAGAGTCATCGCGACGAGATGAAGAATCATTACGACGTGAAGAAGAATCATCACGACGAGGAGATGAACGACGATCTGTCGGTGCCTTGCGATCGGATGAGCGACCACCTTTACCCGTCCGCGGATTACCGCTACTGCGTGAAGAAGTCGCCTCTTCACCGCGAACATACATTACTTTCACTTTACTGCTTTTACTTTTATTTTCGTCGTTCATCACATTCTCCTGTTACTGAGCGCGCAGATTACCTGATGTCTGCACGCTTAGCTATCTTCTTTATCGGTGAATTAACGATCACTCCACCAGAATTAGCGCTCGCGCATAGCTTCCCCTGCCCAACTCCATTAAACTGTACTTTTTATTAATTACCGACTCGTTATGACTCATTGTAATGCCGTATTGCAGCTCCGCGCACAACGTTTGGCGGCCGCTACGCGCCCGTTCCTTGCGCGCGGTAATCGTGTAAGCCGTTGCCAACGTTGCCTCTTGCCGCAACGCAATTGTCTGTGTTCAACAATCCAACCTCAAGTTGCCCGCAGCCGCTTTTGTCTAATGATGTATGATACAGAACCGATGAAGCCAAGTAACACAGGAAGGCTAATCGCCGATATCTTACCAGAAACCTTAGCATACCAGTGGTCGAGGACCACCTTTAACGATAAAGAGTTTATTAAGAATATCGCGTCCGACTATCAACCGATGGTGGTATTTCCGGCCAGCTATGCAGAAGCTGGCAGAACCGTCATACAACATCCCCCCCTTGAAGGTAAGCCACCACTTTTTATCATGTTGGACGGTACCTGGAGTGAGGCACGAAAAATGTTTCGTAAAAGCCCGTGGTTAAATAACTTTCCAGTGATCTCGGTCGATGTTTCCACCCCCAGTCAATACACTTTGCGCGAAGCGCACAGTGATACGCACCACTGCACCGCTGAGATTGCCGTAGCGTTGCTCGATCGCGCGGGTGATGCTGTCGCCGCTGAACAGCTATCGCATCATTTCTCCCTATTTCGGGAGCGCTATTTGGCCGGTAAACCGCACCACCCTGTTCATATACGACAAGAATAACAATTATAAAGGCCACTGCTAACGGAGGAGCCATGAGTCAACTCGGATTAGAAGCATTACTGAAGCCCAAATCCATTGCAGTAATTGGCGCATCACAAAGAGTGGGCCGTGCAGGCCATCTTATGATGAAAAACCTATTAGCTGGTGGCTTCTCGGGAGCTATTTTACCCGTTAACCCCAATTATTCCGCAGTCTGTGGTGTAATGGCTTATCCAGCCATTGCCGCGCTTCCGTTAGTGCCGGACTTAGCGATTCTATGTACTCACGCTAGGCATCTCGCAAAACTTCTTGATGAACTAGGGGAAAAAGGCTGCCGTAGCTGTATTATTCTATCGGCCTCACCAGAACATTTTACGACCTTAATCGCTCAGGCCTCTCGCTGGAATATGCGATTATTAGGGCCGAATAGCTTAGGCTTAATCGCTCCCCATCTGGGACTTAATGCCAGCTTTTCACCTGTACCGGTTGCTCGAGGGAATGTAGCATTCATTGCCCAATCAACCGCCGTGGCGAATACGATTCTTGATTGGGCACAACAACGGAAAATCGGCTTTTCGTGGTTTATTGCCTTGGGGGATGGCATAGATATCGATAGTGACGACTTACTCGATTTCTTAGCCCGAGATACCAAGACTCACGCTATTTTAATTGCCTTAGAACATTTGAACGATGCACGTCGTTTCGTTTCTGCCGCGCGCAGTGCATCGCGGAATAAACCTATCGTCATGTTTAAAAGTGGCCGCAGCCGTGCAGCGCGTCTATTGGTCGGTAGCGAAGAGACCTTTGATGGGACTTGGGACGCCGCAATTCAGCGAGCAGGAATGCTGCGGGTTTACGACTCTCATGAGTTATTTTCGGCGGTGGAATCCCTAAGCCATATGCGTCACTTTAAGGGGGAGTCGCTATTCATTGTAAGTAATGGCGTTGCCCCAGCTGCTTTAGCCTTAGATGTATTGGAAGAACGCCAAGGTACCTTACTCCAGCTTAGCCCCACCACGGCACAACGTTTACGCGAGCGATTGCCCGATTATATTCCTATTACAAATCCCCTCGATTTGAAGGATGATGCGACGACGCAACTTTATCTGGACGTAACATCTATATTACTCGATAGCCCAGAGGCCGAAGCAATTATGGTCATCCATGCGCCGAGTGCTGTCTCCCCCGCAAGCGAGTGCGCTGAACAATTAGCCAAACTTTATACTCAACATCCGCGAGCCAAATATAAAACATTGCTGACCAACTGGTGCGGCGAATACTCTTCGCAAGGAGCGCGCGCTATTTTCTCGCAAGCTAGAATCCCCACTTGGCGGACTCCGGAAGGAACGGTGACCGCATTTATGCACCGCGTTGCTTACCACCGTAACCAAAAACAGCTTAGAGAAACCCCAGCAAGACTGGCGGTACAACCTTCCGGCCGTATCGACGTCCGCGAATATTTACAACAACAGGTCACGAGTGGTTTATCTTCTATACAGGGTGAAGACTTTGTCCGCATTTTATCTGGCTACGGGTTCCTACAAGCAAAACAAGCAGTAGGAAACGTTCTGGAACAGGACCGACAACGTATTCGCATTGTAGTGCAACACGACCCTCTATTTGGTCCAATCATTTTGGTCGGTGAACCAAGCGAGATGTGGCACGAAGATCGCCAGGCCGTAACATCACTGTTGCCCTTAAATATGGCGCTGGCTAATCACCTCATAGCTCAGGGAATTCAACAACAAAAAATGTTTCGCCGTTGGAAAATTCGAGCAGAGGCTATCTATCAACTTAGCCAAACCCTCGTTCAGCTCTCTGATTTAATTATCGACTGCCCGGAAATTAGTCACTGCCAGATCGACCTCTTCGTAAGAAAACATACGCCGCTACTATTAATCGATGGCCAACTCTCTCTGCATACCTTTGTAGGGGACAGTGAAGACCGACTGGCTATTCGGCCCTATCCACAGAAATACGAGCAATGGGTAAGTTTAAAAGATGGGCAGCAGGCATTATTTCGCCCGATTCTTCCTGAAGATGAACCCCAGCTATTAGCTTTTATTGGCCAAGTGACAAAAGAGGATCTTTACTACCGCTATTTTAGCGAGATTAACGAATTTACCCATGATGATTTGGCTAACATGACGCAGATCGATTACGATCGAGAAATGGCTTTTGTCGCCGTTATTCAAGAGAATGATATCGACACGATTATCGGTGTAACGCGAGCGATTTCTGACAGTGATAATATTGATGCCGAGTTTTCGATTTTAGTCCGTTCGGACCTTAAGCGCTTAGGGTTAGGTAGAATGCTATTGGATAAGATGATCAGTTACACCCAAGATCATGGTTTACAAAAGCTGAATGGCATTACTATGCCGAACAACACTGGAATGATCGCTTTAGCTAAACAACTGGGCTTTAGTTGCAAAAATAGCGTTGAGGATGGAATTGTTACCTTACGTCTAACGTTAGAATCGTCTACAGAAAATAGCCATTCTTAGCCCTTTTGATGCTATAGTGTCGAGTTAAGGTTCCCGAGTCTTATCCTGTTTTTCGATTACTAATAAAAGAAGCGTAATGCGATGTTGCCAAAAAATAAAATGAATTCTCACCAGCGATACCTTGCAGAACTACCAAAACTACCGCAATCAATCTCTGATTTTTCATTTTTGTACTCTGCATCAGAGTTTCATCGTACGCTTTTAGAAAAAATACCCCAAGCTCAACACAGAATCTGCTTAGTCGCTCTCTATCTGGAGAATGATGAAGCAGGTCAGTCGATTATGGCTGCGCTTTATCAAGCAAAACAAAATAACCCTCAAATTGATATCAGTATTTGTGTCGATTGGCACAGAGCACAGCGCGGGCGTATCGGTGCTGCACGGGGTGAAACTAACGCCGATTGGTACTGTAAACTGGCTGAGGTTGCGGGTGAACTAGCGATTCCTGTCTATGGCATCCCTGTTAATACTCGCGAAGCTTTAGGTGTACTGCATCTTAAAGGCTTTATTTTTGACGATACAGTAATTTATAGCGGAGCGAGTATTAATAACGTTTACCTACAGCAGCAAGAACGTTATCGTTACGATCGTTACCAGATCATGAGAAACCCTGCTTTAGCAGATATAATGTTCGATTGGATTAGCATTAATCTTAAGCAATCCGATGCCGTGCATCGTTTAGATCTAAAAGATCGTCCTACTAGTCTTGAGATCAAAAACGAAACTAAGATTTTCCGCCAAGAATTAAGAACCTTCAATTACGAGCTCGAAAATTTAGTTGACGAACCACAACTGTCGGTTACACCGTTAGCAGGCTTAGGTAAGCGCAGTCTTCTTAATCAAACTATTTTTCATTTGATGCCTGCTACCGAAAAGACATTAGTCATTTGCACGCCTTACTTCAACTTACCTGCTATTTTAGTGAGGCACATTATTCGCCTCCTCCGTCAAGGCAAAAACGTCGAGATTATTGTCGGAGATAAAACAGCCAACGACTTCTACATTCCGCCTGAAGAACCGTTTAAAGTGATTGGTGCACTTCCCTATCTTTACGAAATAAACCTGCGTCGTTTCGCGAGTCGGCTGCAATATTATATCGATAATGAAAAGCTCACGATCAGGTTATGGAAAGATGGGACTAACAGCTACCATTTAAAAGGTATTTGGGTGGATGAAGAGTGGATGCTGCTGACCGGCAATAATTTAAACCCTAGAGCTTGGCGCTTAGATCTCGAGAATGCAATTTTAGTGCATGACCCCCATCATCAACTATCCGAACAAAAGTTCAAAGAACTCTCGCTAATTAGAGAGCACACCACAATACTGCGCCAATTCCATGACTTAGAGAGCATTGCTGATTACCCTAATAGGATCCGCAAGTTGATCCGTCGCCTGCGTCGAATTAGAATAGATAAACTGATTAGCCGCATCCTCTAATTTTGATCTGCCAGCCTATGACTGGCAGATCCGTTACTATTTTATAGTTTCTTAACTGCCTTTTTGTTAGGTAAGCTCATACTAATTACTAGTACAATAATTCCCATGGCCGTGACATACCAGAAAAAACTCGATTCCATTCCTTTTTGCTTCAAACCTAATGCAACAAACTCAGCTGAGCCTCCGAATATGGCGTTACCTATAGCATAAGGTAGCCCCACACCGAGTGCGCGAAGTTGCGGTGGGAATAGCTCGGCTTTTAATATGCCACTGACCGCCGTATAAAAACTACAGATAACTAATGCAATAAATATGAGTAGAAAGATAATAGCTATACTCGAAACAGTGGTTAGATAGACCATAATCGGTACAGTAAACAAGATTAGCCCTAATGCAAAAATAATCACTGAAGCCTTACGCCCTATTTTATCTGATAGCGCGCCTGCAATGGGTTGTAGCACCATAAATATCAACAATGCTCCCGTCATAATCAGGCTACTAACTTTGGCATCTAAGCCAACACTATTAATTAGATATTTTTGCATATAAGTTGTGAAGGTATAGAAACTTAAGGATCCCCCTGCTGTGATGCCAATAACTTTAAGGAACGGCCGCCAATGATGACGAAGGAGGTAAACTAAACTGCCAGCACTTTTATCAGTACGCTGCGTTTCATCACTGGTTTCATGTAAAGATTTTCTTAACCATAGGGCAACCACAGATAGTGCAGCACCTATCAGGAAAGGGATGCGCCATCCCCAAGCACGTAAAGTCTCGTTATCAAGAAGCTGTTGTAGGATTACAACAGTGAGCACAGCCATCAATTGTCCGCCGATTAAGGTGACATATTGAAAAGAGGCATAAAATCCTTTTCTTCCCTCTGTTGCAACTTCGCTCATATAAGTAGCGCTAGCACCATATTCACCACCAACGGAGAGACCTTGCAACATTCTCACGATCAATAAAAGAATCGGTGCGAATAGACCGATTTGGTTATACCCGGGTAAAAAAGCAATGACTAACGATCCAAAACACATGATATAGACCGATATTAACATCGCCTTTTTCCGTCCGAAACGATCGCCAATAAATCCAAATAGCCAGCCGCCAATTGGACGCATTAGAAATCCGGCAGCAAATACACCTGCTGTTTGTAGTAATTGGGTTGTTGCATCACCCTGCGGAAAGAAGATATGTGCAAAATAGATAGAGAAAAAAGAATAAACATAAAAGTCGAACCATTCGACTAAATTTCCTGACGAGGCACCGACAATCGCTTTAATTCTTTGGATGTCACTCAGTGTATCAGTCGGTGATATTACCCTTTCTCTATTCATAGCGAGAATCCCTAATTATTAGATTTTTTATAGATACGATTAATCAGAATAAGGGGTTGATAAACAAAGTAAAGTGATGTTTTTGCTAGGTGAGAAATTAGTCAATTTTAATGGTTAATAAAAAATCAGCCAACGCAAAAAGGCCATCCGTTAGGATGGCCTTTTTGACTTATTGGATGCCTGGCAGTTCCCTACTCTCGCATGGGGAGACCCCACACTACCATCGGCGCTACGGCGTTTCACTTCTGAG
>Ga0153974_1000182_pt1 | contig 15146 bp, 13 predicted proteins | sample TSGA058MetaG_FD_104741 | JGI IMG/M metagenome (GOLD analysis project Ga0153974, IMG submission 104741) | Attine ant fungus gardens microbial communities from Georgia, USA - TSGA058 MetaG | ecosystem: Host-associated > Fungi > Mycelium > Unclassified | place: USA: Georgia, Yuchi Wildlife... | reverse complement strand
ATTAACGTAATAAGGTAGTCAAGCATGGGATTCAAATGCGGTATCGTGGGCCTGCCAAATGTCGGTAAATCCACTCTTTTTAATGCACTGACGAAAGCAGGTATCGAAGCGGCTAACTTTCCGTTTTGTACCATTGAACCAAATACTGGCGTGGTCCCCATGCCCGATACTCGTCTCGATCAACTTGCTGAGATCGTTAAGCCTCAACGTACTATCGCCACCACCATGGAATTTGTCGATATCGCCGGCTTAGTAAAAGGTGCGTCGAAAGGTGAAGGCCTTGGTAACCAATTCCTGACCAATATCCGGGAAACCGAAGCGATTGGCCATGTTGTGCGTTGTTTCGAAAACGATAATATTATTCACGTCTCTGGCACCGTTAATCCTGCTGACGATATTGATGTCATTAATACCGAGCTCGCTCTATCCGATCTTGATACTTGCGAACGTGCCATTCAACGTCTGCAAAAGAAAGCTAAGGGCGGCGATAAAGATGCTAAGACTGAGCTGGCAGTATTAGAAAAATGCTTACCGCATTTAGAAAATGCTGGCATGTTGCGTAGCCTTAACCTTGATGCGGATGAGAAAGCCGCTATCCGTTATTTGAGCTTCCTGACGCTGAAGCCAACGATGTATATCGCCAACGTCAACGAAGATGGTTTCGAAAATAACCCCTATTTAGATCAAGTTTACGCCATTGCTGAGCAAGAAGGTTCGGTGGTCGTACCGGTCTGTGCCGCTGTCGAGTCCGATATCTCTGAGCTGGAAGACGACGAGCGTGACGAATTTATGGCTGAATTAGGTATTGAAGAGCCAGGCTTAAACCGTGTTATCCGCGCGGGTTACCGTCTGCTGAATCTGCAAACCTACTTCACCGCTGGGGTAAAAGAAGTCCGCGCATGGACCATTCCAGTTGGCGCAACGGCGCCACAAGCCGCCGGTAAAATCCATACAGATTTCGAGAAAGGCTTTATCCGTGCACAAACCATTGGTTTCGACGATTTTGTCGCCAACAAAGGTGAACAAGGCGCGAAAGAAGCCGGTAAAATGCGTGCGGAAGGAAAAGAGTATATCGTGAAAGATGGCGATATTATGAATTTCTTGTTTAACGTTTAATTGATTAAACGCTAGAAAACCACGCTATTGCGTGGTTTTTTTCGCTTAATAGGTTGTATGAATATTAACAAGTCAGAGTTTTTTTTCTTGATACACTTAGCATTCATTTTTCAACTCAACTACAGGTCTCAGTAAACTACCGAGCAAAATGCGTCGATCTCGTTGCTAATAATACTTTTTTTTCCACGTCAAAATAATCCTCACTCTAGCTATACATCACTATCAATTCGTGAATAATCAGGGAAGTTAGACTAGACCGAGGTCCCTATGCACCCACAGGATTATCCAAAACAACAAGTCATCCGCGCAATTGAAAAATCCCTAACCTTCGATATTTTCTATCAAAAAAGACGGCCCGATATTTCCTCTTTTATCGCAGTGACCTCGATGCTTCCTTTAAAGCACTTTGCGGCATGGGAAAGAATTATCCGCAACCACCTTGCGCTCTCACTCTATACCCACAGCTCAGAAAGAAAGCGCTTTCTTTCCCTTCCCCTAGGATCTCTGCAATGGTTAGATCTTTGCAACGGTGATGGATTCAAACGAGAGAAAGCGCTCAGGATCCTCTCGGGACCAGCGCCGAATAGTTTCTTACTTTCTCTCGTCACGCGACGTCTAAACGATTGGGTGCCACAAGTCAGGGCCGCTGCGCGTGAAGCGTTGGTAAGAGTAATCAATTCTACAGACCCAGAATATACTGTGGACATGTTATGGGTGTCGCTACCTTGTTGGAATTCTTGGACTAGGATGGGTGAATTAGAGCGAAAGTCATTACTTGCGATACTGGATAAGCCCGACATCGCAGAAGTGTTAAAACAACGTCTTATGACCGCAGCTTCTGGTCCAGTTTCAACCCTATTTTCACAAGCAGGCCGTACAATGATCTTTGATAATGCTATCACTGATTTTGCGCAGCACGCTACTCAACCCAGTTTACAGGCTAAAGCCTATCGTGTTTATTTCGAGAATCGGTTTGTCTACGTTACGGGTAGGCAGTGGCAATGGGTTGATAAATCGCAAGGTCGGGGACGTCTGGTCCCTATACTCGCGTCTAGGGAAATTCAACGCACCGGATCGTGGCGTGAATACTTACTCAGAGCCATGCAGGACCGTTCACCAAGAGTAAGACGTGTGGCTGGTGAGATACTGATTAAAGAACTCGATAGCCTCGGTGAGCAGGCTTTTGAACTAGCAACGCATCTCGCTGCAGACCCCTGCTCATCAGTCTCGGAAAGGGGGCAATTTGCTTTAAGGGAATTACATCGCCTCCCCGATATATCCTCTTAAACCTTGCCTTTTACTACCTCACTACCCTGCTCCTAATTTTCCGGTACCCGCGCTAAGCGATAGAGTCTTAGCGCAATATGCATTACACTGCGCGCAGTGAAGAAAGCGAGAAATAAGGTAGGACAACATGGCACTAAACGGCACCATCACCACTTGGTTTAAAGAGAAAGGCTTTGGCTTTATTAAAGATGAAATGGGTGATAACCGTTATTTCCACGAGGTTAAAGTCGCTAACCCCGAGTTAATCAAAAAAGATGCGGCGGTGACTTTCGAACCCACCACCAATAACAAAGGGCTCTCAGCCTACGCGGTGAAAGTAATACCGCCGAGTAAATACCTATTTATTGCCGGAGAACGCGTAAAAATTACGGCGATCAAAAATTATCGCCTTTATAGCGAAGAGGTTCCCGCGAACCAGAGTATCGACAAAGCGAATACCGTTCTTAGCGTTGGCATGTTGATGAATACTATTCGCCCTAAAACCAATACGGACCCCGATGCGACACGGACCTTACGTAAAATCGCTATCACCACTTTCCAAGGTGAAACCTTGGTCTTTAGTGAAGATGAAGTCGATATCGACGAAACGGTTAAGTTGCTTAAATTCAAATAATTAGCCCTCCTTGGCTAACCTCTTGCAGACTACCGTTGGCCATAATAGGCATGCTTGCCATGTTTACGCAGATAGTGTTTATCGAGAAGCGTGGCTTGCATCGCCGATAACCGCGGTTGTAACTGCTGGCTGAACAGTGCCATATAGGCAATTTCTTCCAGTACAATCGCCGTTTCTACCGCCTTATCCGGGTCTTTACCCCAGGTAAACGGACCATGGGAGTGCACCAGGATACCCGGCATCTCCTCGGGTTGATATTGGTGGGCGTGTAGCGTCTCTGCTATCACCGCACCAGTTTGCCACTCGTACTCCTCGCGAATTTCTGCGTCCTGCATCGCTCGGGTACAGGGGATCTCGCCATAAAAATAATCGGCATGGGTGGTGCCGAACGCCGGTAGGTGGCGTCCAGCTTGCGCCCAGATAGTGGCATGACGCGAGTGAGTATGCACAATTCCGCCTAGTTGGGGATAGGTAAGATAAAGGTAGCGATGCGTCGGTAAATCGGAGGAAGGCCGATAGCGCCCCTCCACCACTTCGCCACTCTCCAGACTTACCACCACCATATCCTCTGCGCTCATGCTGCGATAATCAACGCCGGAGGGTTTTATCACTACCCACTGTCGCGTCTCATCCACCCCGCTCACATTACCCCAGGTTAGGGTCACCAGATTATGCTGGGGTAACGCTTGGTTTGCCGCGAATACTTGTTGCTTTAGCGCGTCAAGCATAAAGCCTCCTTTTTACTTAGCGTTGAAAACGAAAATACGCATCGTTCCAACGCAATTGGTCACGGAAACTCGCTAGGGTGGTATGCTGATCGATTACCGCCATTTCGATGCCGTAGAGGTCGGCCAAGCGACGCGTATCCTCAATCGTTAAAGCCTGACTGAAGACCGTATGATGCGCGCCACCAGCGATCATCCATGCTTCGGAGGCCGTGGGTAAGTCGGGTTGAGCACGCCATAATGCATTGGCAACCGGTAACTTAGGAAGCGCATGGGGAGTAGGAATAGCCTCGACTTGGTTAACCAAAAGTCGGAATCGATCACCCAGATCGATCAGGCTCACGTTGACTGCAGGTCCGGTTGCCGTTGAGAAGATGAGTCGCGCCGGATCAGCCTTACCGCCGATACCTAAGGGCTGCACATCGAGAATGGGTTTGTTGGGCGTAGCAATCGTCGGGCAGACCTCAAGCATATGCGAGCCCAGCACCAGATCATTACCCTCTTCGAAATGGTAAGTGTAATCTTCCATAAAAGAGGTACCGCCCGGCAAGCCAATAGCGAGGACTTTCAACATTCTGACTAAGGCAGCCGTTTTCCAATCCCCCTCACCCGCAAAGCCATAGCCTTGTTGCATCAGCCGTTGCACGGCTAGACCGGGGAGTTGCGCCAATCCATGTAAATCCTCGAAGGTTGTAGTGAAAGCCTGCGCCTCTCGCTCTTGCAGGAACTGTTTTATTCCCAGCTCAATGCGGGCAGCATCGATCACATTTTGTCGCTTATCACCCTTGAGTTGTGCCGCGGGCGTTAATTGATAGGAAGCCTCGTACTCATCGATCAAGGCATTAACTGCCCCCTGACTGATCTGATTAACCACCGCCACCAAATCTCCCACCGCCCAAGTATTAACCGAGTAGCCAAAACGAATTTGTGCGGCGACCTTATTCCCCTCTGTAACAGCCACTTCACGCATATTATCGCCAAAGCGTACGACCTTAAGTGATTGCGTATCTTGTTTTACTATGGCGGTCCGCATCCACTGAGCGAGACGCTGTTGGGTAGCTCGTTGCTGCCAATGGCCAGTCACTACCTGATGCTCTAGCTGCATTCTCGCGCCAATAAACCCAAATTCCCGCCCACCGTGTGCCGTCTGGTTAAGATTCATAAAGTCCATATCAATCTCGCCCCAAGGTAACGCAGCATTGTATTGAGTATGCAGCTGCAACAGCGGTTTATGCAGATCGACTAAACCGTTAATCCACATTTTTGCCGGCGAAAAAGTATGTAGCCATACCACTAAGCCGGCACAATGCGTGTGATAGTTAGCTTCACGCACTAACGCGGTCACCTCTTGGGGTGTAGTCACTAGAGGTTTTAGTACTAACTGACAGGGTAAAGTGCCAGATTGATTGAGGGCATGTACTACCTTTTCGCCTTGGGTATAAACCTGCTTTAAGGTCTCCTCGCCATAGAGATGCTGGCTACCGATCACAAACCAAATTTGGTACTGCTCGAAAATATTTTTCATCATTCTCTCCTGCTACGCTGCATCAACTTTGCGCGGATTACGATAGTGTGACTCGACGCTGACTGCCCACTGGCGGTAGCGCTGAAATAACTGTTGGTAGGCTTCAACATTGGCGGGTTGCGGCGACAAGGTTTTCTCGATCCCACTGGCCATCACTCGTTGGGCACTGGCGATATCTGGATAATGCCCGGCGGCGACCGCGCCAAAGATAGCGGCACCCAAGGCACAACATTGATCCGATGCAACAATCTCGAGGGGGCGGTTTAATACGTCGCAACATACCTGCATAATGGCCGGATTTTTACGGGCGATCCCGCCCAGAGCCATAACATGATCGATAGCCACCCCTTGATCGATAAAGCAGTCCATAATGGCACGGGCTCCGAAGGCAGTCGCAGCGATCAGCCCCCCGAATAACGCTGGGGCATCGGTAGCCAAGGTTAGGCCGGTAATGACGCCTTTGAGGCGTTGATTAGCAATAGGCGTACGTCGGCCATTAAACCAATCTATGACGAGAGGTAAGTGATCAAGTTTAGGGTCTCTCTGCCATGCTTCAGTCAGATCACTCAGTAAACGTGTCCCATACTGTTCAAGTTCGGGGGTAATGGCGGGTTGCTTCTCGGCCAATTGCTGCAGAGGCCAGCGCAACACGCGTTCAAACCAGGCATAGATGTCGCCAAAAGCCGATTGACCTGCCTCCAAGCCGACTAATTCGGGGACGACACTACCCGGTACCTGACCACAGATCCCCTGAATCGTTTTCTGGCCGAGTTCTAAAGGATCAATTGTGACAATGTCACAAGTAGAGGTACCGATGACTTTGACTAAGGTGTTAGGTTTGGCCCCGGCGCCGACGGCCCCCATATGGCAGTCGAATGCCCCACCGCTGACCACCACTTGCGTGGATAACCCGAGCCTCTCTGCCCAGTGTGCACTAAGCGTACCAACAGCCCGTTCGGCGGTAGAGGTTGCGCGATAGAGCGGAAAAGGGAGATGCTGGAATAGGTTCGGTTCTATCGCTTCAAAAAAGTCTCTTGGCGGTAATCCCTGCCAATCGTCGTGCCAGAGTGCTTTATGACCCGCACTACAGCGGCCACGTATTAATTTTTCCGGGGCCAACTGATCGGTTAATAGCCCAGGGATCCAATCACACAATTCCACCCAAGAGGCTGCGTGCTGTGCAACTTTTGGATCGTGACGCGTAATATGGATAATCTTGGCCCAAAACCACTCGCTTGAATAGACGCCCCCGGTGTAAGCGGTGAAGTCTACCGCCCCCTCCACTTGGCACTGTGCAGTGATCTCCTCGGCTTCCTGCACCGCAGTGTGGTCTTTCCAGAGTAAAAACATCGCATTAGGGTTATCTGCAAACTCGGGGCGAAGGGCCAGCACTTGGCCACTGGCATCTATCGGTGCGGGCGTCGAGCCGGTACTATCGACGCCAATGCTGATAACGTTTTGGCGCTGAGAGGGTGTTAGCTGCTGCAGCGTCTCACTTATCGCCTGTTGCAACGACTCAATATAATCACTGGGATGATGACGAAATTGTCCATGTTCAGGACGGCAATAAAGGCTTTGCTGCCAACGCGAGTAGTAGGCAATACCGCTCGCGACTTCCGCTCCACTTTCACAGTCAACGGCTAACGCGCGAACTGAATCACTCCCAAAATCAAGACCTAAGCTGATAGGCATGATCGGCTCCCCTTAGTATAAATTCTTACTCCACCTTACGAGCTGTAATGAATTAACCGTAAGGGCGGGGATGCTAAGGATATGGAGAAAAGCGCTATTACTCGATGAAATGTGATGGAGTCCTAACTTTTGCGATGCGGCAGAACACCTACTCCCTAAACCTCCCTACTATGCGCTAATCCTGCTACAAAAGAGTATCCAAAACCGCTTTCATCTTAGGCTAAGGATCAATAATGTTACGTACACTGACTGCAAGTCATGCCTCCGAACCTCAACTCGACCCGCTATTGCCTGGGTATTCGTTTAATACTCACTTGGTCGCGGGGCTAACACCTATCGATAAAGGCAGTTATCTTGATTTTTTTATTCACCGCCCAGAAGGGATGAAAGGTTATATCATCAACTATACCTTGAAGGGTGAAGGGATTATTTTGGAGGGCAATACGCCCCACGCTTGTCGCGAAGGTGATCTATGGCTTTTTTCGCCTGAAGCGGTCCATCATTACGGGCGTCATCCTGATTCCACCTGTTGGCACCATCAATGGGTCTATTTTCGCCCTAGAGCCTATTGGCGAGAATGGCTTAAATGGCCATCATTGATGGCACACACTGGCTTCTATCGGCCACAAGAGGACGACGAATCCATTTACATTGCTCTGTTTGCACAAATTATCGAAACGGTAAGTCTTGGCGGCCACTATTCTGAAATGCTCGCCATGAATCTCTTAGAACAGTTATTGATCCGACGCCAACAATCAGTCACTGATCCCCTTCAGCGGCAACTGGATGCCCGTATTCATGCGGCATGCCAATATATGACTGAACATCTGAGCGATAATCGGCTGGAGATCAGCGATGTCGCGCAGAAGGTTTGCTTATCGACGTCACGCTTATCGCATCTTTTTCGGCAACATTTAGGGGTGAGTGTTTTGAAATGGCGGGAGGATCAACGCATTAACCAAGCAAAACTATTGCTGAGTACCAGTCAGCTATCCATCGCTGCGATTGGTAGCGCGGTGGGATTTGATGATCAGCTCTATTTTTCTCGTGTATTTCGTAAGTGTACCGGCAGTAGTCCCAGCGAGTTTAGAGTGAGTGGTAGCCATCAAATCTTAGGTGACGAAGGCCAGCGCTGATCACGCTGGCCATCCTCAGTTAAACTCCAATATTGCGTAGCTTTTCACCGCGCATTAATCGACGCTCGATAAACTCAAGGGTGACATTTTTAGTCTCGGGTATTAACCAAATCGTCACGGCGATGAAAGCAATATTCATCACAGTATATAACCAGAAGGTACCGGCGGCGCCAATCGCATCGAGTAGGGTTAAGAAGGTTGCCCCGATGATCATATTGGCGACCCAGTTAGTTGTGGTAGAACACGTCACGCCAAAATCACGACATTTCAACGGTTGGATCTCAGAACAGAGGATCCAGACTACGGGTGCCGCACTCATCGCATAACCGGCAATACATAGCATAGTCATGGCGACAGAGAGCCAAGGAAGTAACGGTGAGGCGTGGCCTTGCTCGAATAACTTTAAACAATAGCCTAAGACAAAGGTTCCGAGCGACATGACACAAAAACCGATAATCAGTGCCGGTTTACGCCCGGCTTTATCCACCATGAAAATAGCGATAAAGGTGGCAAACATAAAGGTCAGTCCCACCACTAAGGTCGCGATCATCTGCTGCTCAGTCGTCGTAAAGCCCGCCATCTTAAAGATCCGCGGCGCATAATACATAATAATATTCATCCCCGTGAACTGCTGCATAGCTTGCAACAGCATACCGAGAAACACGACACGGCGGACGTTACGATTCGCTAAAAATAAACGCCAACCGCCTTGTTTAATACGTAAGCTTTCACGGATCTCGTCCAGCTCATGACGGGCTTGCTCAGAACTATCACGCAATAAGCGCAACACTTTTTCAGCTTCGATATCTCTGCCCTTCTCTGCTAACCAGCGAGGGCTATTAGGTAAAAAAACCACCATAATGATGAGTGCTACCGCTGGGAAGGCCAATACTCCGAGCATCATCCGCCAGTTTCCGCTATAGCTAAATGCCGTATCGGAGAGAAAAGCGAGTACAATCCCCAAAGTGACCATTAGCTGGTACATGCTGATCATCTTGCCGCGAACATTCTCACTCGCCATCTCTGATAAATAGAGTGGTGCGGTATAAGAGGCGATACCCACCGCAACGCCGAGTAGCACACGGGCAATCAATAATAGTTCGATATTGGGTGCGAGCGCAGAACCGATCGAACCGATGGCAAATAACAGCCCGCCGATGAGTAGACTGTACTTACGCCCTAAATGAAAAGATAACCAACCATTACCTAGCGCGCCGATGGCGGCTCCCAACATCATGCTACTCACTACCCACTCTTGTAACCGATTACTCAAGGTGAAATGGTCAGCGATAAAAGGTAATGCACCCGCGATTACCCCAATATCTAATCCAAACAGTAGGCCAGCCACTGCGGCCGCCACGGAAACAAATAGGGTCATTCGACGCGTCTCATGTCCCTCTTTTTTAATCGTCTCAGCACTATTCATTATTTTTGCCTTTAGCGGTTTGATAAACCTCTTCACACTAAGCCAATCTATGATGGCTGTTCAGAGCGAGAAAATGCGAAGATATGGACAAAACAGCTGTCACGAGAGGTTTTGTGATCTCCCTTGGATATCAGAGGATTACACAGGCTGACTTATTGCTGTGACCGGTATAGCTTTTTGGTAGACTACCGATACGCATAAATAGGGGATGATATGGCTTCACTAAAAGACGTCGCTCAATTAGCCGGAGTATCGATGATGACGGTATCCCGTGTGATTAACAATGCCCCACGTGTCACCGTCGCCACGCGGCAGCGGGTAGAAGAAGCGATTAAACAGCTGCACTACGTGCCCGATCTGTCTGCACAAAAAATTCGCGGACAAGCCAACAAACCGCGTACCCTTGCCGTGTTGGCAGAAGATACCGCAACGACCCCTTTCTCTGTTGATCTCTTGTTAGCCATCGAACAAACGGCCCAGCAACTCGGGTGGGACAGCTTCATTATTAATGTATCAGCCGCGGGAGACCGACAACGCGCGGTGCGGGAAGTGTTGGCTCACCGTCCTGACGGAATTATCTATACCACCATGGGATTGCGTAAAATCCAGATCCCTGAAGCGTTACAGGGCGTTCCCGTAGTATTAGCCAACTGTGTATCGGATGACACTCACCTCGCCAGCTATATTCCTGATGATTATCAGGCGCAGTATTGTGCCACGCGCTATCTTATCGAACACGGCTATCAACGTCCTCTCTGTTATTGGTTGCCAGAAGGCGAACTTGCGCCTATGGCTCGACGTCAGGGCTTCGAACAGGCATGGTGCGACGCGGGAAAAAACCTCGATCAAGTCACCCAACTTCATATGCCAAAGGGAGATGAGGGATATCTTCAGTTGACGTCAGTTTTGACAAGACATATGGCAGGTCCTTCGCTCAATTACGATGTACTGATTTGTGGTAATGATCGTGCTGCTTTCGTGGCCTATCAACAACTTCTGACGATGGGCATTAGAATTCCACACGATATTGCGGTGATCGGTTTCGATAACTTGGTGGGTGTGGGTGACCTCTTTATACCAGGGCTCACCACCTTGCAGCTTCCTCACTACCAAATTGGCGAGCAGGCGGCTCGCCATCTGATTGAACAGCGGGACAAACCTGGCGTTCATGCGCTGGCCTGCCCTTTATTGGAGCGTTACTCTATCGCCGAACGCAACGGCCAGTAATGTAACGCCGTGATCGCCACATCGCCTGCTGTGCTAAACAGCTTAACTTGGCGATCGCCTTCAGTTGGATAGATACGGCTACTGAACACGGCTTCACCATCATTGATAAATATCTCGATCGATGAACGATCGACATAGATCTGCCAGTGCATCGCCGCCGCGCTACCTATATCGAGATGGCGAGAGTCCACCAAGCCTGCGGTCGAATAGTCACGATTTAATGATAATCGTTGGTCTACCAAGTTGTAACTGAGCGTAAGGCCTTGACCTAGTTGTAGACCGAAAGTGGTAGCACTTGCCTCGCGGAGATCCCAATCTATCCTAAATTCTGCGGCGTCTACAGACGCTAGAAGCACCTTTTCGCCGGTCAGTCGCTGAGGCGGCCAATCTCTGCCCTGGTCGCGTAAAGACTGTAACTCGCGAATCGGACGCTGCCTTAACTGCCCTTCTTCTTCCGTCAGCTCACGCGGAAGAGTAAAGCATCCACACCATCCCTCAGCCTTGGTCGGCATGGCGGACTCCCACATATCCATCCAGGCTATCAGAATACGGCGACCCTCTGCGGCGACAAAGCTTTGTGGAGCATAAAAATCATGACCATGATCCAACTCTTTAAAGGATTGCTGGTCGGTAAAACTATTACCCGCGGACCAATGGCCAGCAATGACCCCACTCTGGAATAGATTCACAAACCTATCGCCCTGTGCGGCAATACCCTGAGGCGAGCAGAGTAGATAATGGTGATCTCCTAGAGAAAAGAAATCCGGACACTCCCACATATAGCCTTCACCTGGCTCAGCTTGGGCTAGAATACGATCGAAGGTCCAATCAGTCAGCGATTCACCGCGATAAAGCAGTACTTGGCCACGTTGCTGCTGATCGCGCGCGCCCACAACCATCCACCAGCTCCCTGCCTCGAACCATACTTTAGGATCACGAAAATGCATGATTCCGGCTGGCGGCTCTACTATAACCCCTTGTTTAGTGAAGGTAATACCATCGTGACTAGTGGCCAAACACTGAACTTCACAGATTTGACTGTCATCGCCTACCTCACCCAACCAACGATGACCGGTATAAATGAGTGCCAACTGTCCTCTATCGACGACTGCACAACCCGAGAAACAGCCGTCACGATCCGCTTCACTGTCAGGGGCCAAGGCTATAGGTTGATGATGCCAGCGCAACATGTCATCACTAATAGCGTGGCCCCAGTGCATCGGTCCCCACTCCACACTGAAGGGATGGTGTTGGTAAAACGCGTGATAGCGCCCGTTGAAATAGACCAATCCGTTCGGGTCGTTCATCCACCCAGCACGCGGAGCTAGATGGAAATGAGGGTAGTAGCGATTTCCGCGCTGAGGATAGAGCGTATCTAATGCCTGTTGACCCTGTTCTAACGTGTTCATAGCAATGACTCCTAAACCGAATTGGTGCCATTGTTAACGTTAACTTCCCGCACTGCAAAGGGATTATCAACTTAAAATGAGAGTTAAATCACAAATGTTAACGTTAACCAACCCCAAATGTGATGAAGGTTACGCTTTTCATACCCGCTATATTTCCAAAATATCAAAATAGCGTATCACTATCTTCAATCGTAGCATTCGGGAGACAACGATGGCGCTTTCAATCCCTTTTAAAAATCCTAATTACCGTATTGCCTCGGGCTATTCTGCCCTATTTTTTATTTGCTGGTCGCTATGGTGGTCGTTATATGCTATTTGGCTCAAACAACGAATCGGCCTTAGCGGCGCAGAGTTGGGAATGTTGTATGCCCTGAATCAGACGATGAGTATCGTCTTTATGCTCGGCTATGGCGTGATGCAAGATAAGTTAGGTCTACAAAAAACCTTGATGTGGGTGATTAGCGCGGCACTGATACTGACCGGACCTTTTATGACCTTTGTCTACCAGCCTCTGTTACTCAACGCATTTTACGTTGGAGCATTTATCGGTGCGGTGTTCCTCGGGATTGGCTATTTAGCGGGATTTGGCTTAGTCGAAGCCTTCTCTGAAAAGATTAGTCGTCATTTCCATTTCGAATACGGTACCGCAAGATCATGGGGCTCGCTGGGTTATGCTCTGGGTGCGTTCGTGGCAGGGGTCTTGTTTAGTATCGATCCTAATCTTAATTTTTGGCTTGTCTCACTCATTGGTGTGGGCTTCACTTACCTTAATTATCGTTTTACTCCGCCCGAGCAGGTGGTTCAGCAACAAAAAACCATCACTCGACAAGATTTCACTGCGGTACTTCGCGACAAACATTTTTGGCTGTTTGTTATATTTGTTATAGGTACTTGGTCTTTTTATAATATTTTCGACCAACAGCTCTTTCCGATTTTTTATACGCAGCTCTTTAGTTCGGAAGCCTTGGGGGCGAAAATTTATAGTTACCTGAACGCCTCGCAGGTAATACTGGAAGCCCTCTGTATGGCCATCATCCCGCTGCTCGTTAACCGCATTGGCGCCAAAAATGCACTATTGTTGGGCGTGATGATTATGGCGGTTAGGATTTTTTCGTGTGCAGTCAGCGTCAATCCTTACCTGATATCAGCGGTAAAACTGCTTCATGCGTTAGAAGTCCCCCTTTGCGTTATTGCCGTCTTTAAATACAGTACGCTTTATTTCGACAAACGTCTCTCATCAACGATTTTTCTAATTGGCTTTCAAGTAGCCAGTTCAATCGGCGTTGTACTGATCTCTTTCCCGCTGGGGGCTTTACACGACTACTACGGTTACCAATATTTGTTTTGGTTAATCTCAGCGATAGTCAGCGTGATGTTAGTGTTCGGCGCGATATTTTTAGGAAGGCGTAAACTCCCCCCAATGATTGACAAGAAAGTGACACTGTAACCAAAGGCCCCTTAGCTTCGAAAACTAAGGGGCTTTTGCTATGAGTTGGTCTTTTTTACAAACTCTGACTTTAATTTCATTGGCCCAAAACCATCAATCTTACAATCGATATTATGGTCACCCTCAACTAATCGAATACTTTTGACTTTCGTCCCTATCTTTAGGGGAGTAGAGCTCCCTTTCACTTTCAAATCTTTAATCACGGTCACCGCATCGCCATCATTCAATAAGTTACCGTTAGCATCTCGAACAATGAGCGCCTCATCATCACCAGATGAAACAGAGGTAGACCATTCGTGACCGCATTCAGGGCAGTTTAGCGTACCCTCGTTTTCCCAGGTAAAGGTCGATTGGCATTGGGGGCAAGGAGGAAGTGCTTGCATGAAAACCTCATTCTAAAAAATAAAAACCCTATACTTTGTGGGTATAGGGTAACTGTTTTTCATCACAAACACATTAAAATAAACGATAAGGCTATCGCTTAGAATTGTTTGGTGATTTCAGAATAGTAAGGTAAGGCAGTCATCGCACCTTTAGCGGTAGTGGCTAATGCCCCACACACCTGCGCCAAGGCGAGAACACCTTCGAGTTGCGAGGTCGATTGTGGAAATCCTCGCGACGATAACCCGTATAACAGCCCCGCAACGAAGGCATCTCCAGCACCTGTTGTGTCGACGCTTACGACAGGTTTCGCTGGGTGATAGCTCAGGTTTCCTTGATAGAAAGCCGTTACGCCCTCTTTACCTCGAGTGATCACCAGTAACTCGGGCTGATAGGCTTCCATAATCCGAGTAATACCTTGCTCAAGTTGATGACTCCCACTGATAAACTGTAATTCATCTTCAGAGAGCTTAATCACATCTGCAAGCGTCAGCGCTTCCGCTAAGGTGTCGCGTAGCACTTGTTCGTTGGGCCAAAAATCTTCACGAATATTCGGGTCGAAGCACACTTTCCCGCCCGCGCGGCGAATTCGCGCCATCGCCTCAAGTGTTGTCGCACGGCTCGGCTCACGGCTCAGTGCGATAGAGCAGCAGTGTAACCACTCTTCCGCTTGGAAGCCCGGAAGGTCTTGATTTACCAAAAATAGGTCAGCACTTGGCTTCACCATAAAGGTAAAAGAACGCTCACCATCCTGATCCAGCCCCACCACAACGGTAGAAGTACGTTGTTCTGCATCAAAATGCATGTAATCGGTCGAGACCTGCTCTTTTTTTAAAGTATTTTGTAAAAATTTTCCAAAGGGATCATCGCCAACTCGGCCAATAAAGGCACTGTTACCCCCCAAACGCGCAATTCCTACCGCAACGTTTGCGGGCGCGCCACCAGGGCATTGCAGCAGACGACCTTCACTTTCCGGCAATAGATCAATTACTGCATCGCCCAGTACCCAGACTTTCTTACTCATAGTCACTCCATCAAACGTTCTAACAGTAATCAAATTAATGTGATAGATTAGCGGCCTTTTTCAATTTAACCAGGATAATCAATTCATCGATGGCAAGATTTTGGTCAAAAGAAGCTACTCTATGGGGTTTTGCCCTTT
>Ga0153974_1000181_pt1 | contig 15169 bp, 16 predicted proteins | sample TSGA058MetaG_FD_104741 | JGI IMG/M metagenome (GOLD analysis project Ga0153974, IMG submission 104741) | Attine ant fungus gardens microbial communities from Georgia, USA - TSGA058 MetaG | ecosystem: Host-associated > Fungi > Mycelium > Unclassified | place: USA: Georgia, Yuchi Wildlife... | reverse complement strand
CAGCCTAAGCCTGTTCAAGTATTACTAAAGTAATACTTAAACACACTAGTATAGCTCCAATCACAGAGACCCTGACACTTAGAATGCAAACCCAGTATATAGTATAGAACATCCCTTCAGGAGCCTTATTTTAATCTTTGAGGATTCTCCTGGAGGTGAGTTGTATCATAATTACAAACTATAATATTAACTGAGGATTCTCCTGGAGTCTTGTGCCCCAGTCACCCTTACACTTTTGAGCTTTTCAAATATCAAATCATCTATCACAAATAAGTAAGTGACCATTTGTGATAGAGTGTGATTAAGTTATCTCAGGCTATCATTATATGTGTTCTTTTACAAAATCTGGATATTACCTTTGGGAAGTATATCAGGGCATGGTAGGTACAAAGATGAACTGATTCAAGTATAAAGACTTAGTCAAGATAACTTAGCCTCACTCCTTATCTGAGTTGACAAGGAGAACTTGATAGAGTTCCTGTTAGATTTGCTACACTACTTATACAACTACTACATGGTCTGTGTACTATTTTCCCACACTTATCATATGACTCCATTATGTGATATGACTTTATGACATCCTGACCTGTGATGTGTGACATTTGTCATGTGACACTTTTCCACACTTCTTCCTTGCATAGTAAGTCCAAAAGAAAAAGAAAAGAAAAGAAATATAAATAATAACTTAGCCATTCTGCCAAGCCATGACACTCTGGTTGGGTTGAGAGTGACCTGTTTGTGAGGTCAAGTGTTAGCATTTTTGATTGTCTCTACATCTGCTGTTAGTTTAGCCATGGACTCAATGATTTCATTGTATCTTGCTTGTTGTATTTCATGAAAGTCTGCATTTACTGTTTGGAATATATGTTCAGTTAGCTATAATGTCATCTGGTCCCAGTGTACAGGTGAACTTGGGGTATTGTTGAGGGCACTTGCAAGTGTTAGGGCTTCCTTGAGAAGCTTTCTTAATTTGCCCATCTGTTGGATTAAGTCTGAGCCAGGGGTAGTTGAGCTTGAGAATAGGAAGTTAGGTATGCTAGGGGTTTCATCTGTCTCAGAGTTGTCCTCATCTGTTTGGAGGTTTTCAGCTCTGGAGGTTGGGCAGATTTTTTTGGCAGTGGTGTGTACCCTTTTCATCCTTGACCCAGGCCTCCTTGGGCCTGGGATATGGGTTCCAGGTCTAGGGCAGCCATCTCCAGCACTCATTGCATTCATCTTTTATTTTGTTGTTTTGTTCATATGTAGGCTTGTGGGGTGTTCATGATGATGTGATAGGGAAGAGGGTATCATGACCTGATGAAATTGTTGATCAATATGCACTTGATTTATGTCAGATAATTTCTCATACTATATAAACTGATTCTGAAGATTTGGATCAGTTTTGTTATTCGATAAAGTAAGAGAGTCGCACTTACATCATGAATGTCCAGTTACACACCAGAACAGAAAAAGTAGATCACATGCAATTTTGACCACTTCCTCCTCAGTTTTCATATGTTAGTGGCAATAGTTGGCCCTTGAATGGGAAACATGCCGGTGAAGGTACTGAACCTAGGAGAGAAGAGATATGTGGAACCATTTTCTGCAGATAGGGTTTTGAGGGATATGATAGATAAAATGACTTCAGTCGTTGCTTAAGAGAAGATAGAATGAGGAATAGCATACCTTGGCTGTAATGTTGATATGACAGGAACTTATTGTCATAAATGTAATCTTCTGGTGTCAGTCCGTACTGATCAGCCATTTGAGTGGAATATGCAAGAGAGAGGTATTTTTACGACATTCGATGAAAATGGTCTGATTATATTATATATCGGCTGGTGTTAGGCAAGCATTCTCTTCGGTTACGTGCAGACCAAGAAATATGATCAAGGTCAAACATCCGATATCGTCAGTCTAGTAATAATGGATCGTAGCTTCGATGCAACTTGATCTTAGCGGAAACTGATGAGCCATTCCAGCATCTCAACTTTCACAACGGGTGGTGGAAAATTATGATAATTGAAGAAACTCGGCTGTGGCTCACATTATTTTCCAGGCTTTGCCATTCAATTGACAGGCAGGTTTCACAGTCTGAAGCTTCAGAAAATGCTATTCAAGATATCGGTTCTATATCAATCAGTGGATACTTGGCGGTGTAATGCTCATCAATATGGTCTTTGAGAAGCAAGAGGACTGATAAATCACATCTTTGATATCCAGTGAAGCCTCCACTGGTGACACCTCCTTAAGCATGCCTTCGATTCGCATAACACAGCCACCGCGACATGATTTTTTCTCACCACTTCTCTGAGCCTCAGGCCTCAATCGATTTTTCAGAAGACAGAGCGCTGTCCTGTTTCAACAGTGATGGATTTATGTCTCGTCAACACTAAGTTATGCTTGAAGTCAGTGTCTTGACAGAGATCGACCTCCCCAACTGTCTTTCAAGGCTTCGAGTCTCGTGCAAAATACTACCCCTCCTTTGAACTTGCCACTAGGTTTACCGAGCACGCCGTCACCATCATCCACTCCGTTCGCGACGCCATTGACTACCTCCACAGCATCCTCTCTCCCCCTCTCCCTTCACCTACTTGACAGACTCGAGAACTTGTTCTACCACTACAACGGCCCTGACAGTGACAGTGACACTGTCTACTTTGGCATGTGAGTCCTCCATCCTTTTTACCCACTCTTTTCTCATCTTTTCACAGAGCAAAACTCCTCCATTCTCCCGACGAGCAACTCACCTCTCTCAATGGCTCTTTTGACTACATCTCCTAATAGTCATTAAGACACCGGCCACTGGACATCTGGTCGACAGATATGATCACTTCTTCACGCATACATAAGCAAAACACAAGCTCATTGCTCTCTCTCAGCACAGCCATCATCATCTACGTTCTACCCCAGAACAGACGTGAAGTGAATTTTCCATGAGCAACTTCAAAATAAAGTACAGGAAAATGTATGAGAGTAAATCAAATTTATATGTCTACTGACCAAAGTCGACATTTGAACCTGTTCATATAAATTTTTCTGCATTTCAGGTTGGTATACTTTGCAACTCGAAGACATGAAAAGGCCTCATGAGGATCTACCGGAGGGAGTGAAAGGGAAACTAGCCGTGCCCCTCGAATGGAAATAATCACATATATGCCTCTGTTCCCAATCTCAACATATGCTGCTGCTCTGGGTCCATATCATTTTGGGGAGGAACAGAATCATTGGCATATAATAGGAAGGGTTTGATTTTGCTGAAGAGCACTGAGCCTGGTGTTTTCTTCCAATCAGTACTTGAGCAGAATCTTGAACAAAACCGAAGTGTTTTGTTTGGCTTTGTATCCTTTTCCATTGTCAGCTCGAGTACATTCTTCGAGTCATGATCATCCAGGATTCTTGTATAATCTTCCCATTTTGTTTATATCAGTACAACTCACTACTCATGTGGTGAACAATGAACAGAAAAAAATATCATGTCGTCTACATCCAAAATCATCTAGTGGGATGAACAACATTGAATGTTCTATCCATCATCTTGCCTCTTCATGTATTTCTTCATACATAGAGGTAGCTCCTCTATCATCTCGCAAAATTTCTTCAGTATCCCTATTGGACTCTGAATGGCGGAACCTGAGGGATTCCATTGTGCCGGAATCTATACTTTCGTCCAAAGGACAATTTGCTTGGAGTAAATTGAGTATCAACCGCGACACCTGAACAACGCATAAATCAGTAGTGATAGTAGAGATACAAGGAAGAAGGATTTAACTATGAAGGGATAAATGAAGTATTGAATGCTAATGAGGGTTAGTAAGGGGAGACTAGCAACAATAACAACATACTAGGACAGGGTATTGCGAATAAGATCAGATGTATTGTGGAAAAAAGCAGCTTGCAGAGATAAGAGGACTTTGAAAAGAGTGAGTTCTAGACCACTAGTTTTTTGGTCTGGGCTTACCCAAGAGACTGAATAAATAGGCCATCAGTTAGATCAATAATATTTAGTTCTCGACTCACGGTATGAATAACAAGGTTCCATCGCGATAAAATACATACAATAAACGAGTCGAATTTTTCATGTGAGAGATCCGGCTTCCTATTCCGTCACCAAAAACCAACTGTGTTTTGTATGTCATGGTGAACTTGATAGAGGTCAAGAGGACTTCGATTGCTGTTGTCGTTGCCCTGATGATTCTTTTTTGTGTGAGAATGAATTTGCAAGTCAACAAAACAAAACATGTGAGAAAACATACTCAAAGGCACTATTAAGATTGTATTGTACATTAAAAAGATGCGTTGGATTTGCGAAGCAACCATGGAGAGGGAGTAGCATCCCCGAAATTGATTGGACATATGCATAAACTATCATCAAAGACATTGAAGTCTGGAAAATACGATTAGTTAGTGGTTATTTATCGTACTATGTTTAAAGCCTACCAGGACCTCAACTAATGTCGACCATCAGTCATCTCTATCGACCAGAAATAAATTCTACAAAAACACACCTGCCGTCATGAAATATAGAATTAGTGTAACTAGAATTCAAAAAACATCAATATAGTTAGTTCATCGGCACATGTTTTTAGCTCTCTCACCCATCAAATCTTTGTTCCAAATCGCTCGAAGGCGTAGGATCAGAAGAATCTTCACCACCAATGTATTCAACAATGAGATGAGACTATTGACATCAGCTAATCTAGTCCTTGAATGTCATGATGAAACTTACTCGATAGGTAGCACCGTTCCGAATAGACACCTGGCCAAGGAGTAGGTCAGACCAAGCAACAAATACATTTGGCTTATACCACTAAGACATCCTGGTCAATGAAGATGTCAAAACTGATTTAAGAGTAACATCTCACTGATATTGACGCCCAGGCTTTATTGTCAGCTGGTGAAGTTGTTATCAATATGCATTTGATTTATGTAAGAAATTTTCTTTCATACCATATGAAGTAGTCTGATAATTTGGATTAATTGTCTCATTCAACAAAGTAAGAGAGTCACACTTACATCATGCCTGTGAAGTTAATTATCGGGACAGAAAAATAGATGACGTGCAACCTTGACCACTTCCTCCTGAGATTTTGTCCGTCAGTGACAATAGTTGGCAATCGAATGAGAAACATGCCTATGGAGATACTGAACCTAGGAGAAAGAGGTATATGGAATTGTTGTTTACAAATGGAAAGACTTACTTGTTGAGGAATGTGATTGATAAAGTCATATGCCATTAAAGTAGCAATAATGACTCGCGAAGGCTTTAGCTGTTGCTTCGAGAACAATGGAATAAGGACTGGCATACCTTGGCCGTAACGTGTACTTGACGGAAACTTAAGGTCATAAGCATAATCTTCTGGCAACAGTCCGTACTGGTCAGCCATATATATGTAAGGGGGAGGTACCTTGTACAAAACTTGATGATAAGGGTTTGATTATATATCAAATGGTGTTATTAGACAAATATTCTATTCAGCTATGTGCAGACCCAAAAATCTGATGAAGATCAAACATCTAAACATCTGATATCTCCAGTCCAGTATCATAGATCAGAACATTGCAGCTGTGATGAAAACATGATCTCAATTGAAACTGACGAGCCATTCACAGGTCCCAACTTTCACAATGTGTGGTGGAGAATCATGATAACTGAAGGAACTCGGCTGTGGCTCACATTATTTTCCAGGCTTTGCCATTCAATTGACAGGCAAGTTTCACAGTCTGAAGCTTCAGAAAATGCTATTCAAGATCTCAGTTCTATGTCAATCAGTGGATACTTGGCGGTGTAGTGCTCATCACTATGGTCTTCGAGAAGCAAGATGACTGATAAATCACATCTTTGATATCTAGTGAGACTCTGATGACACCTCCTTGAAGCATCTGTGTACGCCATCGATTCACATAACACAGCCGCCGCAGCATGAGGCACTTTTTTTCTCACCACTTCCCTGGGCCTCAGACTTCAATCGATTTTTCAGCAGCCAGAATGCTGTCCTTTTTTTACCTTGATAGGACGGTGACGGCATTTTACATTGTCAACACTAAGTTATGCTTGATGGACAGAGATCCTCCCCGGTCTCGATCACTGTTTCTCAAGGCTTCGAGTCTCCCAGTTCACCTCTGTCCCAGGTCAAGTTTTAGGAGGGCTTTGAGTCTCAACAGGTGAGGCTTTCAATTTGTAAACAATGATTCTACATATCACTTGTCTCCTAGATCCAGTATCTCCACTCCCATTTGATGGCCAACTATTGTCACTGACATATGAAATCTCAGGAGGAAGTGGTCAAAACTGCACGTCATCTACTTTTCCATCTTGATAATCAACTGGACAGCCATGATATAAGTGCGACTCTCTTACTTTATTGAATGAGACAATTAATCCAAATTATCAGATTACATTCATATGGTATGAAAGAAATTTTCTTACATAAATCAAATGCATATTGATAACAACTTTGCCAGCCGACGATAAAGCCTGGGCATCTAGATCAGTGAGACATTCCTCTTAATCCAGTCTTGATACTTTCATTGACTAGGATGTCTTGGTGGTATAAGTCAAATGTATTTGCTACTCGTTCTGACATACTCCTTTGTTATGTGTACATTTGGTAATTCACTAGCTACCAAGTGAGTTCATCATGACTCTTAAGAACTAGAGTAGCTGATGTCAATAGATTCTTCACAATATATTAGTAGTGAATATTTTGCTGGTTCTGCGCATTCGAACAATTTGGAACAAGGATTTCATTGGTGAGAAGCATGGGCCAATGGGCTTGTTGTATTGACTTTTTTGAATTCTAGTCACATCAATTGTATATTTCATGACGGAAGGTATGTTTTGTAGAATTTGATTTCTGATTGATAGAGATGACTGATGGTAGAATTTAGCTGAGATCCGGGTAGGCTTTAAAGACAATACAATGCTTTATACACTAATTGATTTTATTTTTCCAGTCCGCGATGTCTGTGGTGATAATTGACGTATATGTCGAATCAGTTTCCGGAGTGCAAGTCCCTATCCATGGTTGTTGGGAGAATACAACCCATCTTTATAATGTACAATACAGTCTTTCTGATGCCTTTGACTACGTGTTCTAGCATATTTTGCTTTCTGACCTGCACATTTATTCTCACACAAGAAAGAATTGTCGGGGCGATAGCAACAGCAATCGAAGTCCTCTTGACATTTATCAGGTTCACCACGACATACAAAACACAAAGGGTTTGGTGATGGAATACACAGCCATATTTCTCACATGAAAACCTCGACTTGCTTATTGTATGTGTGTTATTTATACCGTGAGTCGAAAACTAGGTATTATTTATCTAACTAATTGCCTATCTATTCAGTCTCTTGGGTAAGCCTAAACTAAAAAAGACTAGTGGGCTAGAACCCATTATTTTCAAAGCCCTCTATTGAAGTTGGACTTACGCTTCTTGTTGGAATAAACTGGAACTCCCATGCACTCGGAACGAAGAATTGACAAGGTTTAGCTCCCAACTTGGTGGGACGTAGGATAGAAGTGGAAAGTTAAGCATTTGGACAGCGGAAGGCCTTGTAGTCAAGGGGAGCAATATGCATATATTCAACGCATTGTAACCTCTGACCTCAGTCGTGTACCATTGTGGGTAACGTCTGAGCTACTACATTTATTACCCTCGTATGCATGCAAGCTGACTTCAACCTAGATAAATCTGATCTTTTTTTGGTTATCCTTGAATAGTACATTGTTATTGTTACTAGTATTTCCCTTATATACCCTAATTATTAGCTTTGTACATTTCCTTTATCCCTTCATTGTAGTCAAAGCACTTTTCCCTATAATATAACTGCTGATTCATGTATTGTTCAGGTGTCATGGCTGATACTCAATTTACTAGAAGAAAATTGTCCCTTGGACGAAGGTATAGATTCCAGTACAGTGGAATCCTTTAGGTTCCGTCATTCAGAGTCAATAGGGACACTGAAGCATATATCTCGCGAGATGATGGAGGAGCTACCTTCCCGGGTGAAGAAATACATGAAGAGGCAAAGGCAAGATTATGGATAGAAAACTCGGTGTTGTTCATTTCAGTAGATGACACTAAATGTATATTGCGTACTAACCATTGATTTGTCTGTTCATTTCTCACAACATGAATAATGAGTTGTGATGAATCGAATGAGACAGTTACAACCAACAAAAAGGGGAGATAATACGAGAGGCACTTGACAGTAAAACGAGATCATGCACTAGCTGTCATCGCCAAGTTCAAAATCTTTATTTTTATAAATTTTCGAACAAAAAAGGCTAACCCACCTTCGTCTAAGAATGTCTCCTCTGAACTGGCATCATTTTTCTTTGGGGAAAATCGAAGTGATATGGGTTGAGAATGGTCATTGATACAGAGAGCTCGAGCTCCTCCTTCAAAGAAAGCCAGATCTCTTGATACTTGAGGCACAAATGGACTTTGATCGGGTAAAGTAGCTCCGTGCCTAGTGACGCTTGATCAGGTGTCTGAACTTTGTTAGTACCCGTAATCGATTCCTAATCGATTTTGATCTCGTATGTTTCCGTTAGACCTGCCTTCTTCAAACTATACCGCCGAATTAATTGGTTTCCTCGTGCGCAATTAATGCTGTCATAGGGCCAAGAGAGAGAGAGACAATGACTAGAACTGAATCATGGCAAGAATGATGTGATGGGCTGGACATCTCAATTCTCGGGGACAATGGTGTATGAGCATGACACGATGCATTAGTCATTGATGGACATTTGTATATCCCACTCACCCTCCAGTAGCTGCTCTCTTTGACTTTTTGTTAATTAAATCTCAGAAGTGTGACCAGATTTTCTACTTTACAAGAAGAAGCGTCAGAAAATCGTCTAGTTTTTTCCGACTACCTCTGTCTAAGGAAACAACGGTTCCTGATGAACAGATTCAAAAGAACCAGGCATAGTATCGCCTCAACCAAGATCATCCTTCTCCTCCTGTTCCTTCTCCTTCAACAGCGCTTGAGTGACGATGCGTGGACTATGATATTGGTCGTTGCATCCACCACTACTTTGCGTGCTCGAGCAACTTGTAACAGCAGTAGCAGCAAAGTAACTAAACTTGTTGGTGGCCCTTATATCGGTCAAGGCACTGTGCTACTTTGCTCTAGGACTCCAGCTATGAGGGTGGGGAGAAAGATCGTTGTGGGATGGTGAGTCGATGGTGGTGTTGTCAACACAGGAAGGGGGGTAGAATGTAGACGATGGTGTAGAGAGACAGCAATGAGCTCGTGTTTTGTTTTTATATGTGTGTGGAAGCGATCCTACCTGTCGACAAGATGTTGAGGGATTTTCCGTGGTCGGTGTTTTTGATGATTGTAGGAGAGATGTAGCCAAAAGAGTTGACGAGGGAAGTAAGCTGCTTGTCGGGAAAGTGCAGGAGTTTTGCTTTGATCAAGGGTGGGGAAATGGACGTACCTGTGTCAGTAACCTAAGATGCTAGATGGCTGGCTGAAATCTCCCGTATAAAATGATGAAGAGCTTTTAGTAAGTCGACCACGGGATATGAGTCCACGAAATGCACTCCACAAGCCAGGATACAAAGCCAAATAAGACACTTAGAGTTCCGCTCGAGTGATGCTCACTGATTCAAAAATACTAAGCTCAGCGCTCATTATATAACGACTCGGTTCCTCCTCAGCGAAAGGCGTGGGAACCCAAGGATAGTTGATGCTGTATGATCACACTCTTTCCAGCGGAGCCTATGCCGAACCATCTCACCCCCCTCTCCCAAGTGCAGACAGCCACGAAAATGTTTCCTTCCAGTATACTGAGCACGGTGACCGCAATTCCCAGCTTCATGCTCCCAGGCAGCGTAACATGCTGTCTGCTTATCAGGCCCATCTCCCTTATGCAGATGATCTGGAAATCCCAGAGCTCTCCGATGTGTCTAAAGTCGACCGCACGAAGAGTTTGGTTCGTCTGGACCCTGAGAACACTGTCCCTGGCCATCGTCAGTGGTCCTATCGCTCAGATTGAACAGGAGGAGAAGATGTCATTGAATGTGTCTGCGGAAATTCTCACTCAGGCTCATGTGGTTGGTTTTTTTTTCTATGCATACAGCAACAGGGAACCTCCCCTAGCAGGACACCAACCGACGGGGACAGTCACCCCTTGACCATGAGAGGGATGTACGTGAATCAGGCCTCGCATTTTCATCGGTACCGATCAGTATCCTTTGCCAGACACAAAAAGTGAGGTTGTTCGAAGAGCTCTGGACCCAATGACCCATGGATGGCCTACTACTACATCATCACGATCTGGGTTCCGATTTTCTCATGCGTCAATGTGGTGGGCTATGATGCTATTGTTATCTGCCATCCGATCTCCTCGCTTTAGATCTTCGCAGTCCAGAGCAGCAATGCGAATGGCGAGAGAAGATGGCCTTCTTAGTCTTATCCTCTCCCTAATGGCAGGCGTCGGTTTTTTGACTTTCTGCTTCACCGAGGCTGTGTGTTACAAGGTTTTGTGGTGTCCCAGGCTCATGGACAGTGTTTCGAATATGTCCGTTGTCATTCATAGCTATAGTTAGGACTTGACCAACTTAAACCCCCTTGCCGCAGCGGGATTCGACGGCAATACCAATCCCGTTACGACGGTTAGAATCTCACTAGAAACAATGTTCTAAAAGGTCAACCAGCATTGCCCTTGGCATTGTTAACAGAGCCTCTGATTCAACTATCACTGGTGCAAGCAATTTTTTTGATTGGTATATGCGCTACAATATCCATAGCTGTATAGAAGAGTTTGGTGTCAACTCGACCGGTCATGAGTCAGGGACAATTGGCACATCTCGGCAAAGGCTCATTCGCTATTTAGTCAGATGATGAGACTGTCTGGCCAGGTTTACTATATCTGGGATGATATCAAGGATACTAGTCGAAATTTGGCAATCTTTGAGTCTGCTTGATTTTATATTGCTCAAACCAACGCTTCCTTGCCAGTTCTGTTCTCAATCTCTGGACTCGTCCAGATCAAGTTGTCAAGAAGTATATTGTCCTTGCCTTGTAGTGTTTTTGCTGATGATCCCTGCCCCTTCTCTCGCATCAATTTCGTTCTCAGCCTCCTCCCAGATATGAATCCTTCAATTTCCCCCTCGCTCACTCAATATATTTGCTCACTGCCTATTCTGAATCAGTGAGGATCTTCACACTGCTCTTGACTCTTTGACAATGGCGGATTACCGAAACAGCCACAGGCCTATTCGGGTCATTGCTGATAGTATGGCTCAGGGCACCGGCAACACATTGACAACTCCTGGAATCTGTTTTGTCCATGATGACTGACTTTGTTGTTGCTCCTCAAGGCGTTGAACATCACTCCTACGTCGCCATCGTGGATGGTCACAAACGTCGCAATATGTTTAGAGCTCATGCCGGATTTTCTGATTATGATGATGTTACCGTCGAATGCTCAAAGCAACAACGCGTGCCCATTGTCCTTGTCACTAAATGTGGCAACCCTCTCGAAGCTGATGACACGAAGCTGGGCAATTGTGGCAAGCACGACAGCCAAATTGTGTTGATGGCATTCATGCACAACGTAATGTCTGATGAAAAGATAACGACGATTTTTTCCCGGATGCCTTGTTGAGGATGGTCAGTTGTACGGTGCATGTTGAACAAATCATGGTTCTTTGCGGCGAAACGAAGATTGCGAACAAAGTGGAGACCTTTGCGACGATTATTTTCACGACTAAAGCTTTCGAGTCCATGTCCAGTGATGTTACTTGCTTTCAGTATGCATCCTACCAAATGGCAATACTAGTATTGGGTTACTATCCTGACATTGTGGAGAACTACTCTGCGAATGTTGTCAATACATTTCACAAGAAAAATCTTCTCGGTGAAGATTGATATCTCACTACTCTCATGATGAAGACACTCTTCAAACGTAAGAATGTGCTCTGCGTTCAAACGGTTTGCAAAATCATCGTTCACAAAACCTTCCACGTTTTCTTTCTCAGTGACGTCATTTGATCAATTTGGCCATTCACAGCCTAGCAGAACCTGTGTTGGCCCGAAATTTATGTAGCTTTTCTGCTCTCGTTGACAAGGAGCAACGTAGTGACAGTCTTACTAGGAACACTGAAAACCTTGCGTTCACACTCATGGCGACGTCTTTCGCACCACGTGCCTCGCAATATCTCAATAGGAATGTATAGGTAGGAGTATGAAGGTTGATTTTGAGCTCTCCTCGTCTGAGTTCATGTTTTTTTCTCGTTTACCACCTACAACGAATCTCATTTGAGCATAACACGTCTGAGAAAGCGAGGTTGATAATGCTACACAGTATCATGATGATGTCCATCTCGCAGTCTTCAGCCTCATCAGAACAATGTTGAGTGTCGATCTCCGTAGGGGTAGCGGAGGTAGGGAAGAGATGTTTTGCACAGGGGCAGCTTCTTTGACTCCTTTGACATGTAGATTACCTGAAGACATGACAGCACATTCAATTGAAGTGGAGATGACTTGGACTTGGATAGGAATTCTGCAGCTACTGCTGATATCGATCTATGCCTAGAACAGACTTGAACCAAATTTTCCACTGGCAACTTTGGAACAGGCTTCGAAAAAATACATGAGAATAGATCAAATTTACCTATATATTTACTGACCGAAGTCGGCACTGTTGAATAGTTTTTCATGCCTCGTTCGATCCTATCAGTGGTTTTTATACTCATGACTGCGGCTCCACAGAGACTACGATGTATAAGACTCAATATACATGACCCATGAATCGTCGATGGTGTAGATTTCCATTCTTGCTTTATTCTCAACTACGTAAATATAACTAATGTATTTATCATGTTGACTAGTGGAGATTCCTCGAGTCATTGTCATCCAGGAATTATCTCTCTTTTATTGGTATTAATTTTCTGGCTCAATTTCTCATAACTCACTAATAATGTGGTGGGAAATGAACAGAAAAAACAATAGTTATTATGCTGTCTACATCTAACATCATCTACTGGGATGAACAATGCAGAATATGTGTTTCAGTGTCCCTCTCAGACTCTGTATGACAGAACCTGAGGGATTCCATTGTGCTGGAATCTATACTTTCGTCCAAAGGACAATTTGCTTCGAGCAGGTTGAGTATCAACCGTGACACCTGGACAACACACAAATCAGTAGTGATGATAGAGATAAAAGGAAGAAGGTTTTAGCTTACAATGAAGGGATAGATGAAGTATGAAAAGCTAATAATTAAGGTCAGTAAGAGGAAGACTAGCAGCAAAAACAACATACTAGCCTAGGATAGTCAAAACAGCATCAGGTAAATTTAGGAAGAAGGAAATGGCTTGCAGGCATGAGAAGACTTTGAAAACAATGAGTTCTAACCCACTAGTTTTATGGTCTATGCTTACTAAAGAGACTGAACGGATAGGCCATCAGTTAGGTCAATAACATCCAGTTTGGACTCACGGTATAAATAACAACGTTCCATCGCGGTAAAATACATACAATAAACGAGTCGAGGTTTGCATATGAGAAATACGGCTGCGTATTCCATCACCAAAAACCCTTTGTGTTTTGTATGTCATGGTGAACCTGATAAAGGTCAAAAGGACTTCGATCGCTGTTGTTGTTGCCCTGATAATGCTTTTTGTGTGAGAATAAATGTGCAAGTCAGAATGAAATATGTTATAACACATACTTAAAGGCACTAGCAAGACCGTATTGTATATTCAAAAGATGTGTTTGATTTGTCCAGCAACCATGGAGAGGGAGTACCACTATGGCAACTGAGCTGACATATACTTCAATTATCATCACAGACATCGCAGTCTGAAAAATACGATCAATCGGTGGGGATAAGTATCATATTGTATTTGAAGCCTACCAGGACCTCAACTAATTTCGACCATCATAAATGGTCTTTAACGACCAGAAATCAAATTCTACAAGACATACCCGCCGTAATGATATATAGAATTAGTGTGACTAGGAAAAATCAATGCAATAAGTCCGTTGGTCCATGTTTATGGCTTTCTCACCAATTAAATCCTTGTTCCAAATCGCTTGAAGGCGCAGGACCAGCAGACTCTTTGCTACCAATGAATTTAACATTGTGAAGAAGCTATTGATGTCGGCTAATCTAGTCCTTAAAAGTAATGACAAAACTCACCCTGTAGCTAGTGAATTTCCAAATATACACCTAGAAAAGGGGTAGGTCAGACCAAGCAACAACCACATTCGATCTATACCACTAAAATACCCTTGTCAGTGAAAAATTCAAAAATCAATTAAGAGTAACGTCTTACTGATTTCGATGCCCAGAGTTTGTTGTCAGCTAGTGGAGTTATTATCAATATTTTGATTCATGTCAGATAATTTTGTCATACAATATGAATGCACTCTGGAATTTGGATCAGTTGTCTCATTCAATAAAGTAAGGGGTTACACTTGCGTCATGCCTGCCCAGTTGACTATCAAGATAGAAAAATAGATGACATGGAGTTTTGACCACTTCCTCCTGAGATTTTATATGTCAGTGGCAATAGTTGGCCATGAAATGGGAAACATGCCGGTGAAGGTACTGAACCTAGGAGAGAAGAGATATGTGGGATGATTATTTACGGACGGAGAGTCTCACCTGTTGAGGAACATGATATATAAAATCATATAGCATCAAAGCAATAACAATGACTTGAATAGGCTTCAGCCGTTGCTTCGAGAACGATAGAATAACTAATAGAATACCTTGGCTGTAATATGCACTTGCCTCGTCCTTCAGCTCATTAACGTAATCTTCTGGCGTTAGCCCGTACTGATCAGCCATCTCAGTGGGATATACAGGAGGGAGGTACTTTGTACGTGCGGAACTTGATGAAAATGGTTCTATCATATAGTGTTCGACAAACATTCTATTCAGCTATGTGCAGACCCAAAAATCTGATGAAGATCAGACATCTGACATCTCTAGTCCAGTATCATGGATCAGAACATTGCAGCTGTGATGAAAACGTGATCTCAGTTGAAACTGACGAGCCATTCACAGGTCCTAACTTTCACAATGGGTGGTGGAGAATCATGATAACTGAAGTAACTCGGCTGTGGCTCACATTATTTTCCAGGCTTTGCCATTCAATTGACAGGCAAGTTTCACAGTCTGAAGCTTCAGAAAATGCTATTCAAGATCTCAGTTCT
>Ga0153974_1000180_pt1 | contig 15212 bp, 13 predicted proteins | sample TSGA058MetaG_FD_104741 | JGI IMG/M metagenome (GOLD analysis project Ga0153974, IMG submission 104741) | Attine ant fungus gardens microbial communities from Georgia, USA - TSGA058 MetaG | ecosystem: Host-associated > Fungi > Mycelium > Unclassified | place: USA: Georgia, Yuchi Wildlife... | reverse complement strand
TACCTGCGCAAGGGCAGCTCGGTGTACGTCGAAGGCAGCCTGCGTTACGACAAGTACACCGGCCAGGACGGCGTGGAGAAGTACTCCACCGACATCGTCGCCGATGAAATGCAGATGCTGGGCGGCCGCGGTGAAGGCGGCGGTGGCGGCGGCGGTGGCAACTTCGCTGGCGGAGAGCGTCCGCAGCGCCAGCAGGCCCCGCGCCAGGAATACGGCGGCGGTGGTGGTGGCAACCAGCGTGGCGGCCAGGGCGGTGGTTACAACCAGGGCGGCAACCAGGGCGGCGGCTACGGCCAGCAGCGTCCGCAGCAGCAGCCGCAGCAGTCGGCGCCGCCGATGGATGACTTCGCTGACGACGATATTCCGTTCTAAGAAACACTTAAGTACTAACAGTTGAAATAAGCCAAGGAGGAGCCCTGTCTATGGGGCTCCTCCTTTTTTTTCGCGTTCTCGGGACGGCAAGAAAAAGAGCTATAGTCATACATACGTGAAATCAGGCGAGCAAGGGATGAGCCCCAAGCTGTCGGTCCATGTGATGCAAGACGGCGAGCGAGTTCCGATGCTCCACGACGAGTCGGGCCTTCCGCTGTTCTATCCCAAGTTGTACGCGACCTCGCAGCTGCGAAATGCTGGCGTGGCCGTCAACACCATCCGCAACAAGCTTGCCGATCTGATCGTGTTGTTGCGATGGGAGGTTGCGAACTGTCGCAATTTGATTTCGGAGTTTCAGGGCGGACGCTTTCTGACCATCGCCGATGTGGTTTCGCTACGCGATTTCGCCAAGCTTGATATGCGGAACTGGAAATCCGATGGGCACTGCACAGGGAAGCCAAGTATCCGTGTCCTGGGCTTTCTGGAGGCGAGGGTTGCCCCAAGCCGAGCTCGGGCCGCAATTGGCTCGCAACAACATTTCAATCGTCTAAGTACGATTGCCGACTATCTGGAGTTCACGGCAAGTGTCGTCACGCAGCACAACGGTTCTCACCAAATGGGACAAGAAATTGCTCGTATGGGGACTGCCATCCGAAAGCACCGTCCGCGCGGTTTGACGAAGCATTTTGAGGAAGAGCCAGAACGTCGCTTCCGTCGAGCGTTGCTGGATCTAGGATTGATTGAGCATTCCGTCTCGGAATCAGCTGAAGCGCTCAACATTACAATGCGTGGGAGCGCGGATGTATGCCAAAAATTGTAGTGACAAAGGAATCTTTGCCAAAAATACTGCGTGAACTCGACCGCTGGGAGGGGAAGATCACCTGGCCGATGTTCTGCGCGCGAGTCGCATTGGTGCTGGGCGTCGGCTCAGTATCCAAGCACACCATGTACCTCTATCCCACGATCAAAGAGCGTTTCCAGCAACGCCAACGGGATTTGAGGGAGGCGAAGGATGCGCTTCCCAGGGACTTCACTCTGAGTGGAGCAGTCCGACGCATTGCAGATCTGGAGGCTCAGGTCCGCAGGCTCGAGGAGACGAACAACCTGTTGCTGGACCAATTCCGTCGTTGGCAGTACAACGCCTATGCCAACAATGTTCGGATTGATCTACTTCAGTTGGATCATCCACTACCATCATTGGATCGTGCGAAGCGCCTGCCCGGAGGACGCTCAAGGTAGAGCAGTGGAGAGGGGGGGGGGATTGCGGTCGAGATTGTGGATAGGTGGGGCATGACATGCGTGACGTTGGGAGGCCCTCTCGTCATCTCCTCTAATTGACTTGATTCTTGTGATGCCTACTGCTAGCTCTATGAGGCTTGCGCGCAGTTAGCCAGATTGCCCAGAACGTGAACGACACAGCCCAGACTGTGATGAATAGGCCCACGATTAGGATCGCCTGATCAGTCGCGTTCAATGGCGTTGCTCCCTGGATGGTTGAGCTGGGAATGCAATGTTATCTGAGGATTCCCACGGAAAGTGCGGGCGCGATGGCTGCATTCGGCGAAAATTGGTGGGATCTCCCTTTTTGAACGGATCAACTGCGGGCAGTATGGCTGCATGTTCGTGGTCTCTAATGATTGGTTGTATGGCGGCAAATATCATCATGGAAGGAATTGCATGTACATCTATGTGGATGAGTCCGGTAGCTTCGTCCCATCGGCTAGTGTCGATAGTTGGTGCGTTGTTGCAGCCTATGTTGTACCAGAAGTTTCTAGGAGACTGGTTGAGCGAAATCTCAATCTCCTGAAGCGCCGCATGGGGTTTAGATTTCGAGACGAGCTCAAACTCAGGCAGCTGCCTGAGGCGCATCTGAAACGCTTCTTGGGTGAGCTTGGTGAGACTGAGGCAACGCTTTACATCACCGCGGTTGACCTAGGGAGCCAAGGGGCGGAAGCGATACTTGTTCACCAGAATGGGCAGGTTGAAAGCGTTAGAGCCAATCGGCCGAATATGCTACATGCGGAAGGACGAGCCTCCATCGACGATCTGTCGGGAAGGTTGGAGCGCCTATCCCCTCAGCTCTATGCACAGATGGTGGCTCAAATAGATCTGTTGGATCAGGTCTTTCGAATGACCACGCTGTACTACTCGCAGCGGCTACCTGCCACACTTGGGAGTTTCAGGTGGCGCATGGATGAAAAGAACTCAGCGAGACCTTCATTTGAGCAAACGCTATCCCACATGGCTCCAGCCCTCATCCAGGCGAAGTCTCTGAGAGATCCGGGAATTTTCGTGGATGGGTTTGACTACTCGCACTTTGACATGCGTTTCAGGAACGCACCGCAAGACATACCTGCCTACCTACAAGAGTCCGCTGGGCACACCATCGGGTCGGCAGTGGACCTAGGTGCGATCTGGCGAGACTCAAAGTTTGTCCGCTCACATGATGTGCCTGGCGTCCAAGTGGCAGACATTCTGGCCTCAGCCTGGAGAAGAGTTCTAAGGGGTGAGTTCGAAGACAACGATGGTGTGGCCTTCCTTCTGGGAGCACTCATGGTTCAGCGGCAGAGCCCCAATCCACCCATCCACCTAATCTCGCTTGGCGAGGAGCGGATGGCGCAAGGGAGGGCCTACCGTGCAGCTTTGATCGCCAAGAGGAGTGCAAGCGCGATGTTCCGAGCGCGCTAAGTTTTGCGCATGTTCTGGATGAACACTTCTACCCAAGCGCAATGAGGGAGAGAGGCCGGGGTCACGGCATTGCGCGGATGATGGATCGACTGGCGCTGATCTTGGGCCTATCGCAGGTCATCCGGACCGATAGCGGCAAGAAATTCTGCGGCAGGACGATGCTGACGTAGTCCCAGGAGCGAGGTGTGCAGCTGCACCTTATCTCTCTATGCTAGCTCAATTAGAATGCCTACATCGAGAAATTCGTAGGTCGTCGTCGCGGCAAACGCCTGAACGATTGGTGTCTTCCGCTATTGCTGCACGCCGGCAGGAGATCGAAATCTCGCGGCAGGTGTACAGCGAGGAAAGATCGACGGGGACGTAGCTGACGTGGCGCCGCCCGTCTATGCGCAATAGCTCGCGGCAATAGCCGCTACGCTAGAATATTGAATCTAGAGAACTCCGCTACTGAAGTGGGGGCGGATTCTTGGAAATTCCAGTCGCGGTGAGCATACAATTGAACCTCGCAATTATGGCGGCATGAATTCCGCTAACGAGCTAGGTCGCACCATCTGAAGGAGTAAGTGGTGAATTTCAGGATTGTGGGGTCTTTTGATTCACAGAGCACAGGCAACGAGGTGCTGCTTGTGCGCGACAATTGGAATGACTGGTTTGAGTGGATGACCCAGTTCTACGTGGTAGTCGTTCAAGAGGGGCGTCGATCCTCGGTCGGTCATATTAAGATCGGCAGGTCGGGTATGACACCTGAGGCCGGCGCAACCTACCAGCAGCTCAATGAGGTTTTCCCGCGGCTAGACGAACCATGGTTCTCAATAGGACAGGCAGAGAATTACTACGAGCAGCTCAATGAGTTGGGTGACGAGTTCCGCGACTGGTACCTAGATGCTGTGAGGGATCTCGCTCGATTCCCTTTGCTCTTGGATCAGAATGTCCGCGAGCCTGTCGTGGGTCGCTCGCTCCTGAGGGATATCAACGAGGATCGGGTTCGGAATCGCTTCCATCGCTTGGCTATCGGAGATGCTGCACTATCCAGTTTTGATTTTTGCTTCAGATTTCCGCTGGATCCATTAGCGGTGGGCGGGGCACCCCAGCTCAACTTTCGTGTTATGCCTGATTCAGCGCCGCCGACTAACGTGCATGTAGTCATAGGCCGAAATGGTGTCGGCAAAAGTCGTTGCTTCGACTATTTGTCGAGAGCATTCCTCGGATTGCCTTCGAAAGATGGTGGTCCATCAGGTTTCATCGGGCGAATCGGAGATCTCGGAGGCTTAGATCGCTCTAGCTCGGGAGATCATGAGTTTGCTGGTCTTGTGACTGTTTCCTTTAGTCCATTTGACGAATACGGGCCTCTCGTTTCTTCTACGTCACGCTTGGAATTCAGGTACGCGTACATCGGACTGATCCGAGAGTCTGCGGAGCAGGTGGCATCTGGTGGCTTTGCCGCAGATGATTCGGCGACACTGACGATCAAAGGTCGACCAGAGCTGGCCAGAGATTTCATCAAAAGCCTGGCGGCTTGTCGGGCCACGGCACGTCGTCGGAGGTGGCTGAGAGCGATTGAGCTGCTTGAGGCCGATCCTCTCTTTCTTGATGCGGGTGCACGCGAGAAGATTGATGATATTGCAGATGGCTGGGAGCTGCGAACCAGTCATTGGTTTCGACGCCTCAGCTCCGGTCACAGTGTTGTGCTCCTAACTATCACTAGACTTGTGGAATTGGTGGAGGAGAAGTCGTTGGTTCTCATCGATGAGCCTGAGGGCCATCTACATCCGCCGCTACTGTCGGCTTTCATTCGAGCCCTTTCCGAGTTGCTGATCAATCGTAATGGCGTCGCCATTATCGCGACGCATTCTCCTGTCGTCCTGCAGGAAGTGCCAAAGACCTGCGCTTGGCTTCTTAATAGAACAGGCCATGCATCCCGTGCTGACAGGCCTGACTTGGAAACGTTTGGCGAGAACGTGGGAATTCTCACCCGCGAAGTATTTGGCTTAGAGGTTACCCAGACCGGCTTTCACCGCCTCGTTAGCGACGCAGTGGGAGAGGTTGGTTATCAACAGGCCGTAGAGCGCTTCGGGGGACGACTAGGGGGAGAGGCTCGATCGCTTGCGCGAGCCCTGAGCATCGTCGGTCCCGTTGCTGAATCGACTGAGCCGGAGGAGTGATGCGAGTCCTTAATCATCCAGTGGACACCCAAACCGGCGTCTATGAGCTCTGTACAGCTGCGACAGCAGATCCGATTTTGCGAGAGAAGCTGCTGGCGATTGCACCAGAGCTTGCGCTGGCAGGTGCGCAGTATCAGGCAAATGCGCAGGTTGCCTCGCTTCACCTTATCCCGCGGGTGGTGACCGTCGGTGACGTGTCTAAAGAGGAGCTTGTCTCCCTTTACAAAAGCCACCTTAGTTCCTCAGCCGGAGCGGCGCGGGAGGTTTACAACAGAGTTCGAAATTTATCCCCGCACAACAAGTGCCCGCTCTGCGGCGTTGGCAATGTTGCCCATTGTGATCATCACCTCCCTCAATCAAAGTACCCAAATCTGGCTGTACTCCCCTCAAATCTGGTTCCTGCATGCCACTTTTGCAATGATCGAAAGAGGGCGAAGTTCCCTCTTGCGGCTGGTGATCAGACCTTCCACCCTTACTACGATCACCATCTTCTTGCGCACAATTGGGTTCGGGCGACTCTCGATCCTGGTCCGCCGCCTGTACTCGTCTTTGATACCTTGCCGCCGGATAGCTGGCCAGAGGTAGATAAGAGTCGAGTTAAGAGGCACTTCGAGGTTTGTGGTCTTGGGGTGACATTTACCACCAATGCTAATGATGAGATGCCAATCGTGCGAGAGCGCCTCGAAAATCTGTTCGATCGTGGTGGTGTCGCGGCGGTGCGGCAGTTTCTCGATGATGAGTGTTTGGCCCACGCAAATCGACTAAATAGTTGGCAGTACGCTACGTACCGAGCTTTGGCTGCCAGTGATTGGTTTGTAAATGGCGGATATATGGAAATCCCCTGAGATTTTGAAGTCCGATGATCCGAAATGCGTCATGCTTTGCTCTCTCAGAGAGGCTTGCTCTGGTTTGGTCGCAGTTAGGGATATTTCCGCTTTTGATCGCCCGAGCCGCAGTGGGGGCTTATTATGGTGCCTATTATGGAACTATTTGAATAGATTATTGATTGTGATGCTGGTGCGGCCTTTCCTCGCGTGTGTGATTGAGTGACTTATCAATGCCTCGACTCCCCATAAGGCGTGAGACGCTGAACGCGATCTTCGCAAAATCAGGGAACTTATGCGCGTTCCCAGGTTGTACGCATGAGCTGGTAACGAAGGAAAATCTTTTCGTGGGCCAGATCTGTCACATTGAAGCGGCAAGCCCAGGTGGGCAAAGATACAATGCAGAATCAACGGATGAAGAACGAAGATCCGCCGATAACTTGATACTGCTTTGTTATAAGCACCATCGAGAGACTGATGACGTTTCAGAGTTCGAAGTCGGCACCCTTCGCTTGATGAAGCTCCGGCACGAAAGTGTTCATGGTGAAAAACCATTTAAGATAAATGAGGCGTTTCTCCGCAGACTTGAGGCTGAGATGCAGGGTTACTGGGATGATCTTAAGGTTGCCAATTCGAGTCTTCATGTCGCGCCAGATTTCGCAGTAGAAATAGAATTGGCAGTAAACGCCGCTGGCGAGATGGATGGTGCAATGAGGGCGGCTTGTAGAATTGCTAAAATTTTGAGTGAGCTTGCCAGCTATGATGACTGTCTAAACGACGAAATTAGGGGACATCTAGCGAGACTCGGCTATGACTTGGGTCCGTACGATGAGGTTCCATATTTTGAGAATCCATTTATTGGCCGCAACTGGGAGGTTCATGCTTTGGCTGCGAGCAATGCTCTCACTGACTTGACTATTGCGCTTGATAAGGTGAGGGTGAGGTTCTTGGAAGAGTATGTAAAAACAAACTCGAACGATACTGCGGCCCTTGAAGCCTTGCGTGAGGCGAAGGCACGGCTAAGGCAGGTGGCTGTCTCGGCCGGCTACGCCGACTGATTTCTGCTGTGGATAAAGTGGGTTCAAGGATGCGATTCGATCATCTCCAGTTGTGGGTTTGGCTCATGGCAGTCGATGGTCGAGATCTGGATGATGATGTCGCCCAGTTTGTTGTTATTGATTTTTTCGCTCCATGTAAGTTATCGTTAATGAAATTTTTACTAATGGACGGCGATCGGTTGTGATCAAAGAAGCGACGGAAATGGCGTTGAATGAGGCGAGGGATGGGCGGGCTGCGCTATCAAAGGTAAAGCCGGTTCTTGTCGGGAAGTCTGCTTTGGCCCCGGCGTCGGCTTACCTTCGGAATTTCGCGGGCTGTATTCTTAATCGGCACATTGATGTCTATGACGATGCCATTCTTCTTCTGAATAATGAGCGATATCAAGCTGCATGTATGGTTGGCAGGGCGATGATAGAGACATATGCCTTCGCTGGGTATTTTTATGGAAAGCTCAATAAGTTGCTTTGCTCCGAGGATTGTCATTCCGCAACTGAAGATGCGCTGGATTTAATTTTGAAGTTCACTAATAGCTCAAGATACAAGGTTGGGGAGCAAGAAAGGCTGAGTAAGGGCGTCTTTTCTCTTGATGACTACTCTTTCACCGCGCAGGCGATCGAGCGGATGTCCATGGGCTTGGCGGGCAGTGAGCACGTTATGAATGCACTTCGTGAGTTGTATAAGGCTGAGAAAAAACACCTGTCATCCGTTGAGAGCCCGACTGAACTTACATATGACATTCTTAGCGAATGGGTGCACCCATCTCAAACTAGCTTATTTCATCATTACGTAGAAGAGACGCATGATATTCCAACCTCGGTTGGTAATGTAAAGTTTTTTGATAACGCTATCCTTCAATGCGCGACGGCTATTCGATTCATTGCGGGTGCTGGGGATCATTACCGTTGGGCCATGGAGCTTGCCGACGAAATGGATCGTCGTGCTCGTAACAATTGAGGGCTTCTGTCGGGCTTGAATTTAACGCTGCTTAGACGAAACTGTGGTTCGCTTGAGTTTTGATCGCGGCGGATCAGGAAGCAGCAGCTGCTTGTATCCTGAGGCAAGAACCGACATGAAGAGAAATCTATAGATGCTTCAAAGTTTTCTGTCGAGTCGAGGAGAGCGACCTGGTCGGGAGAGCGAGCGTTTTTGACAGGTCCCACTCTCGTAGGCGTGCAAAGCGTGTCAACGTTGGCCCAGTGGCCCAAGCTCTGTTTTGCTAGAGGAAATTTTTATCGCCTGATTTTTGGAAAAGGTTGATAAAAGAAGACTCGTGGTGCGGCCAAGCCACAATTCTTGTGGACTGCTTCAATAGCTTTTGACATTGTCTTCTGCCGCTACAGGTGTGCACAACCGTTCTGATCGAACGCTAGTTCGCAGCAGAAAAGAAAGCCCCGCTCATGCGGGGCTTTCTTTTTCTGCGATTCCTGCGAAGTTGTGCCTCGCAGCATTGATTTTCGTGCACCGCGACTTGCAAACAGACAATTTCCTCCCCTATGGTGCAATCGATTGCATTGCCGTGAATCGTTGCGTTTGATACCGGTTGGGAGGCCGGCAGGTGGATGTCCATCCATTCGATCAGACCGGCCCCGGGCCTCACGCGGCGCGATGCGCTGCGCATGGCGGCCGCTGCGAGCCTTGGCTTGGGGGCGGCGGGCGTTCTGCCTGCGTTTGCCGCCACGGCGCCGCTCAAGGGCAACCTGAAGCATTCCGTGGCCCGCTGGACCTTCCCGCAGCTGTCGGTCGCCCAGCTCTGCCAGACGGTGAAGGGCATCGGTTTTGCCGCCATTGACCTGGTGGGCCCGGAGGATTGGCCCACGCTGAAGGTCCACGGCGTATACAGCTCGATGTGCAACGGCGCGGAGCTGGGCCTTACCAAGGGCTTTGCCGGCCGTGAGTTCCACGATCAGCTGGTGGAGCGCTACACGCGGCATATCGACCTGGTGGCCGATGCCGGTTACCGCAACCTCATCTGCTTTTCCGGCAACCGCAACGGGATGGACCCGCAGGAGGGCATGGCCAATGCCGAGGCCGGCCTCAAGCGCATCCTCGGGCATGCCGAGAAACGTGGCGTGGTGCTGGTGATGGAGCTGCTGAACTCCAGGGTCGATCATCGCGACTACCTGTGCGACCACTCCGCCTGGGGCGTGGAGCTGTGCCAGCGGCTCGGCTCGGACAACTTCGGCCTGCTGTACGACATCTATCACATGCAGATCATGGAGGGCGACATCATCGCCACCATCGGCAGGCACCACGCCTGTTTCAAGCATTACCACACCGCGGGCGTGCCGGGCAGGCACGAGATCGGGGACCAGCAGGAACTCAATTACCCCGCCATCTGTCGCGCGATCCGCGACACCGGTTTCGATGGGTATCTGGCGCAGGAATTCATGCCTGTGGCACCGGATCCCGTCGGTTCGCTGCGCGAGGCCATCCGCCTCTGCGACGTCTGAAACGATATCCACCAGGTGAGAGATCCATGGCAGACAATCATTACGACGCCATTGTTGTTGGCTCGGGAATCAGTGGCGGTTGGGCGGCGAAGGAACTGACCGAGAAGGGCCTGAAGGTCCTGATGCTGGAACGCGGACGCAACATCGAGCACGTCAAGGACTACGTCAACGCGATGAAGGAGCCGTGGGATTTCCCGCATCGCAACCGGCCTACACAGGCGATGAAGGCGGCCTTCCCGGTGCTGATGCGCGACTACGCGCTGGCCGAGAACCTGCAGGGCATGTGGGCCGACGAACAGGAATCGCCGTACATCGAGACCAAACGATTCGACTGGTTCCGCGGCTACCACGTGGGTGGCCGTTCGCTGATGTGGGGCCGTCAGAGCTATCGCTTCTCCGATCTGGATTTTGAGGCGAACCTGAAGGACGGCATCGCCACCGACTGGCCGATCCGCTACGCCGACATCGCACCCTGGTACGACCATGTGGAGAAATTCGCCGGCATCGCCGGTACGCGCGAAGGGCTGGACGTGCTGCCGGACGGCGAGTTCCTGCCGCCGATCCCGTTGAACATCGTCGAAAAGGACGTGGCCGCGCGGATCAGGAAGGCCTTCGGAGGAACCCGGCACATGATCCACTCGCGCACGGCGAACATCACCAAGCCGATGCCCGAGCAGGGACGCGTCAACTGCCAGTACCGCAACAAGTGCATCCTCGGCTGTCCCTTCGGTGCCTATTTCTCCACCCAGGCGGCGACACTGCCGGCGGCGATGAAGACCGGCAACCTGACCTTGCGGCCGTTCTCCATCGTCAAGGAAGTGCTCTACGACAAGGACCGCAAGCGGGCGCGGGGCGTGGAGATCATCGACGCAGAGACCGGCCAGACCTACCAGTACACGGCCAAGGTCATCTTCCTCAACGCCTCCTCCTTCAACTCGACCTGGCTGCTGATGAACTCGGCCACCGATGTGTGGGAGGGTGGGCTGGGCTCTTCGTCCGGTGAGCTGGGACACAACGTGATGGACCATCATTTCGGCGCGGGTGCCTCCGGCCGGGTCGAAGGCTTCGAGGACAAGTACTACTTCGGCCGTCGTCCCTGCGGCTTCTACATTCCCCGCTTCCGCAACGTGGCCGCTGACAAGCGCGGCTACCTGCGCGGCTTCGGCTACCAGGGCGGTGCCAGCCGCACGGGGTGGTCGCGCGAGATTGCCGAGCTGAACATCGGCGCCGACCTGAAGGAGGCGCTGACCGTGCCCGGTGACTGGCGCATCGGCATGACCGGCTTCGGCGAAATGCTGCCGCACCACGACAACACGATCCGCCTGGACCGGGACCGCAAGGACAAGTGGGGTCTGCCGGTGCTGGCGATGGATGTATCCATGCGCGCCAACGAACTGGCCATGCGCAAGGACATGGCCGCCGATGCCGCCGAGATGCTCGAGGCCGCCGGCGTCAAGGAAGTGGAGATGCACGACAACGACTACGCCCCGGGCAAGGGCATCCATGAGATGGGGACCGCGCGCATGGGCCGTGACCGCAGGACGTCCGTGCTGAACCAGCACAACCAGGTCTGGGATGCGCCCAACGTCTATGTGACCGACGGTGCCTGCATGACCTCCAGCGCGTGCGTGAATCCTTCGCTGACCTACATGGCGCTGACCGCGCGGGCTGCCGACCACGCCGTGCGCGAGCTGAAAGCGGGGAACCTCTGATGGACCGCCGCGAACTGCTGAAGATGATCGTCGCCGCCACCGGCGCGGCGATGATCGGCCTGCCCGCGCTCGGTCAGGCACAGGCTCCCGCCGCAGGGGCGAAGACGCGCTTCTCGGACGCGGATGTCGGCACGCTGGACGAGATCGCCGAGACCATCCTGCCGCGGACGAAAACGCCGGGGGCGAAAGACGCAGGCGCCGGTGCGTTCATGGCGACGTTCGTCAGCGACTGCTACACCGCCCGGCAGCAGGCGACATTCCGCGCTGGCCTCGCCGATATCGACAAACGCGCCGGCGGCCGCTTCGTTTCACTTGCGCCGCAGGCCCGCACTGAACTGCTGCGCGCGCTGGATGCAGAGGCCAGGAAGCACGCGGTCGAGGTGACCGAAACCGGCACCGCCGAAGCAGGAGAGCCGATGCCGCATTACTTCACGATGTTCAAGCAGCTCACCATCTTCGGTTTCTTTACCTCCAAGGTTGGCGCGACCGAAGTGCTGCGTTACGTCGCCGTGCCGGGCCGCTACGACGGCGAGCTGGCCTATGTTCCCGGCACGCCCGCATGGGGGACCAGCTGATGGATCACGCCATGAAGATCGCGCCGCTATTGATCGCCGCCGGCGTGCTCGCCGCTGCACCGGCGTTCGCGCAGGCCAACACCGATCCTGCGCGCGACCCGGCGAAGACCGAGGTGTGGACGCCCGTGCCTGCAACCGTGGCCACGCCGCCGGGCAAGGCGCCGTCCGACGCCATCGTGCTGTTCGATGGCAAGGATGCCTCCGCCTGGGAGTCGGAGCAGGGCGGGCGTGTGCCCTGGACCGTCGCCGACGGCGCCATGACCATCGTGCCGGGCAGCAAGGGCATCCGCACCAAGCAGCGCTTCTGCGACATCCAGCTGCATGTCGAGTGGCGCACACCTGTCGAGACCAAGGGTTTCGACGGCCAGAACCGGGGCAACAGCGGCATCTTCCTGCAGGAACTCTATGAGCTGCAGGTGCTGGACAGCTACAACAACCCGACCTATGCCAACGGTCAGGCCGGCTCCATCTACAAGCAGGCCATGCCGCTGGTGAACGCCTCGCGTGCACCGGGGCAGTGGCAGGCCTACGACATCCTCTGGAAGGCGCCGCGCTTCTCAGTGGGCGGTGGGCTTGTGTCGCCTGCGCGCATCACCGTCCTGCACAACGGCGTGCTGGTGCAGGACGACACCGTGCTGGCGGGCAGGACCGAGTACATCGGCCCGCCCTCGTATTCACCGCATGCGTGCGCGCCGATCCATCTGCAGGAGCACGACGCCAAAGTCAGCTACCGCAACATCTGGGTGCGCGAGCTGTAACGCTGGCGGCCTATTTCGCCAGATAACTGGTGATGTCGTCGATCTCCTGTTGCGACAGCTGGGAGAACGGCGGCATCAGTCCGCCGCCCTTCCTGATCTTGTCCTTGATCTGCGCGGCATCCAGGCGCTTGCCGATGTCGGTGAGCGCGGGGAATGCGCCCGGCATGCCGGCGCGATCGGCACCATGGCAGGCCGTGCAGTTCGCTGTGTAGAGCTTTGCGCCGGCTGCAGGGTCGTCCTTGGACCATGCCGTGGTTGCCAGCATCGCCGCACAGAGAATCACAGCCACTTTCAGCATCGTTTTCAATCAGGACTCCTTCGCGTACTAGCGCTGCGCGCTGGCTGGCAGGCGGGGGGACAGGTGTTCACGCAGGTAGTCCGCGCCGGTCTGGATGACCTTGGCCGGATCGCGTGGCTGGTCGTGCTCGAGGATGTACCAGTGCACGCCGGCCGCTGCGGCGGCTGGCAGGATCGCGCGCCAGTCCAGCACACCCTGGCCGACGGCAGCGAAGCCGCCCTCGTCTTCGGCCTGGCCCTTGGCTGCATTGTCCTTGGCGTGCACCGCGAACAGGCGGCCGCGGAACTTGCCGAGCATCACCGCCGGGTCCAGGCCTGCACGCGCGACCCAGGCCAGGTCCAGCTCGGTCTGCAGGTCCGGCCCGGCCGCTGAGAACAACAGTTCCAGGCCGGTCCGGCCATTGAAGTCGACCAGTTCGAAGTCATGGTTGTGGTAGGCCAGGCGCATGCCCTTGGCCCGTACCTGCTTGGCGATCGCGCCCAGTTCCTTGCCCAACGCGGTCCAGCCTGCGGCATCGGTCGGCCGATCCTTCGCGTCCAGGTAAGGCACCACCAAGGTGGTGTTGCCGATCAACCGGTTGAAGGCCACCACGCCGTCCAGGTCCTTGCGCAGCTCGGCCAGTTGCACGTGGGAGGAAATCGCCCTGATCGAATAGCGGTCCAGCAACTGCTTGAGTTCGGCCGCGCTGACGCCCTGCGTGCCCACCGTTTCCACTGCATCCACGCCGGCGTCGTGGACGATCTTCAACTGCTGGTCGAGCGGGCCGGCGTTGCGCAGTGAGTACATCTGCACGGCGATGGGCTTGTGCGGGCTGACGGCTTCGTGTGCCAGGACGGGCAGGGCAGCGAACAGCAGCAGGGCGAGGGTGACAGTTCTGCGGGCAGGCGTGTTCATCATGAGATGCTCCCGGGGTTCAACCGATGGCGGTCCAGGCACGGGACCTGGCCGAGGTGATGACGCGGTCGACGATCAGCGCCGAGCGCACGCCGTCTTCGAAGGTGGGCAGGCCATCCGGTCGCTCGCCTTCGATGGCGCGATAGGTGTCGGCGACGAATGCCTCGAAGCAGTGGCCGTAGCCCTGCGCGTGCCCGGCCGGCAACAGCGACAGCCGGCGCTGTTCGGCACTGCCGGCGCCCGGTCCGCGCACGAATACTTCCTCGCGCTGGTCGGGCTTGCCGATCCACAGCCGCTCGGCATCTTCCTGGTTGAACGCCACGCTGGCCCTGGCGCCATCAATCTCGAACCAGAGACGGTTGTGGCGTCCGGCCGATACCTGGCTGACCGTCAACGATGCCAGCGTCCCGGCGCCGGTACGGAACATCGCCGCGGCCACGTCCTCGCTGGTGACCGCCTGCATCGCGGCACCGGCCGCTGCTGTGGTGAAGCTCTGCCCGGTGTCGGTGCTGCGTTCGGCGATCACCGTGTCGAACGCCGCGCTGACCTCGGTGAAGCGCTCGCCGCTGACCCATTCCACCAGGTCGCACCAGTGCGAGCCGATGTCGGCGAACACGCGCGACGCGCCGCCCAGCGCCGGGTCCACGCGCCAGTTGTTGCTGGCCGGGTCCAGCAGCCAGTCCTGCAGGTAGCTGCCGTGAATCAGGTGCAGCGGCCCCAGTTCGCCATGGGCGATGCGTGCGCGCGCCTCGCGGATCACCGGGTGGTAGCGGTAGACGAAGGGCACCGTGGCGACCAGCGCGTTGGCGGCCGCCAACGCCGCCAGCGCCCGGGCGTCCTCCAGCGTGGTGGCCAGCGGCTTCTCGCAGACCACGTGCTTGCCGGCTTCCAGTGCGGCCTGTGCCATGGGACGGTGCAGGTGGTTGGGCGTGCATACGTGCACGACCTGCACCTGTGGATCGGCGACCACCTCCTCGATGTCCCGATAGGCACGCGGGACACCCCACGCCTGCGCCACGTCGCGTGCGCGCTGCGGAGAAGAGGCGGCCACGCCACGGATGTCGGCACCCGCCAGCAGCGCCGCGCGACGGTGCACGGCACCGATCATTCCCGTGCCGACGATGGCGATTCCAGGCTTTGGCATCAGGTAGGGTCCTCAGGGCGTGGAAGGTGCGGCCGCAACCACTGGCCGGTCGCGGAACAGCAGCAGGAAGGCGATCAGCACGAGCAGCGCGACCCCTGCCGGGAACAGCCAGATCTGCTGCCAGTCCGGACCGGCTGCAGTGGTGAAGTGCTCCACCACCGCGCCGGACAGGAACGTGCCGATCAGCATGCCCACGCCATACGTGGCCAGGGTGATGAATCCTTGCGCGCTGCTGCGCGCGGCCGGGCCGGCATGCGCATCGGTGTAGATCTGGCC
>Ga0153974_1000179_pt1 | contig 15228 bp, 10 predicted proteins | sample TSGA058MetaG_FD_104741 | JGI IMG/M metagenome (GOLD analysis project Ga0153974, IMG submission 104741) | Attine ant fungus gardens microbial communities from Georgia, USA - TSGA058 MetaG | ecosystem: Host-associated > Fungi > Mycelium > Unclassified | place: USA: Georgia, Yuchi Wildlife... | reverse complement strand
TCTGCAAGTGCCGTCAATCCAAAAACAGGTGAGATTTTAGCTTTAGTAAGTTCACCATCCTATAATTCCAATCGCTATACAACTTATAATACAAGAACAGAACGAGCACGCCGTGAAGTCATTGAATTTACAGATGAAAAAAATCGTTTCTCTAATATTTATTCACCGGGGTCTACCTTTAAATTGCATACGGCTGCAATTGGACTTGAAAATGGAATTATTGATCCCAATCAATTGGAATCTATTGAAGGTAGTGAATGGCAAGCAAATTCCTCTTGGGGGAATTATAATATAAGACGAATTAATTCACAAACTCAAGTTGGTTTGAGAGAAGCCATTAAATTTTCGGATAATATTTATTTTGCTAGAGCTACCCTTGAAATGGGAGCAGAGCAATTTTTATCTGGTTTTGAAAATTTTACAGTTGGTAGTGAATTAGAAATCGGATTCCCATTACTGCAAAGTCAAATTTCAAATACAGGAACCCTAGATAATGAAATTCTATTGGCTGATACGGGCTATGGACAAGGTGAAATTTTAGTAACGACTTTAAATATGGCTCTTGATTACAGTATGCTATCAAATAAAGGTAATATTATGAGGCCTACCTTGATTTTAGAAGAGGATTTTCAACCTACAGTTTTCAAAGAAAATATAGTTTCGGAGGAAAATTTAGCTATTTTACAAGATGCCTTTGTAGCTGTTATTGCTGAATCAGATGGAACAGGAAATTTAGCTAAGATTGACGGAATTGAATTAGCTGGAAAAACTGGAACAGCAGAGATTAAGTCAGCTCAAGGAGAAACTGGAAGTGAGAATGGTTGGTTCGTCGCAACAGATTTAGAGGATTCACAAATCTCACTTGCAGTGATGGTGGAAGATGTCCATGAAGGCATGGGGACTCTTGGTGTTGTTGAAATTGTAGGGGAAATACTTGCTGAATATTTAAAGTAAGATTTGAAATTGTAATTTGGATAAAAGAAACTAACTAAAGTTGAACTTATTAATACCTAAAGGAATAAGTTCGATTAAACTAATGTGTAAACATCCAGTTTTAGCCTTAGTGTAAGGAGGTTAGGGCAGGTAACTGTTAGGTACTCTAGATTTCATCGTTTATAGAGACGAATTCTTAGAGTAACTTCTTGAGAAAAAAGCATAACTGTCAGCTATAAAGTACACAGTTATGCTTTTTAGTCTGTATTTGGGGTGTCTAAATTAAATAATAATTGGTGCTATATGCTCTGTATTGTTGTTTTAGAAATTAGCTAATTAGTCTTGAGCAGAGCCATTAGAAATCAGTTGGGCACATTAAAGTCCAGCTTACTAGAAGTTTCTAAATTTTGAATCCCGACTATATAGCTAATTTTTATTGACTTATAGCAGTGGAAAGGGAGAAGAATTGGAATCTAAATGGATTACATGTTAAAATGATTATCTAAATTTTAAAAAAGGAGTGTATTTGTTATATGCAAATAAATCAAAAGGTAGATAGTAGAATAAGGCCTGTGATTGAGCAATTGAAGGCTTACAATAACCGTGATATTGATGGGTTTATCGTTAATTTTGCGGAGGATTGCTTGGTGGAAGATGGTATGGGTCATGTGATTATGGAAGGGAAGGCTACGATGTATGAGTCGTATAAGCAGATGTTTGAACTATCTCCGAAATTGCATTGTCAATTGGCCTCACGTACCTTGTTGGAGACTATGTTTTTGATGAGGAGCTTGTTACGGGACGAGTTGGTAATGATGGAGAGTCTCATGTCGTTGCAGTATATCCCATTGAGAATGACTTAATTCATCATGTACGTTTTTTACGTTAATTAGTTGATAAGGTTAAATAAATGGTGAAGCTTTTTGAAATGATTTTAGAGCTCCAAAGCTTATTGAGGTTTCGAAGTAAAAGCTTAAAAACTATGTCCTAAGAATAAGGCATCAACTAAGATAATAGCTGGCTTATTTGAGTTTGCGAAAGAATTTATTTACGTAAAATTAGCACGTTTTATTTTTAGTATGACCTATTATCTTAGATAAAGAATGAATGATCTGGATTTGCCACCTTTCGCTTTATATCAAAGGAATTTGGTAGATACGGTAATTAATCATGTGATGTTTTAGAGGAAGGTTGAAATTAAAAACATGTAAATGAGCAGACTAACTATAGATTAGTTATTGATATTATTCTATTTCTAAAGTGACTTAGAAAAGCTAGTACTGGCAAAAGAAACTGAGATAAAGAAAGATATTTCCCGACTAATTATTATTTGTCACCTGAAATTCCTGCATGATTCATCATTTCCTGCTAAAATATATAGGGGTGATCAGAGAAATCCAGATGCAGGGTAAATTTCTTTCTTTGCAAGTAGAATTAAATTAGCTATGAATTAAAGGAAGAACCTCGGATCAAAAAGTAGCGGGGAAAGATTTGTAACTTGTCTGGTCTAGCTGTTAGTTGATTGAAAAATATTAATATCTTCTTAATAAGTATATGATATACTCAAGTGGGAAAGGATGGTGCGTTTGAAATGGCACGAATACTAGTTGTGGAAGACGACAAACTCATCAATAATCTAATTAAGAAAAATCTCGAACTTGTTGGACATACTTGTGTTTCTGTATTTGACGGAGAAGCAGTATTTACTGAATTAGAAAATCAAAATTTTGATATGATATTATTAGATATTATGCTTCCGAAACTAGATGGGTTTCAGGTAATAGAAGCGTTAAATAAGGAAACACCTGTTATATTTTTAACAGCTCGTGGGGCATTAAGTGACCGGATTAAAGGTTTAAAGCTTGGTGCAGATGACTACTTGGTGAAGCCATTTGATATGTTGGAACTTCTAACAAGAATCGAAACTGTCCTTCGCCGAACGAAAAACTCGGAAAATCTATTTGTCTTAGGTGATGTAAAAGTAGATTTAGCAAGTAGACAGGTATTTTATAAAGAAGAATATGTAGAGTTTACTCCTCAGGAATTTTTGTTAATTGAGGCACTGATTAAAAATCGCAATATTGCTCTATCACGTGATAAGTTGTTAGAAATAGCGTGGGGATATGATTATGGTGGTGATACAAGAACAGTAGATGTTCATATTCATAATATTCGTAAGAAATTGTCTTGGGAGAAAGCCATAAAAACAGTTTATAAATTAGGATATCGATTAGAGGTAGCACAGTGAGGTTAAAAACATTTCTTACTTCTTATTTGTTGTTCCTGTTTATTTTATTTATTACAGTTAGTACCATATCCGTTTATATGACTAAAAATCAAGTAGAGATGTTGAAAGAAAGGAGTGCGAGGGAATATCAAACCATTTCTGCTTCGATAGCTAGAGATTTGGCGGCTATGCTTGATAGAAGCAAAGATGCTTCCTTGCAATCAACTTCGGTAAATAGTTTGGCAAATGCTTATACTAGATTTTACAGTGAGCATTACATCGAAATCTCTCTTAGTAATTTACAGCCTAGTGAAAGTAGTTCTACTCATTTAGAAATCACTCTTACAGAGCAAGAAGAACAACATTTCATCTATATTTCTAGTTTGTTGCCCAGTCCTTTTCAAGATTATAAACTGGATGCTTATTTTGATATAACTGATAATTTAGCCAGTATGAAAAATATCCAGCAGATGTTGTTGATTATTTTTATTATATTTTCTGCGATTTCTGCAGTTGCGTTACATCTCATTTTAACAAAAATCTTCAAACCTTTAGGGATTGTTGCAGCCGCTTCAAGAAAAATTGCAGGTGGAGAATACAGCGAAAGAATTTTGATAAAAGGAAAACATGATCTTTCAAATGTTGCTGAAGATTTTAATACGATGGCTGATGAAATTGAGAAACAAATAAAGGTTTTAGAGGACGAGGCAATCGGAAAACAACAGTTTGTTGATAATTTTGCACATGAAATTCGAACCCCACTTACTTCCATTTATGGCTATGGGGAATATATGCAAAAGGCACATTTAAAAGAAGAAGAACTAGTTGAGGTAACCCAGTATATTATGGATGAAGCAGAACATATGAAAAAAATTGCTAATTCTTTGTTAGAACTAGCAACTTTAAGAAATTTTACACCGAAAAAAATAAAGATTTCTATTCCCCAGTTGTTTGAAGATATTTGTCAAACACTAAAGAAAACTTTGAATGAACAAAAAATAGTGCTTGTTTGTCATACAAACCTTGAGTGTCTGGAAGCGCAAGAAGATTTACTAAAAAGCTTACTGCTTAATTTATGTTTCAATGCTATCAAAGCTTGTTCTAAAGGTGAGGGGATGATTCGTTTAGAGGCAATAAAAGAAGAGGGGCAAATTATTTTATCTGTATCAGACAATGGCTGCGGAATTCCTAAGGAAAGTATCGAAAAAGTTACGGAGCCGTTTTATCGAGTAGATAAAGCTAGAAGTAGGGAGAAAGGCGGAGTGGGAATTGGTTTAACTTTATGCCGACAAATTGCCCAAGTGTCTGATGCTAAAATGGTCATAGAATCAGAGGAAGGCGTAGGAACAAAGGTAAAGGTAATATTTAAAAGTTCAGAATAGATTTAATTTTTTCTAATAAATAGCTACTATACCATGCTGAAAGTTTTAAATTGGGAATGGGGTATGTAAAATGAAGAAAGACATCATAAAAATAACTGTTATTTCGGTTTTGGCTATTGCTCTGTTGGGCAGTGCATTTATGGGGATAAATCATTTAACCTTAGTGTATGCTAGCCATCATATAGAAAGGATTAAGCTTGTTACAACAGAGGTGAATCTAGAGCAACTTCAAAAGCAAGAACAAACAAATTTCAACCTAACTGTTCTTGAGATTTCTTTAAAGAATGAAGTTGCTGAAGAAGAACTTGATATTATGGGTTATTCTTTTGTTAAACCTGATAACGTACTCTCAATAGACGAGGCAGCTCAAATCGGAGCACAATATATTTATGACATGTTAGGTGAAAACATTGAAGGAAAATTTGTTGCAATGAACTTTTTTGAAAGAGATACATACTCGAGACCTTATTGGCAAGGTCTAGTAGGAAATTCAGAAGAAGCATTGGAAAGCCGTGAGTATGATTTTGTTTTTTTAATTGATGCTGTTACAGGAGAAAGAATTGGAATAGATAATCATGTAGGTCTTAATCGGAGTGAAACTATACTGAATAATTTAAGTTGGAACGATTCAACCGATTTAAGTGATGAGCAGGTTGTAAACTATACAAAGGTAGTAAATGATTTCGCTGAGCTTCATTTTAAAAATACCGCTGTCAATAGAATTGATTTTATAGGTGTAGATTGGTTAGGAGCTATAAGAGACGATAGAGGTGAATTTGTTCCAGAATGGATTGCGAGGTTTAATGTGATAGATGATACAGGACGACGTATGGCGGAGGCAGCAATTACCTTAGAGTCACAACAATTACGTCATTTCTCTACGCTTGTCAGTGATCGTCTTGATTTAGATAGTGATAAAGAGATCGAAAACCTTAGGCCTGAAAATAGTACGATTGTTGAGTGGGGGTTAACCTCTGGAGAAAATATTCTAATTGTAGATAACACTGAGCTATCACAAGAAGTTAACCCAAATATGAATCATGAACTAACTTCTTATCATTTAACTATTGAAGAAGCAGCTGAGATAGGCGCTAAACTTATTTATGAAGAATTTGGAAAAAGTGTGGATGGTATGAGGTTCGAGAAGATGTTTTGGCATTTTCATCATGGGGGGAGAGAATTTTGGAATGGGTCTGTCTATGATGATGAAGGAAAACAATTATTCTTTTATGTTATAGATGCCCGGACAGGTGATAAAATTGAGCTTTATATGAGTACAGAGGAGAATTGGTTTCTAGGTTAAAGTTTATGAGAAATATTTTAGTTTAGCTAAAATCCAGGTAGTTATAAATCTCGTTTAAACTTGAATTGGTAAAGTTAGGTAGCAGTAAGGTGAAATTAAGCTGTATTAATGGGTAGCTTTGCTAAAACAGGGTATTTAGAGTTAGATTCTAGTAGCTAAAAAAAACAATTACTTTAAATCGAATGAAAATTCGAGCTTAAGTAATTGTTTTTTGATTTAAATCTGTAGTTTGATGATAAGGTGATCGGATAATTAAATGAATTAATCAAGGAGTATTTAATACTAATTCTCGTTAGAAATAACACCACTTTTGCGGTCTTTTCAGTCATCCTTCCTATAAATTTTTAAAGTAGCTCTAGGTCCTCTTATTAAGAAAAAAGTATTAGTATTAACAAATAAGAACTTAAGGGCATCTAGCGGGAGAAGGAGAAAACTAAAAGATTTTATTGCTAAGTACAGAGATGTAATTTATAATAATATTATCGTTTTTGATGAGGAGGAATTTCGACATAAATTTTCTAGAGATGTGCAGATAACTAGGGGATGTAAAGGATAAATGGTGACATCCTATTAGTAGAAGAAAATGAAATATTGTAGTAGCAGCAATTAATGAAGGAGTTTGGAACAGAGAAGTGCTTGTTCTTTTCATACTATTGGTGTGGTCACAATGATAGAGTACTTTCTTTAGAGGGCGCATGCAAAATATACAATATGCCGTTTTTAACGTTCTGTTTAATGTTGTACTGACATAAGACTATTCAATTTTAGATAGTAGAGCCACATTGTTTTTATTTATCTAATATATGATTCCTTCTAATTATACATAGTTAAAACAAGGAAATTGGGTTCTTATCTACTTCGAAAAAAAGTGGGTCCTTTTTCTTTTAAGTTGTGTAGGTATATTTAAGAGTGTAATATTCTAAAAGAGTTATCATATTGTCAACCAAGATAGCAGTTGTGCCATTCTCTTACAGAAGTTTCAATGGTTACAGAATCAATTTTCCAGATTGATAAAGCTTATGATTATAAAAATGAGGTATTGGTTTGTTTCAGTGTAAATAAATGGTACAAATCCAACAAGGTGAAACCCTCATTAAATCCATAGGTGAAAGGAAACTAAATAAAATTATTTTTACAAGTTCATATACTTGCCTACGTGATTAGGTAGTATAATAGGCAAATCTAGGAGGAAAATTTGATGAAAAAACTAAAGTTTTCAAAAGTAGTGCTCGTATTAATTTCGATAATTGGAATATTCGGTATTTCGTATGCGGGAGCGCAATACGGCATGATGAGGGCATTACAGGAAGAAACACCCCAGCAATTGGAGCCTATTTCGCAATCATCACCAGCTGAAGCAGTAGTTCCAGATGATTTTGAAATGCCTAATATTGAAGTGGTCGATAATACAGAAGGAATCGTCGATGAAGCTTGGTTAACAATAGAAGAAGCAGCTGAACTGGGAGCTTTTTATATTTGGGAACTATTTGGAGAATCTGTTGAAGGGACACGCTTTGATATATTTCAAGAGACTTTTTATGTTGATCAACCTTGGTGGGAAATTTATGTTAAAAATAACAAGGATGAAACTTTATATTGGTTCTCTCTTGATGCAGTTAATGGAGAGCGCCTAAGTATGATGAATGAATCCTATTACCTTACCTTGCAAAACCTTCATTCTGATGTTGGAGTACCAGGACCCATTACAGAGTCAGATTATCTTCCTGATGAACAAATGGACGAATATTATGAATTAGCTCGTGAATTTGCTTCGATTATTTTTGAAAATGAATTGAGTGATATTGAATTAATTTCTGACCAAGAATTTCTTTGGAATTTAGAAGATGTGATAGTAGACCAACATTTTACTTTCCAAGCAATGGATACAGCTGGACAAGAAGCTACCCTTGTAATTTCCAGAGAATTTAAAACATTAATTGAATATACAAGACAGGATTTTCAAGATAATCTAAATTGAAAATATAGATGCTTAAAAAAAGGAATTTAAATTAGGAGAATGAAAGAAAAATAAAGGAGTCCTAGGTGGCTACTGGATAAGTTTTTTTGAAAAAAGTCAGAAATTCAAAGTCTAGAAACATGGATATCACCATGCTTCGGAAACTGGATTTCTGGCTTTTTTATTTAATTTTTTTGCTTATAAATAGTTTAATCCCAATAGTTGAAGATGGTTGAGGTCGCTAATATCTGATTTGATTATTCAATTTTGAGAATAATCTAATACCTTTGGAAAGTTTTTTGTACTGGGTAGAATACTTAAATAGGATATAAGTTGCTTTTATACAGTAGTAATCCATATAAATCAAATTAACTTGACAAATAATGTAAAATAATTTACGATAATAAAAATAAAATGGCTTTTAGAGCGGCTAAGTACTGATTAAATGACCCTCTTTGAAATGGGCTTGAGAAAGATTCCTGTATTAGTTGATTAGAAATAGGATGGTATTGCCATGTCTAATCGTTCCTAAAGTAGAATTTAGGAGCGGTTTTTTAAAAGTCAAAATAGCCATTTTGAATCTTGAGAGAATTAAACCATAAAAAAAGACCAAGGAGGAACTTTATGCACATTAAATATGAACTTAATGGAATTGAATCCTGGATTGACATCTATCAGAACACGGAAGCTTTTACGCCACTAGTAAAAGAAATCTTTGCTCGTCACGAGCTTGAATTTTCAAAACTTCAAAATCTGACACCGGGCTCCAACGCGGTATTTCTCGTAGATGATAAAGTCATTAAACTATTTGCTCCACCAGAAACAGGTTTTGCTAATCGTAAAGCTTTTGAAACGGAGAAGGCTGCCTTTAAGCATATTAACCAAGTTGCTCCTTCTCCTAAATTACTGCATGCTGGAACCATTAAAGATCAGTACGATTTTTCGTATATCATCATGGAACAAGTTGCAGGCCGAAATTTTATGGATATTACCGATCAAGAAAAAAGCAACTTGATAACTAATATTCAAACCTTTACAGAAGCTATGAATATTACAATTGAGGACGATAATATCCCTATATGGACCCTTCAAGATTGTTTGGCTAATACCAGATGGGAAGACTTCCCCCAAAAATTTCAAGAAGAAAGAAAAGAAATTTTAAAAACACTTTCCTTTGAAAATCCAGTTTATGTTCATGGAGATTTGAAGGCAGCTAACTTAATTATTGATGAAAATAACCAACTCCATATGATTGATTTTGCTGATAGTCACCAGGCTCCAGTTATATATGAATGGCCGTATATTGTATTTGGCATTTTAAGTTGTAATTTGGAAATGCTTGAACTGTATTTTGGTAAAATTGATGTTGAGACTTTTATTGTCCAATTAACTCAGGGAATTATGATGCATAAGTTTGGATCTTTTTTGCTAATGCAGATTTGCGAGATAAAAAATATTGAGCTAGAAGAAATCACAGAAATGGAGCGAGTCTATCAATTAATTCGTCAATGCCTAGAAAATGGGGATACAGAAATAATATAAGAGAGGATGATGAATATGAGCTTTGAAAAGATAAGAGAAATTAAAGATGATGGGGCACGAGTAGCGGCTGTATATGAAATATTTAATGAGGATACTCGGCTAAATCATTCAAAGGCGGCACGGGTTGAGTTTTTAACAACGAACCACATTATTAATCGATATTTGCAAAAAGGAAATAAAATAATGGATATTGGTGCAGGTGCAGGTGAGTATAGTTTGCATTTTGCAGAAGCGGGATTTGAAGTTACAGCTGTGGAACTTGCTGAAGCAAATATAAAAGCCTTTCGAAATAAGCTGCGACCAGAATTGAATATTAACCTTCATCAAGGAAATGCCTGCGATTTATCAAAATTTGATGATAATACTTACGATATCGTTCTAGTCTTTGGGCCATTATATCATTTATCAAATCAAGAGGATCGTAGTAAGTGTATTCGTGAAGCGATGCGAGTCTGCAAAGAAGATGGGATGATTTTCTTCGCATTTATTTCTAATGATATGGTCATCCTCACCGAGACTTTCTGTTATAATCCCGACTTTTTAATTAGTGATCAATTTGAAAATCGTACTTTTAAGGTCGAAGACTTTCCATTTGTGTTTTTTACCGCTGCTGAGGCGCGGAACATGCTTTTGAACGAAAATATTCAAATCCTAATGGAAGTTGCAGTAGACGGTGTGAGCGAATTATTAGCGGATAAAATTAATGAAATGGATGATGAAAGCTACCAGCGATACCTAAATTATCATTTGTATTGCTGCGAAAAACCTGAAATGCTTGGACATAGTAATCATCTTCTTTTTGGAGGAAAACCGATAAAATAAGCTTGTATTCTCTTGGGTATTTCCCAGGAAAAGTGAAAGGAATCGACAAGATTTTATTTTTTATTGCTACATTATTATAAATGATAAAGACTTTAAATAATGGTATAATTGAAATAAGAAACCATGGAAAGGAAGTGGTTGTATGGTTCTGCATTATGCTCCTGTCAGAACCGGAGCTGTCACACTCCGTACAAGGTCTAGTTTATAGACTGAGGCGAAAGGGAGAAGAAATCCCTTTTTGTACGGAGGTTGTACTATTACGCGCCTCGCTCTTATTCATCCTAGGCCTTGCTTTCAAATGATTTTATAAAGAATTTGAAAAGTTGGAGGAAACTAAGATGATTACCATTAATATGAATCATGTTGCAAAAAATTATGGGTTTAACCCAGTGCTTAAAGACGTAAATTTAGAAATTATGTCAGGGGAACGGACGGCCATTGTAGGAAGAAATGGCAGTGGGAAAACGAGCCTCTTTAAAATGATTACAGGAGAGGAAACTCCTGATAAAGGGACAGTTAGCATTCGTAAGGGTGCAACCATTGGTTATCTTGAACAAATACCCATCCTACTTGAAGGAGATATGAGCGTTGAAGATGTTCTAAATACTTCTTTTACTGAAATTAAGGAATTTGAAAAGCAACTGAATAAACTTGAAGGGTTGATGTCAAAGACAACAGATTCCGATAAATTAACTAAACTTCTCAATGACTATGCTCGTATGCAAGAGCAGTTTCTCTTAATGGCTGGTTATGAGGTAACAGAGCAATTGAATCACATGGTGAGTATCTTTCATTTGAAGGAACTTTTGAAACAATCTTTCAATACCCTTAGTGGTGGACAGAAAACTAGAGTTAAACTGGCGGCTACCCTTTTGAAAAAACCTGATATTCTGTTGTTGGATGAGCCAACTAATCACCTTGACATTCAAACCTTAGAATGGCTGGAAGTCTTTCTTACTAGATATCTGGGTACTGTTGTGATTATTTCCCACGACCGCTACTTCTTAGATCGTGTAGTTACAAAGACCATTCTATTAGATGGAGGGAAATGTGAGACGTTCAAGGGCAATTACTCCTTTACCTTAAAAGAACGGGAGCGACTTCTTTTACTTGAGTTTGAAAAGTTTAAAACCCAGCAAAAGAAAGTGGAAGCTATGAAAGCTGCAATCAAACGTTTTCGAGAATGGGGTGCTAAAGGCGATAACGAGAAGTTTTTCAAGAAAGCAAAGGAGCTTGAACAACGCTTGGAAAAGTTGGAGTTGCTTGAGAATCCAAAACTTGGTAGACCAAAGCTTAACCTGCAATTTACAGGAGCTCGAACGGGATCTGATGTGTTAGTGGTGGAAGATTTTAGTTTGATTGTTGGCGATCAGTTATTATTCGACGAGGCAAGTGTACAAATTTATGTTAAAGAAAAAGTTTGTATGATGGGGGCCAATGGAACAGGAAAAACTTCATTTGTTATGGCAGCAATGGGGGACAATCTGGATTTTGATGGAAAAATCACCCTTAATCCAAGTGCCAAAATAGGTTATATCCCACAGGAGATTCGTTTTGAAGATGAGAAAGAGCTGGTTCTGGATGCATTTAGAAGAGAGTACCGCTGTACAGAAGGAGAAGCTCGTAACATTTTAGCTAAATATTATTTTTTTAGTGATGATGTTTTTAAACGTGCTAATACCCTATCCGGTGGTGAAAAAGTCTTATTGAAGCTAGCAGTATTAATTCAAAAAGAAGTGAATTTTCTTATATTAGACGAACCAACTAACCATATTGACATCGAAACGAGAGAAATTCTAGAAGAAGCTTTGCTAGATTATAAAGGGACGCTGCTCTTTATCTCCCATGATCGCTACTTTATTAATAAAGTGGCAAACAAGCTGATTCATACACAAGATAAAAAGTTAATCAGCTACAACGGTAATTACGCTGAATATAAGCGGTTTATGCAAGACTCTATCAAGCCAAAGGCTAATATATATAAAAGAGGGCTGTATTTCCCTGGCAAACAGTAGTGAGTCATGGAGATACAGCCTCTTGTTGTAATGGTATCGGAATCTATCAAATGTAAAGGATAATTTTATTTCAAGTGGTTAATTTAGTAAGTTTTTTTCGAAACCGCCATAAAATGACTCAGGAACAATGTTTGGCATTCTCAAGGGTTTAGAACAAATTCATTTCTCCACTGGATGTTCTAAGGTTAAAATCTCAAGAAACTTTTGTTGGAATAACAAGTAATGATTAAAAAGAGAACAAAAACTCCCCGATAAGTAGTCCGGTTTTTAAAGCGTCTACTTGATGAGGAGTTTTTAATTTTAACTTGATAGATAAAGCAGAATATGAGCGATGATAGCTGAGCCTAGATAAGTACCTGTAAAAGCCAACATTGTAATACAGATAATAGCAAAACCTTGTTCTTTAAAACTTTTTAAATCTTTACCAAGGGAAATTCCCGCATAGGCAAGAATTGGAACAGTAAGAGGCATTAAATCGATTTTATCTGCGTGATAGACAAATACTTCCGCGAAAGGAACACCGGGAATACTCATAATAATTCCAATTAATGAAATATAAAGGATGGAAGGAACATTAATTTTCGTTTTTGTACTTACAAAATCATAAATGATACAACCGATGATAACTGGAATCGCCATGAACACCATGGCAACTAGTCCTTCCCAAAAGCCAATGGTATTAAGACTATCGTTAGAAGTCGTGTTAATCCAGTTGGCTACACTTGAAAAGATTCCTGATAAAAACAATACTTTACCTCGAACAAACCAAATTTGTTTAAGACTTTCTTTTTGAGTTTCCTTCTGATCTGTTGAATTATTAGCTATTTTATCTTGAGAGGTTTCAACTAGTCCTGAATGGGTTGTTTCTTCTAATTCAGTTAGGCCTGCTTTTTTTCGTTTCTTTTTCATGTGTTTTTGATGAATAGCATCTCCGTTGAATACTTTGTATAACCAATTACACAAAGGTAAGACGAGAAATAATGATGAATAAATACCTGTTGCTGAAGTAATTAAATTAGACATAGAGGCATAAGCAAGTAAATCTTCCCACATATGAGGATAAGCATCTTGCATAGGAGCTAAGAAAGCCGCCATCATGGATGCAGAGCCACTACCTGCAGCCATGGCAAGTGCAATGGGATTAAAGAAACCTGTTGAAATGACGATAGAGGCTAGGATTCCACAGAATAAAGTTCCTAAAACGGTTCCGGCTACATAGGCTCCCATTACCCCCTGTCCTTCAGGAGAATCTAATCCGTATTTTGAACTAATAAGTGCAATAGAAGGTTCACGAGATTTGGAAAATCCGGCTCCGATAGCTTGTCTTCCCATCTTAAACACGAAGATTGCTATGGGGATAGATAATAATGCCGTACCTAGATTTCCTAATTCTTGAAGGATAAATATAGGTCCAGAATTAATCAAAGATTCCATATTGGGTCCGATTCCCAAGGCTAATTTTACAATGAGCCACATCGTTGCAATTCCAATATAAGGTGACGCTGTATCCATCATCTCTTTAGAGATAAATTTCATTAAATAAAAAATTATTCCTAATAGCATAGCGAACAACATCGGAAAAATAGTAAAGCTAATATTGGCCCCTAAAACAGAAATGGGTCCGACGGTTACACTCCCAATTAATTCAGCTACAACTACAAAAATAATACAAAAAAGATGAACTTTCCAATCAAAAAAAAGCTTTGCCATAAATATTCCTCCGTTATTGTTCTAGATAATCTAATTTTTTAAGATGCATCTTTGGTAATGATTTCTCATTTTATCAAAAATCTTTTTACTCTAACCCTCATAGCTAAGCTCGTTAAAGATACAACCTCCAATGATCATCATATTATTATTATTGTCAGTATAATTTTGAAAATTACTTCTGCCACCTTTCATAAGAATATTTTACCAGAATAAAGCCCTTATCGCAAACGTTTACTTCCGATAGAAGAATTTCGCGTTATTTTTACCTATTTGGCGATTCAAGCTGTTCTTTATTAGAAGAACTTGCTCACTTTAATCGTGAGCTTGTCCAAGAATGGGTCGTTCAAGCAAAGTTGCAAAAGTCCATGAAGTTTTTAAAGTAACAAAAGATAACCCAGAGATACTAACGCTTAGTTTTTATCTAAAGTGGTAAAGAGACATCCGTTTTTTTTTAGTGGCGGATGAGTTATATAGTCGGTATTCAAAGTTTAGAACTTCCAGTGAGTTAGATTTGAGATTTTCACCTGATACGTTTAGGATTTCACAGCACATTCCGACATATCCATGGATTTGGTAGTTGCAGGTGTAGACAGCCTTGTTGAAATGAAGATTCATGTTATCTTAATTACTTTCTTTACAGGATATGTTTTCCTTATTAGATCCACTAGAAAAACTTCTGCTACTGGGGCACTGCAAAAAGTGTCTCTTTTTTAGGTGTGCCAGGCATGGCAACAATCTAGACGGTGAAAGTCCGTTGTGGGGGTACACATCGACCAACCACTAGGGAAGCGCAAGGCGTGTATCGTGAGGTGCTGGCTGAAGGAAGCGTGAAACAAAATCATGAGCCGACGAACAGAAATCGGATACCAAGGCTCTATAAGCGGATAAGGTTACCTGACAAACCAAAGTCCTAAAGATGTGCGTAACCTTATGGAGTAAATCAGGCGGTTAAATGAGGAAAGATTGTTGTCTTACCCTGGGAGATCTCGTGGACAGTTGAAGGAGATCCCTATAAAGAAAACTGGTCGAAAAAGGTTTACCATGAGAAGTCAGCAGAAGCCATAGTAGTGACAAAAAGTCATGAAGGGCTGAACAATTTATAGTGTTTTAATCGCCACGAATGCGTAAGCGACGGACTCCGAATGTGTTAAAGGTAAAAGTATGAGCGTATCTCAAAGGATAACCAAAAGGGAGATATCACTTACCACGTGAAAGGAAAGGATGAAACGAGTGTGCAACTTTTAGAACAGATTCTAAGCAATCATAATCTGAATGAAGCCTACCAACAAGTATACCGAAACAAAGGTGAAAGCGGAGTAGACGGAATGACAGTTTAT
>Ga0153974_1000178_pt1 | contig 15237 bp, 12 predicted proteins | sample TSGA058MetaG_FD_104741 | JGI IMG/M metagenome (GOLD analysis project Ga0153974, IMG submission 104741) | Attine ant fungus gardens microbial communities from Georgia, USA - TSGA058 MetaG | ecosystem: Host-associated > Fungi > Mycelium > Unclassified | place: USA: Georgia, Yuchi Wildlife... | reverse complement strand
GGAGCGCAGTAATATGCGCCCCCATCGGCGAGTAGCGCAGCTTGGTAGCGCAACTGGTTTGGGACCAGTGGGTCGGAGGTTCGAATCCTCTCTCGCCGACCAAATTTAAGAAACCTGAACATTTTGTTCAGGTTTTTTTTTGCGTGGAATCTGGGCAGATTACCGCGTTCAAAACCTCACTCATCTCAGCGATATCTGCTTTTCCTCACAACTTCGATAGAATTTATTTATAGAAACTTAAAACTAGATAATAGTCATTATTGAGATAAATAAGCTGATATTAATTTTTAATTAGGTCAATGATACTTGAGTATTATTAGATAAAAGTGTGATAAACCATTTTCTTGAGTAGCGCTTTCGCCCGTCATTGTAGAAGACTTATTGACTTCCTCCCCCTTCTTTCAGCACATTGAGCTATTCAACCATAATTCGGTTGATGGCATCTCGCTCGTTGAGCATGCCTGATAATAAAAATAATTTATCAAGTAGATAATTCTACTGGCTTATGCACACAACATTTGTAATTCCCGGAGTGACAATGAAAAAGACTCGGTCTCACCTTCGTAAGTTATCCACACTAAGTTTTTTAACAGGCGCTTTAATGGTCAGTGGGGGAGTCAGTGCCAAAACCTTAGTGTACTGCTCAGAAGCTTCACCCGAAGGATTTAACCCACAATTATTCACTAGTGGAACAACTTACGATGCGAGTTCTGTTCCCATTTATAACCGTTTAGTCGACTTCAAAGTGGGTACGACTGATCTGCAACCTTCGCTAGCTGAACGTTGGGAGGTCAGTGCAGACGGTAAAACTTATATCTTTCACCTTCGTCCGGGGGTGAAGTGGCAAACGACTAAAGATTTTACACCTAGCCGTACTCTGACCGCTGACGATGTCGTGTTTTCATTTGAGCGACAGCTGGATAAAAATAATCCGTATCACAATGTATCGGGCGGTAGCTACGAATACTTTGAAGGTATGGACATGCCTAAATTAATCAAAAGTGTTGAGAAGGTGGACGATCTCACGGTAAAAATAACCTTAACTCGTCCAGAAGCCCCTTTCTTAGCTGACTTAGGCATGGATTTTGCGTCAATCCTGTCAAAAGAGTATGCGGATGCCATGCTAAAAGCTGGGACGCCGCAGAAAGTGGACCTGAATCCGGTAGGGACTGGACCATTTGTTTTACAACAGTATCAAAAAGATTCCCGTATTCTATACAAAGCGAATCCAAGCTATTGGGGCACTCATCCTAAAATCGATCGCTTAGTTTTCTCTATTACGCCAGATGCATCAGTGCGGTATGCCAAGCTACAGAAAGGTGAATGCCAAGTTATGGCTTTCCCTAATCCAGCTGATCTTGCCGGTATGAAGCAAAATAAAGCGATTAACTTGTTGCAACAGCCTGGGCTAAATGTCGGTTATTTGTCTTTTAACACTGAGAAAAAACCGCTGGATAACGTGCAAGTTCGTCAGGCACTAAATTATGCAGTAAATAAAGAGGCGATTATTAAAGCGGTCTACCAGGGGGCTGGCGAGGCGGCGAAGAACTTAATACCGCCGACTATGTGGGGGTACAATCCTTCGATTAAAGATTATGGGTATGATCCTGAAAAAGCGAAATCGCTACTTAAAGCAGCAGGCTTAGAAAAAGGATTTACGATCGATCTCTGGGCAATGCCGGTACAGCGTCCGTATAACCCGAATGCAAGACGTATGGCGGAGATGATCCAAGCAGACTGGGCTAAGGTTGGAGTCAAAGCCAACATTGTGACCTATGAATGGGGAGAATATCTCAAAAGAGCTAAGGCTGGTGAACATCAAACGGTCATGATGGGCTGGACAGGGGATAATGGGGATCCGGATAATTTCTTCGCAACCTTGTTCAGCTGTGCTGCGGCTAAGGATGGATCAAATTACTCACGTTGGTGTTACAAGCCTTTTGAAGATCAGATTCAACCAGCACGCTCAGAAAGCGATCATCAAAAACGTATTGCCTATTACCAACAAGCGCAAGTTATTATGCATGATCAAGCTCCTGCCATCATTATTGCCCACTCAACAGTGTATGAGCCAATCAGTAATAAGGTGATTGGCTATCGTGTTGATCCTCTGGGTAAACATCACTTCGAAAATGTTGATCTAAAAGAATAATCCATTCGCACCTGGTAGTGACTTTCCAGGTGCGTTTACCCATGACGATCTGTTTGTTTGCAAAATGAGCGATAACCCAACGTTACGATTGGGAATTAAACGAGATTTGTATGCTGCAATTTATATTTCGACGGTTAGGGTTAGTTATCCCGACTTTTATCGGTATTACTCTACTGACGTTTGCTTTTGTGCACCTCATTCCTGGTGATCCCATCATGATCATGGCTGGAGAGCGTGGAATATCCCCGGAACGGCACGCCTTATTGATGCATCAATTTGGCTTAGATCTGCCGATATGGAAGCAATACTTTATCTATATTCAGGGGGTACTTCACGGCGATTTAGGCATATCCCTAAGTAGCCGTACACCGGTATGGAATGAGTTTATTCCCCGGTTCCAAGCAACTTTAGAACTTGGTGTCTGCGCGATGTTATTCGCGATTATTGTTGGTATTCCAGTGGGGATCATCGCGGCGGTAAAGCGCGGCTCGATTTTCGATCACACTGCCGTAAGTATCTCTTTAGCCGGTTATTCCATGCCGATTTTCTGGTGGGGAATAATGTTAATTATGTTTGTGTCGGTGAAGCTCAATCTGCTTCCCGTCTCGGGTCGTATTAGTGATGTTGTCTTTTTGGATGAGAGTAAACCGCTCACCGGTTTCATGTTGATTGATACCTTACTATGGGGGGAACCAGGAGACTTCAAAGACGCTATCCAACATATCATATTACCGGCGATTGTGCTGGGAACCATCCCCCTTGCCGTAATTGTCCGTATGACCCGTAGTGCTATGTTGGAGGTGTTAGGGGAGGATTATATTCGAACAGCGAGAGCCAAAGGATTGACACCGCTACGGGTTATTTTAGTACATGCCTTGCGCAATGCCATGTTACCCGTTATCACCATTATTGGGTTACAGGTGGGATCATTGCTGGCTGGAGCGATTCTGACCGAGACTATTTTCTCATGGCCAGGATTAGGTCGTTGGCTGATTGAAGCCTTACAACGTCGAGATTATCCCGTGGTGCAAGGTGGGGTTTTGTTAATCGCAATGTTAATTATCGCAGTAAATTTTATTGTCGATATTTTATATGGGGTGATCAATCCCCGTATTAGACATAAGAAATAGGGGGCGTCTATGTCTATTCAAGATACTCACAGTAAAATAATGCCGTCCAAGCCTCTCACCCCACTTCAAGAGTTTCACGTTTATTTTTGCCAAAACCGCGGGGCATTGGTTGGTGCAATATTTATCTGCATCATGCTTTTAGTGGCGATATTTGCTAATTTCCTTGCACCTCATGGTCCTGCTGAACAATTTCGTGATGCGTTGTTACATCCGCCAGTTTGGCAAGAGGGGGGAACTTGGCAGTTTATCTTAGGAACCGATGACGTTGGACGAGATATTCTCAGTCGGCTTATGTATGGTGCACGTCTATCATTATTAGTTGGCTGCCTTGTCGTCCTGCTCTCTCTCTTTTTTGGTGTCGTATTTGGCCTGATGGCGGGCTATTTCGGTGGGGGTGTCGACGCAGTAATTATGCGTATCGTCGATATCATGCTGGCGTTGCCCAGCTTGTTACTTGCATTGGTATTAGTAGCGATTTTTGGCCCATCGATTTGGAATGCCTCCCTAGCATTAACCTTTGTGGCGTTACCCCATTATATTCGACTCACGCGCTCAGCAGTATTGGTCGAATCTCAGCGAGATTATGTCATCGCCTCAAGCGTGGCCGGTGCGAGTGCCACCCGTCAAATGTTTATTAATATCCTCCCCAACTGTTTAGCCCCACTGATTGTTCAAGCCTCTCTGGGATTTTCGAATGCAATTTTAGATATGGCAGCACTAGGCTTTCTTGGAATGGGGGCTCAACCTCCTACACCCGAATGGGGAACAATGCTTTCAGATGTGTTGCAGTATGCGGCCAGTGCTTGGTGGGTCGTGACTTTCCCGGGTATTGTCATTCTACTTACTGTCCTTGCTTTCAATTTGGTTGGTGATGGCTTGCGTGACGCTCTTGATCCAAAACTTAAACAATAAGAGGCATCGACATGGCATTATTAAACGTAAATAAGCTATCGGTGCAGTTTGGCGATCCCCATTCCCCATTCAAAGCCGTAGACCGTATTAGCTACAACATTAACGCAGGACAAGTAGTGGGTATTGTTGGCGAGTCTGGTTCAGGTAAATCTGTCAGCTCACTCGCTATCATGGGATTAATTGATTTTCCGGGTAAGGTGATCGCTGAAGATCTCCATTTTGCTGAGAACGATTTACAGCAAATCTCGGCTAAGCAGCGTCGTAAGATCGTGGGAGCAGATATCGCTATGATCTTCCAAGACCCCATGACTAGCCTGAATCCCTGCTTTACAGTTGGCTATCAAATAATGGAAGCCATTAAGGTTCATCAAGGCGGAAGCCGTCGAACAAGGCGGCAGCACGCAATAACCTTATTAGAGCGCGTTGGAATACCTGATCCAGCTTCACGAATGAATGTTTACCCCCATCAGCTTTCGGGGGGGATGAGTCAGCGGATTATGATTGCGATGGCTATCGCTTGTAAGCCCAAATTATTAATTGCGGATGAGCCAACCACAGCGCTTGATGTCACCATACAGGCGCAAATTATTGAGCTACTGTTAGCGTTACAACAACAAGAGAATATGGCGCTGATTCTCATTACTCATGATTTAGCGTTAGTCGCTCAGTCGGCCCATCAAATCATCGTGATGTATGCTGGCCAAGTTGTAGAAGTGGGTCAAGCCGCGGAAATATTTTCCATTCCACGCCATCCTTATACGCAAGCGCTCCTTAACGCTTTGCCTGAGTTTTCTACGGATAAAGCGAAGTTAGTTTCATTACCGGGTGTGGTACCGGGAAAATATGACCGGCCAACAGGTTGTTTATTAAGCCCGCGCTGCCCTTACGTAACCGAGACTTGTCGCCAGCAAGAACCGGAAATCTTTGAGTTTGAAGGTCGTCAAGTCAAATGCCATTACCCGTTGGATAATTCAGGGAGACCAAGCTATGACGCATAACGTTGAACAGCCGTGGTTAATTGATGCAAGGGACCTAAAAAAGCATTATTCGGTCAAGAAAAGCTTATGGGGTAAAACCGCAAACGTTAAGGCATTGGACGGTGTTACCTTCACTCTTGCACGGGGTAAAACATTAGCCGTGGTAGGGGAGTCAGGATGTGGAAAGTCTACGTTGGGGCGTTTACTAACAATGATCGAAGCACCTACCGCTGGCGAGCTTTATTGGAATGGAAAGAATCTCCTTGAAGCCGACCGGCAAGCAGAATCTTTACGCCGAAAAAAAATTCAGATCATTTTTCAGAACCCTTACGCCTCTCTCAACCCACGTAAGAAGATTAGCCAAATTCTCGAAGAACCCTTAATTATTAATACTGAACTGTCAAAAGCGCAGCGCCGAGAAAAAGTATTAGCCATCATGAGTAAAGTGGGACTTAAGGCGGAACATTACGATCGCTATCCACATATGTTTTCCGGTGGTCAGCGGCAACGTATCGCGATTGCTCGAGGATTAATGTTAAATCCTGAGGTGCTGATTGCAGACGAGCCTGTTTCTGCGTTAGACGTTTCGGTGAGAGCGCAGGTTCTAAATTTAATGATGGAGCTGCAGCAGGAGCTGGGATTATCCTATGTGTTTATTTCTCATGATCTGTCTGTCGTTGAACATATCGCAGACGAGGTGATGGTTATGTATTTGGGGCGTTGTGTTGAAAAAGGCTCCAAACAAACAATCTTCAAGCAACCTAAACATCCCTATACCCAAGCATTGCTCTCGGCAACGCCGCGGTTAAACAGCCAGACTAAGCAAGAACGGATCAAACTTACCGGTGAATTACCTAGCCCATTGAATCCGCCACCAGGCTGCGCTTTTGCTGCACGTTGCCGATATAAAATGCCGAGATGTGAGCAAGAATCGCCGCCGCTGATATCTCACGATGGTCAACAAGTGGCGTGCTTTTACGTACAGCATGTTGAGGCTTGAATATAAGGATTAACCCTAAAGCAAGGATGCTAGGTTATTACTTAAAATTCAAAAATTTTAATCAAAATATCCAGATTAATGGATAATTCCTGACAATTAAGGTAAAAGGCTGAGATATACTCAATATCGATAAAAATTCTGCAATTAGAGAAGGATGGCAACCCATTGCGCGTGCACCGCTCACTGACAATTAAACAAATGGCGACAGTTTCCTCTGTTGTCATTGTGGTTGTCTGTATTTTTACTCTTATTCAGCTCTTTCATTTTGTTGGACAACGCCGTATTGAATACGCACAACAAATGGAAAATATTGCACATACCATTCGTCAACCTTTGTCGGATGCTGTCTTACGTGGAAACATTGAAGATGCACAGCGCCTTCTATACTCCCTCAAACCTGCCGGCGTCCTTGGTAAAGCGGAAATTACCTTACCAGACGGTTTTCAGGCGCTACAAGTCGACTTTAGCGATTACGATACCGTCCCCGAAATTATTGCGCGTCTCTTTAATCTTCCGGTAATTATCTCTCTACCACTTTATTCACCAGAGCATACCGGAATGCCCAAGCCCTTGGCCTCTTTGGTTCTTGAAGCTGATTCAACTCGGGTCTATCAGTTTATTCGTTCAACGATTGGTACGATGGTGGTGACCTATCTGCTACTAGCATTAGTGCTCTCGATTTCGATAAGTTGGTTTATTAATCGTCTTATGGTCTATCCGTTACGCCATGTTGCGCGCTCTTTACAGAGCCTACCCTATTGCGGGGCAGATGTGGAAGTCCCGCTACCTGAAGGGCACCGAGGCGATGAAATTGGTGTGCTGGTTCGCGGGATTAATCACCGGCAGCGAATGAGCGGCAGAATCTATGAGCAACTTGAGCAGGCGACCACGCATGACCCACTGACCAAGCTGCCGAATCAGGCGTTGTTGTTAGGCATAATGGAACAACATATGGCATCGCATTCAAGCCATGTAGCGTTAATGGCCGTAAAAGTTGCTCCGCTAGACAATTTTCTCGGTTCTGAAAACCAACGCGATGTTAAACGGCTCTTTGCGAAAAAAATTAACCAACTGGTCAACGATGATATTTTGGTGGGCCAATTAGCGGATAATCAGTTTATTCTCTTCTTTAAATATGCTCCAGCACCGATAGCTCTGATCGGCTATGCAGAGTCTTATATTGAGGCGCTAATTGAGCCCTTTCATGTTGAGAAGCTCTATCTACAGGCGCAAGCCCACATCGGTATTGCTTATACCTCGCCCGAACAAATGGGCGCGGAGTCACTATTAGAATCTGCGGTGGCAGCGATGCAGAGCGCGGTGGCGAAAGGGGCAAATCAGGCGCTCTTTTTCGATCAGGAAATGACCGATAATTCACATCGACGCTTGATTGAAATTAAAGAGATTTTAAAGGGGATCAAGCAGAAGCAGTATGCGCTGTTCCTTCAGCCACAAATCGATATGCAAACTGGCAAGATCAGTGGTGCTGAAGCATTATTACGCGTTTGTCGCGATGATGGCCGCTATTCTCTTCCAGAAAATTTTATTACGACAGCCGAAGAGATTGGGGCTATGCCTGAAATTGGGCGCTGGGTCTTTCAAGAAGCTTGCCGTATGTTGGCGAGTTGGCAAGCGAGAGGAATAAACCTTCCCTTGAGTGTCAACCTCTCTGCGGCACAACTACGAGATAGTTCGACGGTAGAATTTTTGAAGCAGCTTCTGGCTGAATACCGAATCCAACCAGGAACGTTAGTCCTGGAACTGACAGAGACGGCACAGATCACCAATACGGCTTGGGTAATGAAGATACTACGACCCATCCAGCAAGCAGGGGTATCGATGGTACTTGACGATTTTGGGATGGGTTACTCAAATCTTCATTATTTACACCAATTCCGGTCATTACCGGTACGTAGGATTAAACTGGATCGCAGTTTTGTCGCAGAGCTACCGGCTGACGATAAAATGGTGCGGGTGGTCGCAGCGATATCAGACATAATCCACGTTGATGTTGTTGCCGAGGGGGTAGAAACCGAAGTACAACGTGATTGGCTACTCGAACGCGGTATTCGTATTGCACAAGGGTATCTCTATTCACCCGCCCTGCCGGAAGCTGAATTTACCAAACATTGGCTACCCTAGTGCGTGATGACTAAGAATAGGCGTTTTTTTACCCGTTTTAGCAGTTTTTTCGTTAAAAGATGTTTATTGCGATGTGTGAGGCTTGCCCTCATGGCTGAGATTAGGATAATGGCGAAAGACACACACTATTCTTTATTCGCCGGTGAATATTTGGCGTTTTCTGTGGTCTTAACCGTTAGTCATTCCTAATTTCACTACTATTCTCAGAGGTCTTCATGCCGGGTATTAAATCACTGCTTTGGGTTGGTGGGGTGTTTTTTTCAGCATTCAGCCTAACGGTCAAAGCAGAACCCTTACATCCTGATCCGGCTTGGCAACAAGGTCAGTTGAGTAATGGTTTCGGTTGGCAAGTGCTAACTACTCCCCAGCGCCCTTCAGATCGCGTCGAATTACGGCTTGTTGTCAATACAGGTTCGTTGAGTGAAGGGCCCGCACAAAAGGGCTTCAGTCACCTTATCGCCCGTTTAGCGATGGTACACAATCTAGCATTAACGCCGGAACAGCAACGTACGCTCTGGCATGCGGATATGTCTAAGTCCGGGGCTTTACCCCCCGTTATTACGTCATATAATTACACGCAATATAACCTAAGTCTGCCCATCAACCGACCGGAATTAGTTAAATCGGCACTCGAGTGGCTAGCGGCAACGGCAGGTAATATGCAAGTCACGCCAACGACTATTACGACTGCATTGAAATCAACTGATCCGACAGCAACCTGGCCGGACAACACCCAAGACCAATTATGGCGGTATCGCCTACAGAATTCGGTACTGCTAAGTCATGATCCCAGCGAGCAACCGAGTACAGTCGCCAATCCCCAGCCTCTCGCTCAGTATTACCACCAGTGGTATACCCCTGATGCGATGACGTTATATGTTGTTGGTAACGTCGAGAATCGTGCGATTATTGAGCAGATTGCTAAAACGTTTAGTACGTTAAAAGGGAAACGTAAATTACCGACACCAGTACCGGTTCTGTCGCCGCTCCCAGCCCAACCTATGAGCGTGGTGGATAATTCTTTGCATGCTCCGCGCTTAGTGATGAACTGGGATACGATGTGGCTGCCTATCCAAGACTCACAAAGTCTTGAGCATTACTGGCTTTCTGATTTAACGCGGGAAGCCTTGTATTGGCACCTACAATCCGAGGCCGATACCAAACAAAACGTACTCGAGCCGGTTGATCTGCAATGCCAAGTGTTGTTTTCTCGCGCTCAATGCGGGTTAAAAATCGATGCCCAAGGTGAAGCGTTAACAAAACAATTGGTTTCAGTGAGCAACGAGATCGTTCGATTACGGGATCAAGGATTGACGCAGAGCGAATTCGATCAATTACTTACCAAAAAAACCACTGAGTTGAGCGGCCTTTTTGCTACGTATGCACGTACCTCGACAGATATGTTAATGATGCAGCGCCTGCGTTCTCAGCAAAACGGAATGGTCGATATTGCGCCTGAGCAATACCAGAAGTTACGCCAAGAGTTTTTAGCCAACCTAACCCTTGATGCGGTAAATCATGAATTACGCCAGCAGCTCTCTCAACCGGCAAGCTTAGTCTTGCTGCATCCAGAAACGTCTCAAGGCCCTAGCGTTGAGCAGTTACAAGCGCAATATAGTGATTTGATTAGCGAGGGCGAAGAAGGTGCGAACGACACGACGAATGCGCCCTCTTCAGAGAGCCATTAATTACGCCACAACACCTTAATAATGTGGTAGCCAAAGGCAGTTTTTACCGGTCCGTAAGGCGTTAACAGCGGGCAGCTAAAGACTGCCTTATCAAAGGCTGGCACCATCTGCCCGCGTTTAAACTCGCCAAGATCGCCACCCTGTTTACCTGAAGGGCAAGTAGAATGCTTCTTTGCCAGCGTTTGAAAATGAGCGCCTTTTTCCAAATCCGCTAATATTTTTTCGGCTTGTGCCTTCTGTTTGACTAAGATGTGCAAAGCCGCTGCGGTTTTTGCCATAACTTTTTTTCCTAAGCGTCGTGAGTGTATACTTGCTGCCTTATATACCACTTTCTTCACAGTTCACTGAGCGATTTTTTTATGCGTCTTAATCCCAGCCAGCAACACGCCGTAGAAGCCGTCACCGGCCCCTGTTTAGTCTTAGCAGGCGCGGGCTCTGGTAAAACGCGTGTGATTACCAATAAAATTGCTTGGCTGATCAGACAAAGTGGCTACCAAGCACGGCATATCGCCGCGGTGACTTTTACTAATAAAGCCGCGCGTGAGATGAAAGAGCGTGTCGCACAGACGCTTGGCCGTAAAGAGGCCAGAGGTCTACAAATCTCTACCTTTCACACCCTTGGATTAGAGATTATTAAGCGCGAAGTCAGTGCATTGGGGATGAAGGCTAATTTCTCGCTCTTTGATGATCAGGACCAGCTCGCGTTGTTGAAAGAGCTGACTCAACCTTGGTTACAGGAAGATAAGGACCTGTTACAGCAACTTACTTCGACCATCTCTAATTGGAAAAACGACCTGATTGGGCCGGAGCAAGCGACTGCTGGGGCACGATCCGAACGCGATCAGATCTTCTCGAAATGCTACCAGCTCTACGAGCAACACTTACGTGCCTGTAATGTTTTAGATTTTGATGACCTCATTTTAAAACCTACATTACTATTGCGTGATAATGCCGAAGTTCGAGAGCGCTGGCAGCAACGCATTCGCTACTTACTCGTCGATGAATACCAGGATACGAACACCAGCCAATATCAACTGGTAAAATTACTCGTGGGAACGCGTGCGCGCTTCACCGTGGTCGGCGATGATGACCAATCTATTTATTCTTGGCGGGGAGCAAGGCCGCAAAATTTGGTCTTGCTCAAAGAGGACTTTCCGCAGTTAGAAGTGATCAAACTCGAGCAGAACTATCGTTCTTCACAACGGATCCTGCGTGCCGCCAATATCCTTATCGCTAACAACCCACACGTATTCGAGAAAAAGCTTTTCTCCCAGCTAGGAGAAGGCGACAGCTTAAAAGTGATCCACACTAATAATGAGGACCACGAAGCCGAACGTGTCGCTGGAGAATTAATTGCGCACCACTTTATTAATAAGACGGCATATCGGGACTATGCGATCTTATATCGCGGTAACCATCAGTCACGCGTATTCGAAAAGCTATTAATGCAAAACCGCATTCCTTACCGAATATCAGGTGGAAACTCGTTTTTCTCTCGGCCTGAAATCAAAGATATCCTGTCTTATTTGCGACTGATGACTAACGTCGATGATGACAGTGCGTTCCTACGTATCGTAAACACACCACGTCGTGAGATTGGATCCGCAACGTTACAGAAATTAGGAGAGTGGGCGAACCTACGCAATAAGAGTCTATTCCGTGCCAGCTTCGACCTCGGTTTAGCAGAAACCCTGTCAGGACGCGGACTGAAAAGCTTGCAAGGTTTCACCGAGTGGTTCGCTTCTCTGATTACCTTAAGCGAGCGCGAACCCATTGATGCGGTCCGAGATTTAATCCGTGGCATAGACTATGAGAGTTGGTTATACGAAAGCTCAGCCAGTACCAAAGCGGCTGAAATGCGGATGAAAAACGTCAATACCCTATTTCAGTGGATGACTGAAATGCTTTCAGGTTCCGAGTTAGACGAGCCGATGACCTTGACCCAAGTCGTAACGCGCTTCACTTTACGCGATATGATGGAGCGCGGCGAGAGTGAGGAAGAGCTTGATCAAGTTCAGTTGATGACCTTACATGCTTCCAAGGGATTGGAATTTCCTTACGTCTATTTGGTGGGGATGGAAGAGGGCTTACTTCCGCACCAAAGTAGTATTGATGAAAATAATATCGAAGAAGAGCGCCGGTTAGCTTACGTAGGAATTACGCGGGCTCAGAAAGAGCTCACTTTTACGCTATGCCGCGAACGTCGTCAGTATGGTGAGGTCAATCGCCCTGAACCAAGCCGCTTCTTATTAGAACTGCCGCAGGACGATTTACAGTACGAAGAGCAGAAAAAAGCGATGAGTAGTGAGCAGCGAATGGCCAATAGCCAGAGTCGTGTCGCAGGGCTCAGGGATATGCTAAATCGAGCTAAATCATCTCAGTAGCTCAGCCTAAACTCCCAGTGAACATAACTCTGTAGATGCTCTTCTTGCTGCAGTAACTCCAGACGATAAGGGTGGTGGGTTGCCCACTGTTGATCAATCTGTAACGCTAATTGGTTTCCTTTCGCCGACAGATGAAAGGCAGACTGTTCACTCGACGAACGCGTACTGCAGAGGATTACGGCTAAACGGAAAATTCGGCAGAGTTGCTCGGCCTGTTGTAAGGGTAATGCACTCTGTTGACTCAAGCTGGGAAGATCGATGTTACCTTTCTGATTCATCACGATCGCCGCCACGAGCTGCTTTTGAGCGGGTGTAAAGCCAGGTAACTCAAGTTGTCTAATCAAATAGGCGCTGTTTTCTGCACCATGACGATAATTAATCGCTAACCCTAACTCGTGTAAGGCCGCGGCACTATATAGTAACTGTTGGCAATATTCACTCAATCCCCAGCTGTTGCTGATTTGTTGAACCAGCATGGCACAGACCGCTTTGACGCGCTCGGCTTGCTCAAGGTCGACAGCGAAACGCAGTTGAGTCGTCTCTAACGTTCTTTTACGAATATCCTTATCCACCGGCAGGGTAACCATTCCGTAGATAAGGCCTTCGCGTAACGCACCGCCGGCTAAACTCATACGGGTAATGGACAGTTCGTGGAAGATCGCCAGAAGAATCGACAGTCCACTAGGGAAAACCAGGGCGCGTTCAAGGGTTAATCCCTCAATTTCTAACTCTTCGAGTTTTCCACATTGAATAGCACGTTGTTTAAGCTGTTCAAGTTTGGCTAGCGTGATTTGCTCATCCATTCCTTGAGCGACCATAATCTCTTGTAAAGCTTGTACCGTTCCCGAGGCCCCCACGCAGATCTGCCAACCTTTAGCCAGTAAGGTCTGTTTCACTTTGCTAATTTCAGCGCGGGCAGCAGCTTGAGCGCGGTCAAAATTTTCCCGGGTAAGGTAACGGTCGGTAAAATAGCGCTCTAGCCAGGTAACACAACCCATGGAAAGACTGAAGAGGGCAGTGGCATCGGTGCCGATACCGGTCACTAACTCCGTACTTCCCCCGCCGATATCAACCACTAAACGCTGATCTGAACCACTAGTGGTTTGCGCCACACCTTGATAGATCAACTTTGCTTCTTCCTCGCCAGAAATCACTTCAATAGGAAGTCCTAGCACTTTGTCAGCACGGCAAAGGAAGGTATCGGCGTTAGTGGCAATACGCAATGTTGCGGTTGCTACTGCTCTAATTTGCGAGAGGGGGATGTGCGCCAGCTGCTCGGCGAAGAGTGCCAGGCAGTTGAGACCTCGCTGCATTGCCTCTTCGGAGAGCTGATTATCCGCATTTAACCCTGCGGCCAAACGTACCTTACGTTTTATTCTGGCCACTGTCTGCAGTGACCCTGAAATCTCGCGCACCACCAACAGGTGGAAACTGTTTGAACCCAAATCAATGGCAGCATGGAGTGATGATGCGCTTCGCATGGTTATTAACCTGTACGTTTGTTACGGTTGTTATTACGTGGTTGATTTCCACGGCGATTATTATTGTTTCCACGACGCTGGTTGTTTTGTGAACGAGGGCGTGAGAAACGCTTTGGCGCCGGTAAGTCAGTTAACAATGCATCACTATTATACTTGCTCACAGGAATACTATGACCAATATACTCTTCAATTCCTGGAAGATTCAGCGAGTACTCTTCACAAGCTAAGCTGATAGAGTGTCCGCTCGCGCCTGCACGGCCAGTACGCCCAATACGGTGAACATAATCTTCTCGGTCATCAGGTAAGTCGTAGTTGAATACATGAGTGACTTCAGGGATATGTAGACCCCGTGCCGCAACGTCTGTCGCAACCAAAATATCGATATTCCCTTGGGTAAAGTCTTCCAAAATACGCAGACGTTTTTTCTGCGGGACATCACCGGTCAGTAGCCCAACACGGTGGCCATCAGCCACTAAATGGCCCCAAATATCTTCGCAACGATATTTAGTGTTAGCAAAGATTACTGCACGGTCGGGCCACTCTTCTTCAATCAGGGTCTGTAGTAGACGCATCTTTTCTTCGTTAGAAGGGTAGAACAGCTCTTCTTTGATACGATGACCGGTTTTTTGCTCTGGTTCGACTTCGACATATTCAGCATTGTTCATATGTTCGAAGGCAAGCTCACGAACACGGTATGACAAGGTCGCAGAGAACAGCATGCTCAAGCGTTCAGTCGCGGGTGGCATTTTACGGATCAGCCAACGAATATCTTTGATAAAGCCGAGGTCAAACATACGATCAGCTTCATCAAGAACAAGTACTTGTAAAGCGCCGAGGTCGACATGGTTTTGTTTAACGTAATCAATGATCCGACCCGTAGTGCCGATCAAAATATCGACGCCTTGGGCAAGTACTTTTAATTGTTTGTCATAGCCATCGCCACCGTAAGCGAGACCGATTTTTAAACCTGTTTCCTGCGCTAATGGCTCTGCATCGGCATGAATTTGTACTGCTAATTCACGCGTAGGGGCCATGATCAAGGCGCGAGGTTGGTTGACTTGACGCCCTTCGGCAGCAGGTCGAGATAAGAGATAATGAAACGTTGACGTAAGGAACGCCATCGTTTTTCCGGTACCGGTTTGCGCCTGACCTGCGATGTCATGCCCAGCAAGAGCATAAGGCAATGTTAAAGCCTGAATAGGCGTACATTGCGTAAAGCCTTTGGTATCAAGGGCTTTAATCACCGTAGGGTGCAGGGCGAAGTCGGAAAACTTCTTTTCTGTTAAGTGTGTTTTGCTCATAGTGTGGTAGAATATCAGCTTATTGGCGCTTTACGAAAGCGTATAAATTGAAATAAAGTTAACTATATTG
>Ga0153974_1000174_pt1 | contig 15297 bp, 15 predicted proteins | sample TSGA058MetaG_FD_104741 | JGI IMG/M metagenome (GOLD analysis project Ga0153974, IMG submission 104741) | Attine ant fungus gardens microbial communities from Georgia, USA - TSGA058 MetaG | ecosystem: Host-associated > Fungi > Mycelium > Unclassified | place: USA: Georgia, Yuchi Wildlife... | reverse complement strand
TGACTATTTATGAGAATACGACGGCTACAGAGGTTGATCAGCTAGAAGGAGGCCGTTATCAAGTCAAAACTCAATCTCACGTAAATTTGAATGTCAAGAAAATTGTTCAGGCTTCGCATTTTCCTTTTTATGATGGATTATCTTTACTTTTTGCCAAGATAGAGGGAGAAAAGACTTATTTAATGGCGTCTAAGCAAGCATCTCAAAAATTATCAGGAATGTATATTTCTCATGACCAACCGAGTCGGACGTTACGTCAGTATGAAGACTATCTGATTGTTGGTGGAGAAAACCATCGAGTAGGTAATACTGATGACACCATACAGAAATATGAAAATATTCGTGCCTTTGCAAAAGAGCAGTTTCAAGTTTCTGAAGTGGATTACGAATGGTCAACCCAAGATTATCTAACAGTTGATAAGCTCCCTTTTATTGGTTCTCTTAATCATAGTGGAATTTACGTAGCGACAGGATTTCAAAAATGGGGAATGACCAATGGAACTGCAGCAGCCCTTCTTTTACATGATTTAGTATTAGATAAGGAACATCCTTGGGCGGATTTATTTAATCCTCATCGAAAAAATCTTAGAGCTCAATTACGAAATTTAGTTGTTTATAATGGGAAAGTCGCCTATGAATTGATTAAAGGTAAGTTAACAACTCCTGATGAAGACGTCGAATTAGTAGGTGGCGAATCTATAGTTGTTCAAACAGATAAAGGTAAGTATGGCGTTTATAAAGATGAACAAGGTGAAATTTATGCTCTAGATATTACATGTCCTCATATGGGCTGTGAATTAAACTTTAATCGAGCCGAAGCGACTTGGGATTGTCCTTGTCATGCCTCACGTTTTTCTTATAAAGGTGAAGTGATTGAAGGTCCGGCTCATCATAATTTAAAAACTGATAAAAACAAGATTGACCCGAACCTTTTTTAGCTACAAAATAAAACATCTTTTCCGTTTTTAAGTTGTTCAAGACCAGTGTAAGGATGAATTTCAGCTTTTTGATGTCAGAATAATGAAGAATTTGTCTTTTGTTTGTTAGATTATTCGGCCTGACAACGGAATAAGTTGTCAGAAGGGAGGCATTAGCTTTATAATATAAATAAGCCAGTGAAAGTGGCTGACACTCCTTATTTTTACCTAAATCATTACTTAAATTCCTAAAACACCATTGACCGGCAATGGTGTTTTCCCCTTTTATAGGGTAAGACTTTTGAAGGGGAATTAGTATCAGTAACGACGTGTTACTTTTTTTGTATGTCACGAAATGATAAAAAGACTAACAGAGAAATACTGGGAGTCTTTTATCGTCTTTACTTACTTTGCTATCTGAAACTCAGCACTTTCGTCATCAATCCATAAAGAAACTCGTTTTGTGGTAAACTTAATGACACAGTAAGTCGGGTCAGTTTCTCCATCTGGATAGTGTTCTGAAAACCAGTCTTGCCAGTATTTGCTTTTACTTTCTTGGTCAGTGAGAATTTCTGCTTCCCCAACAAGGGTTATATTGTTTAGATGATTATAACAACATATACTGGCCCTATTATTTTTTTGAAGACGTTTTTCTTTATTCGAACCGATGTTTGTAGTGAAGTAAAGTTCAGAAATATTCTCTGGAGTACAAAGCGACACAGTTGAAACGGAAGGATATCCATTTTCATCTATCACGCCAAAACAAGCAGTTTTACAAGTATTTATCATTTGATTTGCCTTTTCAAAGGTTTTTGTATTCATTATTCATCTCTCCTCATCTTTTTTCCAAAATTGTAACACACCAAACACGACAACAGTATGTCTTGTTTTTTATGAAATATAAATTTTTAACCTCAAGTTTTCGATTCTGTAAAAATGAGCAGTATAAAAAAATAATCGTCCATATTCTCATACCCTAAAGATACAAGCGTATATTAAACGATTATTATTTGTATTGCTTATTAACCTAGTTTTTCCAACCAACCCTTGTGATTATCCCACTAAATGATTTGTAATATTTCAATCTAAACGTTTTCTGTTAACAGATTCGTATTAGCTAACTCCCCTATCTGGTAAGTGGTGAAATCTTTCCTACATATTGTAGAAATCAGCTTAGTCAGAATATTAGCAATATCATCTACTGATGTTTCAGTATCATTTTCTAACCAATCAACTAGTATTCCTACTGTCCCTTTAACGAAATAAGTGAAATAATATTCTAATAACTTTGGATTATCTTCTTGAAAGATAATTTTAAATTCATTTATTGCAACTCCTTGAACTTCTGAGAAAATGGCTTTAACCACAGCACTGTTCTGATAATCTGCTAAAATAATCTGACTAACGGGTTCATTTTCCTTTAAAACAATAATAAATCTTTTTAACCAATCTTGAAGTTGTTCATGTGGCTGTAACGCTACAATAGGTTTTAGTTTTTTCATTAAATCATTTTCAATTTCTCGAAATAAATCAGATGTATCTTCAAAATGATTATAAAAAGTTCCTCGATTTACATCTGCTCGCTTACATATCTCTGTAACTTTAATCTTTGTTAATTCATTTTCTTTCAATAACTGTAAGTAAGCCTCTTTAATAACTTGGGTGGTATACTGTGTTCTCCTATTATTTTTAGTACTAGTCATCTTTACTCCTTTCAACATTAAAAGTCAAAATGTTTATTTAGTGACAAAGTGAGAAATATTGCGTATTGTTTTTTTAACCTGCTTTTATTATACTAACACTATGGCTTAAAATCAACACGGTGTTCATATAACAAGTAAGGAGTGAAATAAATGAGTTTTATTAAGGTTAAAAATGTATTTAAACGATATAAAATGGGAGAGAATACCATTATTGCTAATAATGACATAAATTTTGAAATAAATGAAGGTGAATTAACAGTGATTCTAGGTCCAAGTGGCGCGGGTAAATCAACAATTTTAAATACACTTGGTGGAATGGATTCACCAAGTGAAGGTGAGATTGTTATTGATGGGATAAATATTGATAAGTTCTCTGATAAAAAATTAACTGAATACCGACGTACAGATGTTGGATTTGTTTTTCAATTTTATAATTTAGTACCTAACCTAACGGCAAAAGAAAATGTCGAACTCGCCATTGCAGTTTCACCAAATGCATTGGATCCTGAAGAAGTTTTACATCAAGTTGGCTTAGGGGATCGGATGCAGAATTTCCCTGCTCAATTATCAGGTGGAGAGCAACAACGGGTTGCCATTGCTCGTGCCCTAGCAAAAAATCCAAAACTCTTATTATGCGATGAACCAACAGGTGCTTTAGATTATGAAACAGGAAAACAAGTTTTAAAGTTACTTCAAAATGCCAGTAGAAAATTCAACAAAACCGTATTAATCATTACTCATAATTCAGCACTTGCGGCTATGGCAGACAGAGTGATTCATATTAATGATGCAAAGGTTCGCTCAATTGATACAAATAACAAGCCTATTTCAATTGACGAAATTGAATGGTAGGAGCGAGTCATATGAAAATGCAAATTTATTTAAAATCAACATTTACTGATATTCGTAAAGCTTTCGGTCGATTCATCTCCATTATTTTAATGATTATGATTGGAGTTTTGCTTTTTGTAGGAATAAAATCTATCGGTCCCAATTTAGAAAATACAGCCGAAAACTATCTAAAAGAAAGTCAATTATCGGATTTACAAATTGTTTCAACAGCAGCTTTAACAGAAGTGGATCAAAAGATGGTTGAAAACCTTGAGGGGGCAAAGGTTGAATTAGGCCATAGTTTTCCTGTTATAGAAGAAAAGAAGCAACTTATCTTACAAATATATTCATTTAATGATACGCAAAACCAGAATCAACTAAATTTAATAACAGGTTCTTTACCGACTCTTAATACAGAAGTAGTAATGGATGCTAGTTTATCTAATCAATATAAAATTGGAGATAAACTTACCCTTGAGAATGAGCTGTTAACTGAAACTGAATTTGAGATAGTCGGTTTTGTCGAATCCATGCTTTATATTGATAACCACGAACGTGGGGTAACAACTATTGGTCATGGACAAGTCGATGGGTTTGTCTATATTCCTGAGTTGGCTTTTGATACAGAGGCTTATTCGATCATGTTTGTAACTTTTGATTCTCTCCGTGAGGTGCCCCCCTTCTCTGAGAGCTATAATCAAGAATTAGCATCATGGATAGGAAATTTAGAAGAGCTTTTTGATACTCGAAAACATGAAAGAAAAGCAGAAATTCAAGCACGTGGTTTTGAAGAATTAGCAGAGCCAGAACAAACGCTAATTGAAAGTAAAGAAGAATTAGAAGAAGCTCAAAGACAACTTGATATGGCTAGAGTTCAACTTGTTGCCCAAGAAGAACAACTCGCTCTTCAAAAATCCCAACTTGGAGGTGATACCTCAAATCAACAACTATCTAATGCTGAGGCTCAACTTGCTGAAGCTATGGTTCAATTAGAGGAACAACAAAAAGAGTTAGATGAAAACCGAGTCCTACTTGATGAAGCCATAACCGAAATCCAAGAGGCTCGAATTGAAATTGAGAATCTGGCCACTCCAAATTATTTTATAAATGATCGCAGTAGTAACCCTGGTTTTAGTGGATATACTTCACTATCGGAAAGTATTGATGCCATGGCTAATGTATTCCCAGTCTTTTTCTTTTTTATTGCCATTTTAATTACCTTCACTACTATGACCCGAATGATTGAAGAAAATCGGAAGGAAATTGGGACGTTAAAGGCTTTAGGATACAGAAAAATTGAAATAGCTAGCAAATATATTCTCTACGCTTTGTTAGCCGCGTTTATTGGGACAACAATTGGTGTAATTATTGGCTCTAAATACCTACCTACTGTTGTATTTTCTATGTTAGGAGAGCAGTATATTTTTAATGACTTTACGACTGATTTCTTTACAGTTCCTATTGGGATTTCAGTACTTGTGACTTTAATAGCAACCCTCGGCTCTTCTATGTGGGTATTGATGAGAGACTTGCAAGAAAAAACAACGGCGTTACTTATGCCTAAAGCACCAAAGGCCGGTAAACGAGTTCTTTTAGAAAGGATTACTCCTTTATGGTCACGAATGAATTTTAATCAAAAAGTAACGTATCGAAACCTATTTCGTTATAAGATAAGAATGGTCTTAACCATATTAGGTATTGCAGGTTGTACAGGACTTATGTTAGCAGGCTTTGGTCTTCAAGATTCTCTTAATGCTCCTGCAGGTATTCAGTTTAATGAAATCATGGAATATCAAGCTATCGTAACTTTAGGTGATGATATGGATGCCCGTGAAGATATAACGATAGCACAATTATTGACTGATGATGAAAAAATTACGGATCTTTTACCTATTTACAGTGAACAAATCACAATTAGGGAAAAAGGGATTCCTAATCAAACGGCTACGGTCTATTTAACGGATTCAGCTACTCGACTCCAAGAATTTGTAACCTTTAACCCGATAACTAAGGACTCGGATACAGAACTTGATGCTAATGGTGCAATTATTAGTCAGCGGCTATCTAAAATCTATAATGTTCAAGTTGGAGACCCTTTAACTATTCAAGATTCGGATGGATCTGAATACGCAATTACCATTACAGGTATTGTTGAAAACTATCTAGGTCATCATATTTATATGACTGAGGATTATTTTAAAACAGTAACAGGAATTGAAGTTCCATTAAACACTTATTTACTCAAGTTAGAAGCCATGACAATCACTCAAGAAAATGCCCTTTCAGAGAGTCTCCTTGATACGGATCAAGTGTTAAATACGACATTTATGAGTTCTCAGATAGCCAAACAGGAGGCCGCTATGGCCAATGTAGGCTCAGTGGTCTTGATTTTTATTATCTTATCTGGAACCCTTGCATTTGTAGTCCTATACAATCTAACAAATATAAATATCTCTGAACGAGAAAGAGAATTAGCAACCATTAAAGTACTTGGTTTTTTTAACCAAGAAGTCACCATGTACATCGTTAGAGAAAATGTTATTTTTACTCTATTTGGCATTTTGTTTGGTTTTGCTATAGGCCGTGCTTTAACATGGTTTATCTTGGCTATGTCATCTACAGATTTAATAACCTTCCCTTTAGTTATTGAATGGCAAGGTTACGCTATTTCTGCTTTAATGACCTGTGTGTTCTCTGCTATTGTTATGTTTGTCACCCATATTAAATTAAAAAATATTAAAATGATTGAAGCTTTAAAATCAAATGAATAAGAAAAAACCGTGATCGCAGGAGCTTTCACGGTTTTATTTTGGCTAATACAGAATGTTTCCTCTTTGTTCTTTCTAATACCTCTAGAGGGTTTACGTATTTGCCTCTTCCCATTCAAAAAGGCTTGTTTTTTATTCTTGAATTAAAATAATATTACTAGAATGGGTTAAATAAGTTTTTCCATCTGTTGTTCGAATCTGAATCATATCACTGTTTTCAAAATCTCGCCACGATTGAATATCTACTTCGTAACTGTCATCGCCAGTCATAACAATGGCACGGTTAAAACTCCAGGTGGTATCAAAAACTTGTTGATTCCCACATCCTCCAAGTAAAAATGTTGTCCCAAATAAGCAAATCAGCCCTAGCTTCTTCATAATTCACCCACCTCTTTCTATATCTTTTAGTTTAATATATTCAACCTCAAACATCAATAAATAATGATTAACTGGTAATTATATGATGTTCAAAGAAAGTAAAGATGAGTGTGAAATTAAGTAGTTTGGAAAATTTATTTTTAGTGATTGGATATAGTTCTCTCTTAACCGCTTCTTGGCAATTGGATCATAACAGTTCCATGACTGAAATCTCCTTTTGCAATTGTGATCGTAGATACCAAAATAGCATAGACCTTCAACTTTAATTAAAAATATTCAGCTTAAAACTTGTCAATAATTAATAAGTTTAATTTATTAATGGATTAGCATAAGATGGGACATTATTTAAACTATGTAAGCGGAGAATTATATACCGGCTGATGATAACTTTAACAGCATCACCTAATAGAAATGGGAAGACACAAGTGAGTAGCGCTGTTATGATATCTGCTTCTGTAACATACATAAACCAACTAACTCCCAACATATAAGAACTAGCCAGCCCTGCCACCATTATTAGAATCGATAGGTTAGACTTAATCCCAACTTTACTAATGCCCTCCCCTACAATCCAGGCACAGCTGATGTAACCCATAATAAATCCTCCTGTAGGACCAGTAAGATAGCCTAATCCCGAATTAAATCCTGAAAAGACAGGAATTCCAATGATTCCAAGAATTAAGAAAATTACCTGGCTTATTGTAGCGTATTTTCCTCCCAAAATACCTGAAGCCACAAAGATTGAAATATGTACCATATTAATCGGTATTGCACCTATAGGTACTGCTATTTGCGAAAGGATTGCAGTTAATGCTGCAAACAAAGCGCAGAATATCATCTGCTTTAACTTTGACATCTTAATCTCTCCTTTAAGAATTAGCCAGCGAAATATTGTATAAAAAGACCCGCTGCAATAGCTGAAGCAATAATTCCCGAGACATTTGGACCCATGGCATGCATTAATAAGAAATTATTTGGGTTTTCTTCCTGGCCGATCTTTTGAACAACACGAGCAGCAAACGGCATGGCAGAAACTCCAGCAGCTCCTATGATTGGATTGATTTTCCCACCGCTTAACTTACATAATAATTTACCACCGATAACACCCGCTCCTGTTCCAATAGCGAATGCAACCAACCCTAAAGTAACAATTTTTATGACCTCTACAGTCAGGAATAGCTCAGCAGAAGCAGTCGCACCAATGGCGAGCCCAATGGCTATTGTTAAGACATACATAAGTGAGTCTTTTAAAGCATTAACAATTAGAGGTACCTTGCCGCTTTCTTTTAAAAGATTCCCTAGCATTAATGTACCCACTAAAGTTGCCGATGTAGGCACTAATAGAATAACAATAATGGAAACGATAACTGGGTAAAGGATTTTTTCTTTTTTAGATACCTCACGGAGTTGCTCCATTTTAATTTGACGTTCTTTTTTCGTAGTTAGTAATTTGATTATAGGCGGTTGAATGACCGGAACTAAAGCCATATAGGAGTAAGCTGCTAAAGCAATTTGGCTTAATAAGTGGGGGGCTAATTGTCCTGCTAAGAAGACAGTTGTGGGTCCATCAGCTCCTCCAATGATTCCGATAGATGCAGCCTCTGGCCCGGTAAAATTAAAAGCAACTGCCAACAAGAAGGCAGCAAAAATACCAAATTGTGCTGCACCACCTAACAACAAAGTTTTTGGATTGGCAATCAAGGGGCCAAAGTCAATATTAACTCCAATACAAAGAAATATCAAAGGTGGAAATATAACAAGTTGAACCCCTTGATAAAGATAATAGAATAGTCCGCCAGGACTGTTGTCAGTTGGAGCAACCATCAAGTCTACTCCTGGCAGGTTTACTAATAACATACCGAAAGCAATTGGAATCATCAAATAAGGTTCCATTCCTTTTTCGAGTCCAAGGTAAAGAAGTATACAGGCGATTATTATCATCACGATATGACCTAAAGTTAATTGGGCAAATCCCGAGGTAATCCATAAGTCAATAATCATATCTAACATTAAATCCCTCCTAAACTAATTAAACAAACTTTTTATCTTTAAGCAATATGTACCAGTGGCGCACCTGTTTCAATAGTCTGTCCTTTGGAAATAGCAATGTTTGTCACTACCCCATCTACGGGTGCAACAATTTCATTTTCCATTTTCATCGCTTCTAAGATAACAAGGGTTTGACCTTTTTTTACTCTTTTCCCTAATTCTACTTGAATAGCTAAAATATTTCCTGGCATAGGTGCCACGACAGGTTCACCATTTCCAACTGCTGGTGTTGGCTCCGATGCTGAAGAGATAACTGGACTCATCTGTTCTTCAGTTACCTCTTCAATTTCTACTTCATACTCTTTCCCATTTAATTTAATCATATATTTTTTCATACCTATTCCTCCGCAATAAATTATTTATTTAATTCGAGTCATTCGTTTAATATGGAAGTTTCCATCAGGGATGTCTTTTCCAGCAATAGCTGCTGCTGCTAAGGCAACAACAATTCGCTCCTCGTTGTCATCTTCTTTATATTCTGTAGATTGCTCAGTAACTGTTGTTGCCAGGGGTTGGCCCATTTTTTTTACAAAAAGGGCCTTAAATAAATCAAGCAACAAAGTTAAAATATAAAGAATGACAGTAATCACAATCATACTTACTAAAGATACATTAAATGCTTCAAATAAAGTAATCGTTTCATTCATTACTTATCCCTCCAAGGTTACATCGAAACTGTCAGATAATGGACCGCTACCGGTTTCTTTTCTTTGATTGTCTTAATAACGTCATTTCTTTCTTCTTCAACGATATTAGACTGGAGATTATTTCTGGACTCCAAGAACTGCTTAGTAAGTTGTGGGAACAAAACATAGGATAAAACATCTTCTTCCGATTTTGCCAGAGAACCGATTTCTGCTATATATTCTTGCAGATTTTGTTTAATTAGGTCTGCAGGTCTGACTGTGACTACTTCTTCTTCGCCAATGATTTTTTTAATTAGGTCTTCTTGGATAGGAGCTGGCCATGCACCGTATAAACCTTTAACATAATCTTTAATCTCTTTAGGTACCATTTTATATCGTTCTCCCGTCAGAACATTGAACACTGCCTGAGTCCCGACCATCTGGCTCAAAGGAGTTACCAACGGCGGGAAACCTAAGTCTTCCCGAACACGCGGTACCTCTTCCAATACTGCCTGATACTTGTCAGCGGCTCCCTGTGCAGTAAGTTGTGATAAAAGATTTGAAAGCATTCCTCCTGGAACCTGATATCTTAAAGCATTTGGCTCAATTTCTAGTACTTTTGGGTTTAAGATACCATTTTCTAAATATTTTTGCCGAATGGGTTTAAAGTAAGCAGCAATTTTGCTTAAACACTCTTCATTCAACTTCGGATCACGTTCAGTTTCTCTAATGGTTCTTACCATGGACTCTGTTGCAGGTTGTGATGTTCCTCCAGCCAGTGGTGAAATAGCAGTATCGATAATATCAACGCCAGCTTCAACAGCTTTCAGATACGTCATTTCAGCAATCCCGCTAGTTGCGTGGGTATGCAAATTTAAAGGAACTTTAATCTCCTTTTTCAAAGCTGAAACAAGCTCATAAGCTGTTTGTGGTGTTAAAATACCTGCCATATCCTTAATACAAATCGTATCAGCTCCTAGCTTTACCATTTTTTTCGCAAGATCAACATAGTAAGAAATGGTATGCACTTTGCTTGTTGTATAACTTAATGCGATTTGACATTCACCACCATACTCTTTAATAGCTTTTACAGCCGTTGTTAAATTACGAGAATCATTTAAAGCATCGAATACCCGAATAATATCAATCCCATTTTCGATTGATTTTTTTATAAAAGCTTCTACAACTTCGTCACTATAATGCTTATAGCCTAATAGATTTTGTCCTCGTAACAACATTTGTAATTTAGTATTTTTTACACCCTTGCGGATATCACGAAGCCTTTTCCAAGGATCTTCATTTAAGAAGCGTAAACAGGCATCAAAAGTCGCTCCTCCCCAGACCTCTAATGCATAATAGCCAACTTGATCCATTTCAGCTAAAATCGGCAGAATTTCGTCAGTTGTCAAACGAGTGGCTATAAGGGATTGATGACCATCTCTTAAGGCGGTTTCAGTAATTTTTACCCGTTGCATCTAATCTACTCCTTTCAAAAAAGTGACTAAATCATGAGATTAATGATTTAGTCACTTTAATGTATCTCATTTATATTTTTTATTTAATATAACGAACTTCTTGTTGCAATTCATTCACTATTTTTTCCTTACGTTGATTGAAAACTACTTTGTTTTCTTCAAATAAATTATTTCCATGAGTATCAATAGAAATAATCAAAGGGCCAAATTCTTTAACACGGCATACCCACAAGGTTTCAGGCATTCCTAAGTCCATCCATTGTGCATCTTCGATTTCTTCTACTTGAGTTGCTGCAAGTACCGCACATCCACCAGGGAACACTGCATGGAGTGCCTTGTACTCTTTACACGCCTCTTGAGTTTTTAAACCCATTCCTCCTTTACCGATAACTAATTTAACGCCTGTTTCCTTAATAAATTCTTTTTCAAATTTTTCCATTCTCATAGAAGTAGTGGGACCAATTGAAACCATTTCAAACTTATTTTCTTCACCCTCGATAGGACGAACAATGGGTCCAGCGTGGAAAATCGCTCCGCCCTCGATATTTACCGGCAATTTGCGACCGTATTCGATTAAACGACGATGGGCAACATCACGGCAAGTTACCAAATAACCATTTAAGTAAACGATGTCCCCTGCTGTTATATCTTTTAAGTCTTCATTTGTAATTGGTGTTGATAAATATTTTTTCTTCATTATAATTCTACCCCCATATGAGAATTAGTCGTATAAGTCATATCGCTATTAATTGTAATATTTCCTCGACGGTGCGCCCAGCAGCCCACATTAACAGCAACCCCGATTGTCGAAGGATGGCGTCCACCATTTTCAATGTGAACTCCCATAACTGATGCTGATCCCGTTAAACCTTGTGGCCCCAACTTCAAATCATTAAGTCCTTTTTCTAGTTTCAATTCAAGTTCTGCGGCCTTTTCGTTCTCATTGCGGCTACCAATTGGACGGAATAAAGCTTTTTTGGATAATTGTGCTGCTGTTTCAACAGAAGTCGCGACTCCAATACCTACTAATAATGGTGGGCAAGCATTTAATCCATAAGAAGTCATAATATCGAAAACAAATTCAATAATAGCTTCGTAACCTGCAGACGGCATTAAAACTTTAGCTGCTCCCGGTAACGTACACCCTCCACCAGCCATATAGACTTCAACTTCAATGGAATCGCTGTTTGATACTAATTCATAATCAATATAGGGAGCACGTTTTCCAGTATTGGTACCCGTATTTTTTTCATCAAAAGTTTCCACAACATTATGTCGAAGTGGTGCATCTGCTGTAGCTTTTACTACTGCTTCATTTAAGATTTCTTCGATATCATCAATTAATGGGAAGCGAGTACCCACTTTTACAAAAAATTGGATGACCCCAGTATCCTGACAAGCAGGACGGTTTAAACTACAAGCCATATCCAAGTTATCAAACATTGAGTCATAGATAACTTGTGCCATTGGCTGTTCTTCTTCAGAGCGTAATTTTTTTAACGCACGCATTACATCGCATGGCAAGATTTTTCCAATTTTATCAATAAATTTTGCTAATGTATCGATCATCACTTGCTTTTGATTCACTGTGTTTTCATCATGTATTTTTACGCTGATTTTATCCACATCTTTGGTGATTGTTTCATTCATTTCGTTGTTTTGTTTTTGAACTCTTCCTTGTGATATTTCCATTAAAAATAGCCTCCCTTAATTTTTTATTTACCCAGTTGTATCTATGGATAGAATGGGTAAAAGATGGATAATAAAATAATACTTACTATTGCCGAAACAATCATGAGCGGTGTCCCGACTTTCACATAATCGGTAAATTTGTAACCCCCTGGTTCTAAAATCATCGTATTGGCTGGCATCGAGATTGGAGTTGCAAATCCACATGAACTTGCAATTACAATGGCTACAAGCATTGCACGTGGGTCTGACTCTAGCGTATTAGCAATTTCTAATCCAATGGGTACCAGCAAAGCTACCGTTGCTGTGTTTGACATAAAGTTTGTCAAAATCATCGTAATGATAAAGATAACCACCAACAGGGCAAGTGGTGAAGCATTATCTCCTAGCATCCCAATGATGGATTCTGCAATAAAATTCCCTGCTCCTGTTTTTTCGAGAGCACTCGCTAAGGATAAAGTCCCACCAAATAAGAAAATAGTTCGTAAATCAATAGCTTCATAAGCTTTTTTCTCACTAATCACATTAGTCACGACTAAGAATAAAGCTCCAATACTTCCAGTTACATGTATTGGAATACCGATTTCAGATTCGAAAATCATCCCAATAACAGTTAAAATCAAGACAGCTAGTGAGAGAATTTGCTTCCAAGCGGGAACATTTTTAAACTTATCTTTAACATTAGCTTCATTGTCTTCAATGGTCTTTTCTTCTTTTATCTCAGGTAGAAGTTTATAACCAATGAAAGCAAAATAGATGATTCCCACAATTAATAAAGGAAGTCCAACCTTTGCATAATCGAAGAAACTTAAACCTAGATCGATTTCTTGTAAAGCCGACTGAGCTATTAAATTTCCTGGGGTCCCAATTAAGGTTAAATTTCCACCCAATGCTACTGCATACACAAGTGGCATCAATAATTTTGATCGTGCATATCCCGAACGGTTGGCAATACCAATAACGACGGGTATAAAGATTGCTGCAGTTCCAGTATTTGATAAAAATCCTGAAATTAACCCTGCTATCACCATAATTGCAATAATTAACTGCCTCTCTGTGTTAGCAAAGCGAGTGACAATTCCTCCGACTTTATTGGCCATCCCAGTCTCGAATAGTGCTCCCCCAATGACGAACATTGCAACAAATAAAATTATATTTGAATTTGCAAAATTGATAAATGCTTCATCGGCAGTCAATATTCCTGTTAGAATCAAGGTCAAGCAAACGATCATTGCTGTTGCCGCTAAGGGTATTTTTTCCCACACAAACATTACTGTAGCAAATACCAGTAATGAGATTGTGATCATGATTGGGCTCATTACTTTTACTCCTCCCTAGTTTGAGATAATTTCTTACTACATCATTCTAACATTCTAATAATACGCTAACAATGCGAGATGTTAAGTACTTTTTTCACATTAGAAAGGGTTTTTACTAAAAAGTGTAACCTATTAAAATTTTTCTGCTAAATATTTACCCTCTTTATCATTCAACCTTTTTTATAGATTTAATCTTTCTATGAGAATGCTTAAAAATGATTCAAGTACATTCTTTGTTCACTTCCAACACATTCCATAACATTAAAGTTGTTTCATTCATAATTTTTGTGATAATACGACAATTTTCTCAAAAAAAATCTAAAGATTTTCCCCTAGCTAAATCTTTAGATTTCTTAATTTTATTTATTGAAGAATATTGTAATCTCTATTTAATATCTAATCTCAGCTCAATATCATTTTGCTGCAAATAATCCAAAAATAACAACATTTTAGTTTTATCATCACCAACTAATTGAAGTTTTGAATGATTAATTTGTATCGTATGTTTGTTAGGCAACTCCTCTGAGTTACTTAATATGCTTTCCTCCAATTCTATCCTGTCTGAATATTTAAGAAGATTTTGCATGATTAATTCATTGTTTACACTTACAAAATTCCTTTTATCAATAGACTGTATTGGATTTAAATCCTTATTTTTATTTCGGTATTCACTTGGTGACTTTTTAAAGTTCTGCTTGAATTTGGCATTAAAAGCTTTAACATCTGAAAAACCATTGTCTAACGCGATGTTGTTTATGGTTTTTTGGGTTGTTAAAAGCTCAAAAACAGCAGATTGTAATCTAACCCTCAACAAGTAGTCGTGAAAATTGATTCCCATATGAGACTTGAAAAAGATTGAAGTATACGTTGTATTGTAATTAATTAAATTAGCAATATCATTTAAGCTAATTTTTTTATGATAATTATTTTCAATAAATTTGATAATTGTTTTGAAAAGTTTCTGTTGCTTATTATTTTTTGAAACCTTAATTTTTGTACATTCTTCAAAAAAATATTTCATAAGATGAGATATAATCAAATTATAGTATCCTATCGCTGCTAAGTTGTCGCCTTCTACCAAAGCCAACATTAAGTTAGCTAATAATTCCCGTAGTCTTTTAAATTCAAAGGTATTGCGATTTTTTTCATTAGATGCACAAGAAAAACGAAAATTACTAAGATTATCAAACTTTTTAATATATTCGGGATTTAAATGTAAGACCATAACTGCGCTAGCCTCACTTTTTTTCAAGGAACTATGCCCTTCATTGGAATTAATAATAATGATATCCCCTTCATTATAATCATAGACTTCACCCTCAACACAAACTTCAACATTTCCCGACATGACAATCATTACCTCAATGTCATTATGCCAATTATAGCGATAACCACCGACTTCGTAAATATACTGTTTTAAAGTAATCTCTTGACTTTCAATTTTCAGTATACAGTTATATAATGACAAATTATTCTCCTCCTTACCATTTAGTTCTTTTTTAGCTAATTATAACCCTTTCAAATTAGAGAATCTAGTTTTTT
>Ga0153974_1000170_pt1 | contig 15572 bp, 14 predicted proteins | sample TSGA058MetaG_FD_104741 | JGI IMG/M metagenome (GOLD analysis project Ga0153974, IMG submission 104741) | Attine ant fungus gardens microbial communities from Georgia, USA - TSGA058 MetaG | ecosystem: Host-associated > Fungi > Mycelium > Unclassified | place: USA: Georgia, Yuchi Wildlife... | reverse complement strand
TTATCTTACCCGCTTCTAACTCTTACAGCGAAACTGAGGCTCGCAAACGTTTGCGACGACTGATAGAATAGCCCCGCTCTCATTTTACTACCAACCGCAAATCGCGTGGGGATTCTGCAGTGACCGATAAAACCACTCTTAGTTATAAAGACGCCGGTGTTGATATTGATGCTGGAAATGCACTGGTCGATCGAATTAAAGGTGTTGTGAAAAAGACTCGCCGTCCTGAAGTGATGGGCGGATTAGGCGGATTTGGTGCGCTATGTTCACTGCCAACCAAATATCGCGAGCCGGTATTAGTCTCTGGGACCGATGGCGTAGGAACGAAACTACGTTTAGCAATGGACTTAGGCCGTCACGATACTATCGGTATTGATCTGGTCGCGATGTGCGTCAACGATCTGGTGGTACAAGGAGCCGAACCGCTCTTTTTCTTAGATTATTATGCTACCGGTAAACTCGATGTCGAGACCGCAGCATCAGTGATCACCGGTATTGCTGAAGGGTGCCAACAATCAGGCTGCGCATTAGTTGGCGGAGAAACGGCTGAAATGCCAGGGATGTATCACGGTGACGATTATGACGTAGCTGGCTTTTGTGTCGGTGTCGTCGAAAAGTCTGAAATTATTGATGGCACCAAGGTCGGTGCAGGCGATGCATTAATCGCGCTTGGATCGAGCGGTCCACACTCTAATGGCTACTCGCTGGTAAGAAAAATTCTGGAAGTGAGTCAGACCGATCCCCTGACCGAACAACTTAATGGTCAATCCTTAGCCGATCACCTTTTAGCGCCAACACGTATCTACGTTAAAAATACCCTCGCGCTGATCGAGAAATTTGATATCCATGCTATCGCACACCTTACCGGCGGCGGTTTCTGGGAAAATATTCCTCGTGTTCTACCTGAGAATACGCAAGCGGTAATCGATGAAAGTAGCTGGCAATGGCCAGCAGTCTTCGAATGGTTACAAAAAGCGGGCAATGTGAGCCGTCATGAAATGTACCGTACCTTTAACTGTGGCGTCGGCATGATTATCGCCCTCCCCGCAGCGGATGCCGAGGCAGCCATCGCTTACCTACAAGAATTAGGTGAAAACGCCTGGAAGATCGGCCATATCACCGAAGGCAGCGACACTGAGCAGGTCGTTATTGCATGAAACGAATTGTTGTCCTGATCTCCGGATCGGGCTCCAACTTGCAAGCCATCATTGATGCCTGCCAACTCGGCAGGCTCAAGGCAGAAATTGTCGCGGTATTGAGTAATAAGGCCGACGCTTTCGGTTTACAGCGGGCGCAGCAAGCAGGTATCGCTACAGCAAGCCTTACTATCGGCGACTATGCTGACCGTGAAGCCTTCGACCAAGCGTTACGACAACAGATCGATAGCTATCGGCCTGACTTAGTCGTGCTCGCGGGCTATATGCGGATCTTGAGCGCTCCTTTCGTTACGCACTATCGAGGTCGACTGCTCAATATCCATCCCTCCTTACTCCCTAAATATCCTGGCTTGCATACGCATCGTCGGGCGATAGAGAGTGGCGACAGCCAGCACGGGGCGAGCGTTCATTTTGTGACCGAACAACTCGACGGCGGGCCAGTGATCTTACAAGCTGCCATTCCTGTGCTCCCTCAGGATACTGAGCAGGATCTGGCTAAACGCCTGCTTGGTAAGGAGCACCTGATCTATCCACAGGTCATTCAGTGGTGGATTGAGGGGCGAGTAGCGTTGAGAGATGATCAAGCTTGGCTTGACGGAAAACCACTCGGGCCAACCGGGGCTGAGTTTACGCCAGATAGCGTCGATAGTTAGTTCAGTTTCACAGGTTAAGCCGCAAATAATACACCTCGACGTTGTTCATTCACCTCGGGGTGTTTTTTTTGGAGTGAGCTGATCAGCTATTAATTTATTTTCATCCTATGAATAACTAGCGCGAATAACTTGGATCCGCTAGCTATTATGCAGCGCTATAATGTCAGTAATATTTGTAGGATAGACAATATCGCGAGTTTTTCGTAATTCATCAAAACTCCACCAGCGGTAATGAGAAATAACTAATTTTTCATTATCTGTGAAGCCCTCAGTGCTTATATCTTCATTATCTATTTTTACTAAATAAAAACGTTCTCTCGCCACTACGACTTCGCCGCTAGGCAACGTCATCTCGAAAGTGTGCTCAGCCAACGATGCGCCGGCATTATCAACATAAACCCCTGTCTCTTCTTTAAGTTCCCTGATGGCCCCCTGCTCAAAGGTTTCTCCGGGTTCAACCTCTCCGCCTGGCGTGGCCCAGTAGGTTTTGCCTGCCAGTGCATCATGACAATGGGTGAATTTGAACAGTAAGACTTGGTCGAGGGAGTTAATGATGAGCAACCGTGCCGAATTACGTGTACGCACTGGATCATCCTTTTAGTTGGCAACATAAGTCGAAATATGAATGTAAAATAGTACTAAATTTAGCTACCAGATCCAATTTAATGGAAAAGGGCCCAAGCAATTCACTCACAACATCTTCCTACGGATGAAAAAGTAATTATCCTTTACTTCCCTGATAGGTAAAATAATATGCAAAAACTCATAAATTTCCACGCCAGACATTTATTTCAGATATCTTACTTTGTATAAATGCTTCCCCGCTGCGAGATACGTTAAGGAACAGAGCAGATTAAAAAAGCCCCCTTTACAAGCGGGGCTGTTATCTCAGTACACAACTTCTTTTTACTTATCTGGAGCCCTATGCTCTTATTTTTTTATTTTCCAAGCATATAGAATCAGTAGACTAAATAAAATAAGTAGTATTCCGCTAAAGAAGTTTTCAGTAATCCCTAAGTTGTCAACGATAATGCCACCGCCGGCTGAGCCTGCGGCTATCGCAACCTGAGCTGTAAAGGTAAACATCGCGGAACCAGCTTCTACTTGTTCGGCAGATGCCTGCCGGTTATTGATATTCAGACAAAGCGGTATCGCACCCCATGCAGCGCCCCATAATAATACTCCCACTACCAACAACACTGCTCCCTGGCTCATCGCCATTAGTATTAGTGATACCGCCATCACGAGTAGCGCGACTGCTAGTGTATTTTTTAAATACTTACTCACATACGAAGAGGCCACAAAGTTAGCAATAAAACCGTGATCCCGAAACCGAGTAGACTCCAGGTGACTATTTCCTGTCCAATTCCTGCAGCGGCTAGCCGCGGGGCTAGAAATGTATAGGTCCCGAAGTGAGTACCAAAAATCAACAAAATCAGTAAAACGCTCTTTCGCCCTTCGATACGGCGGATGAAATCTAACAGTGAAGCAGGACGCAGCTTATCTTCGGCCGGCACTGATGGCAGAAATAAAATCTGCAGGACCAGTGGTAAAACGGCAATCAATGCCGCTGCGGAAAAGGCTGAGCGCCAGTTGAAAATTCCTGCAATAAAGGTGCCGAAAGGTACCCCCAGGATCATTGCAGCCGTAACCCCACCAAAGACGGCTGCAATCGCCTTACCAGCACTGTCTTGGCTGACCAGTCGGCCCGCGACAGCCAACCCCATAGCCCAGAATGCACCGAGGCTAATACCAGCCAAGCCTCGACTGAATAACATAACTTGCCAGTTTGGTGCCCAGGCCGATGTTGATGCCGATAACAGAAGTAAAAAAGAGAGTCCGATCAATAACCAACGTCTATCCGTCTTACCTGCGGCCATCATGACTCCCGGTGCCGCGATAGCGGCGAGTAGCCCCGGTAAGGTCATCATTAGTCCCGTCTCACCGGTTGTAATACCATAATCTCGCCCTATGTCGGGCAGTAGCCCGACTGGTAGAAACTCTGTGGTGACCGAGGCGAATGAGCCCAACGCTAGCGATACGACGCCTGCCCATCCCTGCTTATTAAGTCCAGTATATGCCATAGTTGATACTTATTTTAAGTTAACCGTAATCGAACCCACTGCTTCACGCGATAGTAGGCGTTCATACCCTTTTTCAAATTCTTGGATAGGCCAGGTACTGTCTATCGTTGGACCTACCGCCCCTCTAAAGGCCAGTGAGCTGAGTTTTTCCAGCGCCTCAACTGACTGCTCACGGGTATCCGCATGAAGTGAATAACCCTCGATCACTTTTTCGGAGGCAATAATGCTCAGTAAGTCAATTTCTACCTGCCTGCCTGCAGTGAAGCCAATAGAGACAATTTTACCGCGCGGACGTGTAGCATCGAAAAGCTTGCCAAAAATAGCACCACCCACCGGATCAAATGCATAGTCAGCACCTTTTCCACCGGTCAGCGTGTTTACTCTCTCCGTCACATCCTCTTTGATCCAGTCAATGGTAGCGAAGGCACCCGCTTTCTGCGCCAGCTTGGCTTTCTCTGCAGAGGAAACTAAGGCAATAACTTTAGTCTCAAGCGCGTTACCGACTTGGACCAATGCATTTCCGACCGATCCTGTGGCTCCTGATATCAGTACATATTCTCCCGCCCGTACCTGAGCCGTTCGGGTCAGCGCATTGAGCGCCGTAAGATAGTTAACGGTTAGCGTTGCACCTTCGTCAAAACTCATTGCATTAGGAAGTGGCATCAGACGCCAATCGTCCACAACTACCCACTCCTGAAATAGGCCGTCCCGAGTAACGCCCAAGTCATTACCACCGTAAATCGCCACACGGCTACCTTTATCAAGCTTGTCGCTCTCTTCAACAATGCCCGCGCCTTCATTGCCTAACACCAGAGGAACCGGTGTGTTACCAAATCCCCCCGTACGGATGGTATTAGAAAGCTGATTAATAGTAGCCGCCTGCATCTTGATAAGAGAGGTCCCCGGGCGACGCTGCGGTAAGGGGCGTTCCTCAACTCGCATATCTGGCTGAGCATCGGTACGGTAAGTCACAATCGCTTTCATCGTTTTCTCCAAGAATCTGCCGGTAACACCGACTGGTTTAAGAAATGCATGCTGCAGGAAAAAAAAGAGTGCTGCTGCAGTAATGTCTAACCATCAGGATAAGCACTATATTTGAAAGAAAAAGAGTACTAATTTATTATCTTTATTCATCTGTATGGATAATTACTTTGGTAGGGGAATAAAAATGAACCAGCTGTTAGCAATGCGTGCCTTCATACGAGTTATTGAGGCGGGTTCATTTAACCGCGCCGCCGATCAGATGGGGATGCCTCGCTCAAGCCTGAGTAAGTTGGTCAGCGATCTTGAAAAGCATCTTGGAACAAAGCTTATTCACCGGACAACGCGGACTATTTCCGTCACGGCAGAAGGTGTTGAGTATCTCCATCAAGCTGAGCAAGTTATCGCCGCAGTAGAGAGTGCCGATATGGCTATACGAGGAAAAAAGCATAAGCCAAGCGGGCACCTGCGTATCGACGTCCCGGTCTCTTTTGCACATCTCCTACTTATCCCCGCCTTACCCGAGTTCCACCAAGAATTCCCAGATATTACCCTATCGTTGGGTATCAACGATCGCACTGTTAACATTGTAGGTGAGGCGGTCGACTGCGCAATACGCGCTGGGACACTGAGCGACACGTCATTAATAGGGCGTAAACTCTTTGAACTCGATTACGTTACCTGTGCTTCGCCAAATTATCTCGCGAGGCACGGTGAACCGAAATCGCCCAAGGATCTGGGCGACAATCATCGTATTGTCAGCTATTTTTTTGCGGCAACAGGAAAGCCAGAACCGCTTATCTTCATCTCGAACGGTGACAGGCAGGATATCTATGTTAGCCAATTCGCGGCAAATGAAGGAAACGGCGTGATAAACATGCTGCTCGCCGGACTGGGTGTCGGCCAGCATCTGCGTCGTTTTGTTCAGCCGCATATTGATGCTGGCACCCTCGTCCCCGTGTTGACAGATTGGCAACAGCCCCGCCTACCTTTCCATCTACTCTATCCCCCGAATCGTCATCAGAGCGCTAGGCTGCGCGTGTTCGTCAACTGGCTTATTGCGCGTTTTAGTCTCTAAGCGAAGAACTTACAATTCTGGATTATCCATTCTCATGGATACAGATGTCAGTTTTACCTGCTTTTACTGTTCGACTCATTGACTATGCTGAATCCAGAGGATGTCTTGGCAGGAATGGCCATGCCTAATTTATTCGCGGCCTACACTCTCCCAACGCTCGAATTCCCTGGCAGGGTTGGCATAGCTCCTATGACGCGAATCTATGGCATATCGAAAAGCGAGGATGGCGTGATAGTAACGCGAATACGCGGCTAACATCCTACAGGTAGCCTTTGAAGTAGTTACTGGCCTCGAAACGATCACCACTAAGGAAAAAAAATGAAAACTGACAATAGAACACTCCGGCTACTATTCCCGCAATGGCAGGGAGGGGGTCCGATCGACACTTATGTCCCTGAATTACCCGCTGGCGACGCGTTGAGAGGATATTTTCTTGGTTCCCAACTACTGAGCTTTCTCGCACCAGAGTGTGAAGGAGAAAAAGTCGAAATTCCCATATCGCTAGATTTAGCCACTCGTACAGAGAAAAAAGGCATTATCGCCTACGATGCTATTGTTAAAAATACCCAGGTCGCGTTGAACCTGGTACAGACACATAAGCCTGACCGTATTGTTACACTTGGCGGAGAATGCTCGGTCAGCGTTGTGCCTTTTAGCTATCTCGCCAATAAGTATCAAGACGACGTGGCCGTAGTGTGGGTCGATGCACACCCTGACCTAAACTACCCCGGTGAAGGCTCGAGAGGCTATCATGCTATGGCACTGGCAAGCATTCTTGGGCGCGGCGATGAACAGTTACAGAGTATGCTTCCGGCTAAAATTGATCCGTCACGTGCCCTAATCGTTGGATTACGGGCATGGGAGAAAGAAGGCGGCACCCCTGAGCGTCAACGCGAGTTGGGTGTGAGAAGCTATGCCCCCTGTGCGGTATCGGCAAGCAGTACGCCAGTTATAGATTGGCTAAACGGTACCGGGGCGACCAAAGTACTTATCCATTTCGATCTGGACGTTATCGATCCTGCAGAAATGATTGCTGCAGTCGGTACCGATCCCCAAGGAATGCGGCTCAACGAAGTATCGCGCCTCATCAATGATATTGCACAGGAGTTTGACGTGGTTGGCCTAACCGTAGCAGAACCGATGCCACGCGTCGCTATCAAGCTTAGAAACCTTCTCGCAGGCTTACCTTTATTAAGCCAGAAATAGGATATAAAACAGGTAGAAGGTGCAGAGATAACTTTCCGGCTTCACTCACTATCCCATTGAAAGAAAACTATCGCTCCTGCGTTCGTCACCCAGGTAATGAGGAAGCTATGAATAACGCTCAAATTATCGCTAATAAAGCAGCCTTTCGCTTATTAATTGAAGAGGCTATGCCCGAAGGGGATATCGATACCATTCGTAACCTGGTAGCGAAATCCTGTACCACCGAGCGCGCTGGTTTTGCCAACCTATACGATGCTATAGGAGACGCTATACCCGAGCGCGGTAATTTTCTTGATTGGATCGAGCAAGGCTGGAAACCGCTTTCGGAGGCACTAAGAGGTCAGACAGTTACCCTCCAGGAAGTGATAGGCGAGGGAAATATCGTCATAATGAGGTGGGATTACGACGTTCAGCATCTCGGTACTTTCGCCGGCACACCGGCTACGAATAAAACGCTATTCTGGCAAGAAGTGGGAATCGCACACTTTGATGACAAGGGTAAAGGTTCATGTGCGAAGAGCTTAAATTAGCCTCGCAAATTGGCTATACACTTCAACTTAATTAACTCCTGTACACCCGCCCACTCTTCATTACGCTATTGGAAGCACAGAAGCGACAGAGCCGAGCTCAGCCTCTCGTTAACTCGTCGCTGACTTCTCGTCAGCGACGAATAATTTCCGTGCGAACCTACTTCCCTAGATTCACAAAGCGGATATGCGTCGGCGTACCGATTTGCAAGGTTGCACCCGTTGGTGACAGCTCACCAGTCTCGAGATCACGCGCGAACTCCACCACATTGTTCGAGTACACGTTCGCCACAAACAAGTAACGGCCCGTTGCATCGAAGGTAAAGTCACGTGGCTCTACACCACCCGCCGAATAGGTCTTGGCGGCGGAAAGCTTACCTGTTGCTTTATCTACCGCGTAGCGAACGATCTGGTTCTTCTCGCCACGGTTACCGACATATAAGAAACGACCATCTGGCGAGAGTGACAGACCTGCCCCACTCATATCGTCAGGTTTATTCGAATCGGTTAACTTCGCAGACTGTAGAAGCTCAGTCTTGCCTTGATCGAAGGAGTAGACCTTAACCTGTGCCGACATCTCTGTGGTGATATAGAGATATTTTCCATCGGCGGAGAATAGGCTATGGCGTGGGCCATCGCCTTCTGGGAAGCTGATGGTTTTATCCGCTAAGAGGCTGAAAGGCTCTTTCGCTTTCGCATCATAATGGTAGACATGGATCTTATCGGCGCCTAAGTCTGCGGCTAATACATACTGACCATCAATACTGAAGGTTACGGAGTGCGCATGCCCGGAGGATTGGCGCTCGGCAACTTTATTGCTGCCTTGGTTGTAAGGGAAGAATTGTTGCGTCTTACCTAAACGGCCATCGCTCTGTACAGGAATCGCGCTCACGCCCGCTTGACCGTCTTTCGCCGAGTAGTTAGCAACTAACAGGTAGCGCCCATCACGGCTCAATGCCGAGTGGGTCGGGTGCATACCACTGCTGTCCACGGTATTCAATAAGGTTAACTCACCGTTCTTTTCTAGGTGATAAGCACTCACTTTGCCATCATCAACTTCGTTAACCACATAGACGCGCTGATGCGGGGCATCGATGGTCAGCCATGAAGGACTTTCTGCCGGCGTCAGCGCAATCGGCATCATGCTGCCATTAGCCGAAAGACGTACAGTGTAAATGCCCTGGCTTGGATAGAAGGCTTTTTGCACGCGAGCACCCTTTGACTCGCCGGTCCAAGAGCCGACTAAAAACGTTTGTTCCGCCACTGCAGGTTGTTGATTTAATAATCGCGCTTCGTCGGCGCTGGCCGCATGGTTGAAAATCAGTGCTGCGGTAATCCCTAGGTATTTTTTCATTAATATTTCCTAACAATTAAATAAGCTTTAAGAGTGGCGTAACTCGTGGCAATTGGCAAATAAAAACGCCTTATTAATCATCCATAGACAAACAGGGTAATCGATCGCCATAATGGCGGAGGGAAATTGCAATCTGCGTTCTGTTATCACCAACGGAGTCAGGATGGGTCAAGAAAAGCTGTATCTAGATAAAGAAATCAGTTGGTTAGCCTTTAACGAGCGCGTGTTACAGGAAGCCGCCGATAAACGCAATCCGCTCATTGAACGTATGCGCTTTCTGGGCATCTACTCCAGCAATTTAGAAGAATTTTACAAAGTCCGTTTCGCTGATCTGAAACGGCGAATTTTGATTGGTGAAGAACAAGGCAGCCATAATGTGCCACGCCATCTACTAAAGAAAATTCAACAGCGGGTGGTAGTCGCCGACCAGGAGTTCGATGTCCTGTACAACGATCTGCTGCTCGAGATGGCTAGAAATCAAATATTTCTGATTAATGAACGTCAGCTCTCTGCTAATCAGCAACATTGGTTAAAGATCTATTTCAATCAAGAACTGCGTCAGCATGTCACCCCGATTGTCCTCAACGCCGAAACCGATCTTACTCAGTTTTTGAAGGACGACTACACCTATCTCGCAGTGGAAATCATTCATCAGCAAGATCGTCAATACGCGCTACTAGAAATCCCGTCAGATAAAGTACCGCGATTTATCGATCTACCTGCTGAACCCCCAAGGCGACGTAAACCCATGATATTATTAGATAATATCTTAAGGTACTGTTTAGACGATATCTTTAAAGGCTTTTTCGATTACGACCAGCTCAATGCCTATTCGATGAAAATGACTCGCGATGCGGAATACGACCTGGTCACTGAAATGGAATCTAGCCTGCTGGAGCTTATGTCATCCAGTCTAAAGCAGCGTCTGACCGCCGAACCGGTCCGTTTCGTTTATCAACGGGATATGCCATCGGAAATGGTCTCATTATTATGTGAGAAGCTGTCGATCACTAACTTCGACTCGATTTTACCCGGCGGCCGCTATCATAACTTCAAAGACTTTATAAAATTTCCTAATGTCGGTAAAACTAACCTCGAAAATAAAGCCCTGCCCCCTATTCGACATAAAGGCTTTAACCCCTTTCGTAACGGTTTCGATGCGATACGTGATCGCGATATTTTGCTCTACTACCCTTATCACACCTTTGAGCATGTTTTGGAGTTTTTACGCCAAGCCTCATTCGATCCTAGCGTATTAGCAATCAAGATTAATATTTATCGCGTTGCCAAAGATTCCCGCATTATGGACGCGATGATCCATGCGGCGCATAACGGTAAAAAAGTCACGGTAGTGGTCGAACTGCAGGCACGTTTTGATGAAGAAGCCAACATTTACTGGGCCAAACGCTTAACCGAGGCCGGTGTCCACGTTATTTTCTCGGCCCCTGGCCTGAAAATCCACGCCAAGCTCTTCCTGATCACTCGCCGAGAAGGTGACAAGGTCATCCGCTATGCGCATATCGGTACGGGTAACTTTAATGAGCGCACAGCAAGAACCTATACCGACTACTCCCTGCTTTCGAGTGATGCGCGGATCACTAACGAAGTGCGGCGAGTCTTCAACTTTATCGAAAACCCTTATAAGCCGGTTAATTTCGAGTATCTAATGGTTTCACCGCAGAATACGCGGCAAACCCTTTATAGACTTATTGATGCCGAAATCGCTCACGCTCAACAAGGATTACCTGCAGCAATCACACTGAAGATAAACAACCTTGTTGATAATGGCCTCATAGACCGTCTCTATGCGGCGTCCGGTGCGGGGGTAAAAATTAATTTATTAGTCCGCGGCATGTGCTCGCTCATTCCGAACATCGAAGGGATTAGCGAAAATATCCATATCTACAGTATTATTGACCGCTATCTTGAGCACGATCGCGTATATGTATTCGAAAATAATGGCGACCCAAAAGTCTTCCTTTCGTCAGCAGATTGGATGACACGCAATATCGACAACCGTATTGAAGTCGCGGTAACGATCCTCGATCCTAAGGTTAAACAGCAAATCTTAGACATCGTCGCCATACTGTTCAGTGATACGGTTAAAGCAAGAATTATTGATAAAGAGCTAACAAACCGCTATCGTCCGCGCGGTAATCGCCGTAAGGTTCGAGCGCAGATTGCTATTTATAATTATATTAATACCATTGAAAACACCGACTAACTTATGCCTATAAGCCAACATAGCCCTGAAAAACCTCAAGAATTTGCTGCCATTGATTTGGGCTCGAATAGCTTCCACATGGTCATCGCACGCGTGGTTGATGGTGCCATTCAAGTTCTTGGTCGCTTAAAACAACGCGTCCATCTCGCTGATGCGATTAGCCTCGATAATCAACTCACCGAAGAGGGGATTGAGCGCGGCTTAAACGTGCTCGCACTATTTGCCGAGCGCCTTCAGGGTTTTGACCCCGCTAATGTTTCCATTGTTGGCACACACACCTTGCGGGTCGTCGACAATGCAGAAGAGTTCCTCAAGCGCGCGGCGGAAGTCATTCCCTACCCTATCGATGTGATCTCAGGTAATGAAGAGGCTCGCCTTATTTTTATGGGGGTAGAACATACCCAGCCAGAGAAAGGTCGTAAATTAGTTATCGATATCGGTGGCGGATCCACCGAGCTGGTAATTGGCGAAGATTTCGAACCGCAGCTGATTGAAAGCCGTCGCATGGGATGCGTGAGCTTCAGTAAACTCTACTTTCCTGGCGGCAAAATCAGCGCAGATAATTTCCGTCGTGCTCGCCTCGCCGCGGTCCATAAACTAGAGACCCTAGCCTGTCAGTACCGTCAAGCCGGCTGGCAAGTCGCTATGGGGGCTTCCGGTAGTATCAAAGCCGCCTGTGAAGTCTTGGCTGCACTGGGCGAAAAAGAGAAAGTGATCACCCGTGATAGTCTGGCGCTTCTGTGGGAGAAGATAAGCCATTTCGATTCCATGGATGAACTCGACTTGCCGGGTTTATCGGATGACCGGAAATCGGTTTTCGTTCCAGGCTTAGCAATCCTTAGTGGGGTCTTTGACGCGCTGCATATCAAAGAGCTGCTTTATTCCGATGGCGCATTACGTGAAGGCGTTCTCTATGAGATGGAAGGTCGTTTTCGCCATCAAGATATTCGTAAACGTACCGCACTGAGTTTGGCCGAACATTATGTCGTTGATCGTGATCAGGCTAAACAGGTATTGGAAACCACCCGTTTACTGCACCGTCAGTGGGAAAAACAGAACCCTAAGCTGGCCAATAAAGCCCTCACCGCGTTGTTAGAGTGGGCTGCTATGTTGCACGAGGTGGGATTGACCATCAATCATAGTGCTATGCAGCGTCATTCAGCCTATATTTTGCAGCATTCGAACATGCCGGGCTTTAGTCAGCAACAGCAATTATTGCTAGCCACTTTGGTACGTTTTCACCGTAAAGGGATCAAAACCGACGAAGTGCCCCGCTTTACTGCCTTCAAGCGTAAGCAATTTTTCCCATTAATTTTCCTGTTACGCTTAGCCATCTTGTTGAATAACCAGCGCCAAGCGACAACACGCCCTGAAAAATTGTTATTGCATACCGACGAAGGTCACTGGACCCTGATCTTTCCCAAAGAGTATTTCAATCAGAATGCCTTAGTACAACTCGATTTGGAGCGCGAGCAGGCCTATTGGTCTGACGTAACAGGTTGGCAGTTAAATTTAAGCGAAGAAAAATAGGGCATTACGCTGAGGTAAGCATGACAACACTTCCCAAAGTAGAGGGGCTCAATCATAGTGAGGTAGCCACTCCCCATCCCGAGGTCGTTGCACTCGTCCCGCGGTTAGTCGAAGGAGAGGTATTAGATCTTGGCTGCGGAACGGGGCGGCATGCCCTTTACCTGCAGCAGCAAGGCTTCCCCGTTACCGCCTGGGATAGCGACGCACGGGCAGTGGAGTGCTTAACGCAGCTGAGCACCCAAACCAGCGGTTCAAGGGTCACTGTTGCAACGCACGATTTAAATCATCATCGATTTAATGGCCAGTACCACGCGATCATGGCAGTAGACACCTTGATGTATCTGAACCCCGCGGTCATCGGCCAGCTAATTGCCGATATGCAGGCGGCCACCCTCAAGGGGGGTTACAACCTGATCATCTGCGCCATGCACGACGAGCACCACCCTAGCCCGATGACGTTTCCTTTTAGCTTCAATTCTGGGGAGCTGAGTCACTATTATCGACGTTGGCATATCGTTCACTATCACGAGCAGCAGGTAGCTTGGACTCCCCCTACCTCACCGACTACACCGATATCCTTGCGCTTCGCAACGTTGCTGGCGCAGAAAATCTCAATTAAAGAGCTATAATCCTTTGTCGGGAAGAGGTAGACAATGCGCTTCCCTTCGCTAATCTTGGAATATTTTTGATGAATCATTCACCCTTAAGTCGTCAGAAAAAGAAAAGCGGACCACTGATTCGAATTGTCTTCTGGTTAAGTCTACTATTACTCGTAGTACGACTGATTTGGGTCCTGCCTGCTGCGCTAGACCATCATCGAACGAAACAAGATGATAACGGAGCCGACCCCAAGGTCTCAGCCCCTTCTCAGGCTAAGCCTAGCCCTAATTCATGACAGTAAGGACACCTTAGCCCTGCTGAGCATCACAAAGGACGTAATATGTCGGAAGTTTATAGTCAGTTACTGGCCCAACGCCGCCAGACAATTTTAGAGCTAGTGCTGAACAATCCACTGTTGGTTGATAGTCTGCTCGATCCTGAGAAGAAACTGAATCACTCGCAGGTTGAACAGATCGGCCAGCAGAAGCAGCAGCTAGGCGAAACCATTCTGATGCTGCATGCTGCGGATGCTGCGGATGTTCTAGAATCCCTGCCGGAAGAAGCGCGGCAGGCTCTATGGCAGATAATCCCCGTAGAAAATCGCGGGCGGATCTTGGTAGAAGCCTCTGAAACGGTATGGGAGAGCCTGATTGAATGCATGAGCGATAAGCAGCTTCTGCAGGCTATCGCCCCCCTCGACCTCGATGATCAGGCTTGGCTAGCGCGCTTTTTATCTCGCGATCTGACCGGTAAATTACTCACTAGCCTAGAGCCAAAACAGCGCGCACGTATCTTACAGCTGATCGGTAAAGAGCGTGGTGGCGTGGCACAGGTGATGGACTTCAACATTATCACTGTGCGGCCAAACGTTACTCTCGGCGTGGTTCAGCGCTATTTACGCCATCTGAAAAAAATTCATAGTGGTACCGATAAAATCTTTATTATCGACTATCAGAATCAACTGCTGGGCGAACTGCTCCTTACCGATATTCTGCTGCACACGCCTCATGCGCAGGTCGTCGATGTGATGAACCCACATCCGGTGACCTTCCAACTGGATGAACAGGCTGAGAACGCCGCCAGTGCCTTTGAACGGTATAACCTTATCTCCGCAGCAGTGACCGACGGTGAAGGCAAGCTGATTGGTCGGATTGCGATTGAAGACATCATCGACTTAGTTAACCAAGAGAACGAGAATAACATTCGGAAAATGGGTGGGATACGCGAGGAAGAAGACGTATTCGCCCCGGTAGCGAAGTCAGTTAAAAACCGCTGGGCATGGTTAGCGCTTAACCTCTGTACTGCCTTTGTCGCCTCGCGGGTGATCGGTCTATTCGAAAATACCATTGCTCATCTTGTCGCGTTGGCCACCTTAATGCCGATTGTCGCCGGGATTGGCGGCAATACCGGTAATCAGACTATTACCATGATTGTCCGCGCGCTGGCCCTGCATCAAATCGAGCCAAGTAACTTCTCCTTTCTCTTTTTGCGGGAAATCGGCGTTGCGCTAATCAATGGTATTCTCTGGGGCGGCGTAATGGGTGGCGTCACCTACCTGATGTATCACAATCTGGCCCTCAGTAGTGTAATGATGCTAGCGATGGTCCTTAATCTATTACTCGCGGCCTTTATGGGTGTCATGATCCCTCTGATTATGACCAAACTTAAGCGTGATCCCGCTATCGGTTCGAGTGTCCTGATCACTGCCACTACGGATACCGGCGGCTTCTTTATATTCTTAGGATTGGCGACGCTATTTTTACTGCACTAACCCCCCTATGGCACGGTTCAGGCCGTGCCCCAGCTTTTAAATTTTTATTCACCAAAGCATGGAACCGGTTTTCGCAAAACCCGAAAAACTATTGCTACGCTTGAGGGTAAAAATGTTTCAAAATTTAATTATTCAAATAAATGAATAATTAATCCAAATCAGGCTAACTAATCATTGCCCCCCCACCAAAAAGGCTCTATATTGGCCGCGCTTTTTTTAGCACACACTTTTAATTATTTTATTTAATCAATTAGGACTCAATGCAGTCTTGGTTGTGGGAGAGATATGATGACGGATAAGGTCCGTATTGAAACTTTAGATGCCACCTCTTTCAAGGGGAACAACGATCAATTCTTGGCGCGTCAAGCAGAGTTTGAATCGAATGTCAGAAGTTATCCACGCAAGTT
>Ga0153974_1000169_pt1 | contig 15638 bp, 8 predicted proteins | sample TSGA058MetaG_FD_104741 | JGI IMG/M metagenome (GOLD analysis project Ga0153974, IMG submission 104741) | Attine ant fungus gardens microbial communities from Georgia, USA - TSGA058 MetaG | ecosystem: Host-associated > Fungi > Mycelium > Unclassified | place: USA: Georgia, Yuchi Wildlife... | reverse complement strand
TGGTCCCGGGTTCGGTGGTGCGCTGCCGTCCGGTCGGCGTGCTGAAGATGAGCGATGAAGCAGGCAGCGACGAGAAGATCCTGGCCGTGCCGGTTTCGAAGATCTTCAGCGGCTATGCCCACGTCGAGGACATCGCCCAGGTGTCCAGCCACTGGCTGGAGCGCATCGGCCACTTCTTCGAGCACTACAAGGACCTGGAGAAGGGCAAGTGGGTCAAGCTGGACGGTTGGGGCGGCGCGGCCGAGGCCAAGCAGATCCTGATCGAGGCGCACCAGCGCCACCTCGACAGCAAGGCCTGAGACTGAACAGCATTGCTCCGGCGCACGGCGTCGGAGCGATGCGGGTCACGTTTCATGACGGCGGCACATCACCTTTGCCGCCGTATTAGGTAAATTGCGTCACTTCACACGTCGTCGACATCGACCGTCGAGACAGCCAGGGGAATGTGTCGTGCGTATTCTGCTTGTTGGGGATACAGCCAGCCTGCCGGCTGAGCTGACCGAATTCATTGCCGATCTTGGGGAAGACTGGCAGCCGTTGACCGCCACCGATGGCCATGCCGCGATGACCGCGGTCGCCACCCAGGGCGTGGACGCGGTGATCGTCTGCCCGCAGTTGCCTGATCTCAACGCGACCACGTTGCTGGGACAGATCCGCACCTTGCGCCCGGAGACCATCCGCATCGCGCTGGTCGATGCACAGCATGGCAACCGGCCGCCGCCGGCGCGCCTGATCGGGGTCGCCCATCGCTTCCTGCCATTGCCGCTGGCACCAGAAGTACTGCTGGAAGCATTGACCAGCCTGGAAGAGCTGCGCGAAGTGCTGGACAGCCCGCGCCTGCGCGATGCCATCGGCCGCATCGAGAAGCTGCCTTCGCCGCCGCACCTGTACCTGAGCCTGACCCAGGCTCTGGAACATGACGACGACGCCGACAGCGCCGATGTCGCCAAGCTGGTCGCCGCCGACCCGGCGATCGCGGCCAAGGTGCTGCAGCTTTCCAATTCGGCGTTCTTCAGCCAGGGCCGCACCATCGCCGACCTGCGCACCGCCGTGACCCGGCTGGGCCTGGCCACGCTGCGTGACCTGGTGCTGGCCAGTGAGGTGTTCTCCGCGCCGACCTTGTCCGGGGCCGAACGCAACTCGCTGCAGCAGCGTGCCTTGATGGCCTCGCGATTGGCCGCACGCCTGCTGCCCGACTCCAGCGCCGAACTCGGTGCCACCGCCGCCCTGCTGGCCGACATCGGCCTGCTGCTGCCGGGTGTACGCAACGAGCGCAGCGAAACGGAGCCGGCCGATGATGATCGCCCCGGGCATGCCGAAGCCGGCGCCTATCTGCTGGGCCTGTGGGGCCTGCCGATGCCGATCATCGAGGCGGTGGCGTTCCATCTGCAGCCGCAGCGCGCCAATACACGCAGCTTCTGGGTGACCGGTGCGGTGCACGTGGCACTGGCGCTGGTCAACGGTGACCCGGTGGATGAAGAGTATCTGCAGCGCGCCGGTGTGCTGAACAAGCTGCCGCAGTGGCGCGAGCACGCCAACAGCCTGATGGGGCTGGTGCCGAGCGAGGCCTGAGGCGCCGCGCCAGGCGAGTGCGGATGGGACGAAAGGCAGGCCAGGTGGCCTGCCTTTTTTCGTTGTGCCGGAAGTTCATCCACGCATGGCGTGGATCTACTGGAAGTGACCGGAAGTTCATCCACGTATGGCGCGGATCTGCTGGAAGTGACCGGAAGTTCATCCACGCATGGCGTGGATCTACTGGAAACGGCCGGAGGCTGCTTGGCACGGGCATGGATCAACCGTCGGTGACCGGAGGTTCGGCGCGCGCGGCGTGGACAGCCGCGTTGCTCGACCGCACAAACAAGAAGGGCGGACCTTGCGGCCCGCCCTCCTCTTTCTGCTGTCACGCTTCGATGGATCAGAAGCGCTGGGTGTACTTCATGTAGTAGTAGCGACCGATGTCGAAGCCACCGTAGTAGGAGAAGCTCGAGTTCGGCTGGCTGTACATGACCGGGCCTTCGTGGTTGAACACGTTGTTGGCACCGACCGAGACCGTAGCCTGCCACGGCAGGGTGTAACGCACCTGCACATCGTGGAAGGTGTTCGAACCGACCTTGCGGGTCGGCTGGCCCAGGGTGTAGGCCGAGTTGAAGTCAGGCAGGTTGCACTCGGTGTCGTAGGAGCACGGCTCCTTCATGCTCGAGTAGTAACGCACAGCCCAGTTGACGCCCAGGTTGCCCAGGCTCCAATCGACATTCAGGTTCGAACGGACGCGGAAGTTCGCACCCCAGTCGCCGGTTGCCCAGCTGGTGTGCTGCTCGACCGGAGTCTCGGCTTCGTTGTCGCGCTTGTACTCGAGGTAATCGACGTAGGTGGTCTTCCAGTCAACCACGATCTTGCCGAAGGAGAACTCCGGCAGGCGGTACTTGATGCCCAGGTCGTAACCTGCGGTTTCCTGGTAACCACCGTTGATCAGGGTACGGGTAACGTCGACCACCTGGTTGACGGTGCGGCCTTCGGTACCGCGGCTGAAGCGGTCACACGCCGACGCCACGCCCAGCACGTAGCACTGGTTGAGGATCGAGGTCACCGACTCGGCGGCGATCACGTTGTTGATGCGGATCTTCCACCAGTCCAGGCTGACGTCCAGGCCCTGCACGAAGTTCGGGCTGTAGACCAGGCCAGCAGTCCAGGTCTTGGAGGTTTCCGGCTGCAGTTCCGGGTTGGAACCCGACTCGAAGGCGCTGTAGGACTGGGTGCCCGGGCCGGTCGACTGTGCGCCACCGGAGGTGATCTGGCGGAAGTTCGCCGGAACGCCACGTGCGCCGCAGGCCGCGGCAACCGACGGATTGCGCGAAGCCGAGCCGAAGCTGCTGTCGCACGGATCGGTGTAGGCATCGAAGGTCTGCGAGGTGCCGCCGTACATGTTGGCGATGTTCGGCGCGCGGAAGCCCGTCGAATAGGTCGCACGCACCAGCAGGTCGTCGATCGGCTTCCACTTCAGGCCGAACTTGCTGTTGATGGTGTCGCCGAAGGTGTTGTAGTCCGAATAGCGACCAGCCATGTCGAGCGACAGTTCCTTGGCGAACGGCATGTCGGCCAGCACCGGCACGTTCAGTTCGACGTAGAACTCGTCGAGCTTGTAGCTGCCCTTGGTCGGTGCGCCGGCCAGGTCGGTGCTCAGGCCCGACTGCAGCAGTGCATCCGGGTTGTACTCACCGCTTTCCTGGCGGTGCTCGTAACCGGCAGCGATGGCCAGGTCACCGGCCGGCAGCGTGAACAGCGAACCGGAGATGTTGGCGCTGTAAGCCTTGGTGGTGTTGGTGTAGGTGTCGTGGCTCGGCAGGAACAGGTAGGCCTGCAGTGCCGGGTCAGCCAGCGAACCGTTGCCGGTGGAGCCGTACGGTGCGAGCGGGTTCCACGGGGTGCAACCGGCGATCACCTTGCCCGGGGTGCCGCAACGGGCAACGTCGCCGTCCATGAAGGACGGGCCGACGGCGTTCTGCACGTTCGGGATGAACAGGTTGCCGGTGCCGGTCTTGACGCCCTTGTTCTGGTTGTAGACGTAGCCCACGTCCCAGTCCCAGAACTTGTCGGCGAACTCGAACGAGCCTTCCAGGCCGGCCGAGAAGCGGAAGGTTTCCTGCTCGGACTCGGTCTGGCGCGGGAACTCGGAGGTGCGACGGATGAAGTTCGCGTCCTTGCCCAGCGGGTTGTAGATGCTGTCGGCCGACAGCGGGGTGCCGTAGACCTCGGACTGGTACGGGTAGCCGGCAATCTGCGAGGTCGCGGTGCGCTTGGTGTACAGCACGTTCGCGGTGGCGCGGATGTTGTCGGTCAGGTCGTAGTTGCCGTTGGCAAACACCGAGCGACGGGTCAGCTTGTTCTGCAGCCACATTTCCTGGCTGGCATTGGTGTAGTCGGCGGTGCCGAACTCACGGAAGTCGCCCATGCCGTTGCCGGCACCGGTATTGGCACGGGTGTACCAGATATCGTCGTTGGCGTCCTTCGGGGTACCCATGTCATCGATCAGCACGCCTTGGTTCGACGCCGGCGACCAGCCATTGGCATCGTCGTCGGTCGGGAACGGGTGGAAGCGGCCGTTCGGGTAGCGGCTGAAGGAACGATCCTTGGCCTTGACCTCGTCTTCCTTGCTGTACTCAGCGCCGAAGGTGATCGAACCGCGCTCACCGGTCTGGCCGTAGACGAAGTTGTAGACCTGCTTCTGGCCGTCGCCCTGGCCGTACTGGCCACCGTAGACGCTGGCTTCCAGGCCGTCGAAGTTCTTGCGGGTGATGATGTTGACCACGCCGGCGATGGCGTCGGAACCATAGATGGCCGATGCACCGTCGGTCAGCACTTCGATGCGTTCCACGACCGAGGTCGGGATCGAGGCCAGGTCGGTGTAGCCGCCCGTGCTGGTGCCCATGCGCTTGCCGTCCAGCAGCACCAGGGTGCGCTCCGGGCCGAGGTTGCGCAGGTCGACGTACTGGCCGCCGACTTCTTCGCCCGAAGACAGGGCATCGGCGCGGCTGATCGCCGGCGAACCGGTCGCCGACAGGTTCTGCACGATGTCGGCAACGCTGGTGAAGCCCTGCTTTTCAATGTCGGCGCGCTGCAGCGCGATCACCGGCTGCGCGGTTTCCATGCTCGCCTGGCGGATGCGCGAACCGGTGACCGAAATGCGGTCCAGGTCGGTCGTGCCGCCGGCAGCTGCGTCCTGCGCCGAAGCGAAGGACGGTGCCAAGGCAAGCGCAATGCCGGCCGGCAGCAAGCCGAGCCGCACTGCGGGAATACGAACGTTCATCAATCTCTCCAAGGTACGTGTTAGTAGCGTGTTAAAACGCCGTAGCACGTTACGATTGCGTTGCAGCGCTGTATTTGCGCGACACAACCGGAGACTTTGCGGAGTGTGGCGGAAGCTGTCCGTCATTCTCGCGGAAGCGCGAGGCGGACTGGCCGTAGCGGGCGCGGAAGGCACGCGCGAAGCTGCAGCAGTTGTCGAAACCGCTGGCGGCAGCGACTTCGCCGACCATCATGTCGGTATCGCGCAGCAGATCGGCTGCACGTTCGAGGCGCAACCGTGCCGAAAGCGACTGCGGGCTTTCCTCGTACAGGCTCTGGAACGTCTTGGAGAGATACCAGCTGGAGAAGTTGGTCAGCTCGGCCAGTTCGCCGATGCGCACCACACGGTGGCTGTTGCCTTCCAGATACAGGCGCGCGCGCTGCATGCGACCAAACACCTGGCGCTTGCGGCTGCGCGAGCGGCCCGGGCAACGCTGTACGTTGTCGGCCAGGCTGCGCTGCAGACCGGCCAGATGCAGCAGCAACGGACGCAGTGCCTGCGCCGGCTGCCCGCTGGCGAGGGCGTCACGCCACAGGCGCAGCGCCACCCGCGCATCAGCGCGGTTCATCTGGCCACGACCGGCGTACAGGCCGCAGTCGGCCATTTCGGTCAGCACGCGCAGCGCTTCCACGTTCAGGTTCATGCCCACGCACAATCCGTTGCGTCCGGCCTGCACCAGTGGCCTGGACTCCTTCTCGAACGCGATCCACTCGCCCTGGCGCAGCCGGAACCGCCCTTCCTTGGCTTCCACCCACGAGGTGCCGCGCACCTGCATCCAGACGCTGAAGCTGGTGCCGGCGGTCTGCAGGCTGCCGAGGCGGGCAACCCCCATGCAGGTCGGCGCGACATCGTCGATCGCCTTGTCCAGGGATACGGTTTGGCCACGATCAGCCAGCGAGAGTTGACGCATAGGGGCACCACGGATTTGCCAAGTACAGGTCTCCGTTTTGCCAAATGAGGTGACAGCGCGTCAGGAAAGACTGCCGAGATCGCCACGAATTCGCGGCGAGATCGTCACGAAGAAATTACGAAGGCCCTTTCTCGTTCAAGATCAATAACTTGGAGAATGCCGGGAACAGTGCGGGCGGTTGTTCGGGCAATCGCATCACACCGATGTCGGCACCATCGCTGATGGCCAGGGCCAGGTACAGGCTGTTTCCGTCGGCACTGGCGCTCAGTCCATTGCCCGCGCTCAGCCGCTGGGCGTCCAGGCAACGCTCGGCTTCTTCGCGTCCGGACTGGATACGGACCAGGGTCGTGCCGCAGCTGGCACTGCTGCCCAGGTAGTCGATGCTGCCGTTGCCGGCCACCGTCCAGGTCCGGTAGCGCCAACGGCTGGGCCGGTCCTCACTGACCTGCTGCACGCTGGCTGGGGTCAACGCCGCGTCCACCGACCACAGCCCACCGGCTGCCAGCCGGGTGAACAGCACCCGCCCGGTACTGCGGTCGAAGCGCGCCTGCGATACGCCTTCCAGGCTGGCCAACCGCCGCCATGGCTGCGCACTGCGGTCGAACAGGCTCAAGCGGGTGTGCTGGTCGGCATCGCGTTCGACCACCAGCAGCTGCTCGGCGTCTGCGCCGTACAACGCCTGCAATGGCTGCTCGGCGGGAACCGGAAGGCGATGCAGTTGTTCATCGCGCGGTGCGATCTCGTAGACAACCGCTTCGCCATGCTCATCGCGGCCCACCACCAGCAGATGCCGGCTGTCGGCCGACCAGTCGGGCGCCTGCCGTGCCTCGGGCTTCAGCCCCTCGATCGGCCGCAGCGACTCCGGCCGCTGCATGTCGGCCCACCACAGGGCGAAGCTGCCGGAACGATCGGAACTGAACACCAGTTGCCGTCCATCCGGTGCCACCATCGGTTGCCCGTCGCGGCCACTGGAGGCGAACAGGCGCTCACCGGCACCGCCCTGCGCGGGCATCCTGAACACCCCGAACTGCGCGCGCCGATGCACGAACGCCAGCATGTCGCCGCGGCGGGACACTGCCGGCCACTGCGCATCGTCGAGCCCAGCGTCGCGCAATGTGCGGCGCTCGACGTCGAGGTAGTACAGGCGTGCTTCGCTGTCCACGCGGCGACCGAACACGATATGCCGACCGTCGCCCAGCCACGCCCAACCACGCAGTTCGGCCGATTCGGTGGTCAACTGCTCGGGCGTGCCGCCGCTGGCAGGCATCCGCCACAGGTCGCCCAGCTGAGGGTTGCGGACAAACACCAGCCATCGGCCATCCGGGGAATAGCGCGGGGCGTAGTCGAAATCATCCTCGTCGACAGCGTACTCCAGCGCACGCCATTGGCCGGTGGCCAGATCGAGCACGCGGATGCCGCGATGGGCATAGCGACCGACCATGCTGCCGAAGACCAGGCCACGACCATCGGGCGTCCAGTCGAAACTGAGCAGCTCGGTGCCGTCGCAGCGCGTGGCCTGGCGCACGGCGCCGCCGGTGGCGCTGGCGATCAGCACCTGGCAGCTGGCATCGGCACCAAAGCGGGCGAAGGCGATTTCGCGGCCATCGGGCGACCAGTTCGGGAAACGGTCGCTGGCACCTGCCGGTGGCGATAGCAGCTGGCGCGCGGGGGCATTGCCGGAGGTCTGCACCTTGATGGCGTTGCCGCCGGCGCCATCGTCGTTGGCGCCTTCGTAGGCGACCTGCGATCCATCAGGAGAAAGTGTGGGATAGGTCTCAAAACCGGCCGTCGCGGTAATCAATCGATACGGCCGCTCCGGACTTCCGATCACCCGCGTGCCGTTCTCCACTGCCGCATCCACCGGAGAATTCACCGGCGCCGGGCGGCGCAGCAGCAATACGCTCAACACCACCAGCGCAAGCAGCATCACCACGCCCAGTGCCAGCAGCAAGCGACGGCGCAGACGGCGCCAGCGGCGGCTTCCGCGTTCAACCGCCGGCACGCCGGCGGCGGCCACGGCATCCGGCGCAGGCGGCTGTGATGCGGTCGAGTCCTCTACAACGGCGATCGCATCGGTCTCGTGGTCCGCCAGCTGTTGCACCGGCACAAGCAGGCGGTAGCCGGTCTTGGCGATGGTCTCGATGTACGCCTGGCCGTTGTCGTCGTCGACGCTGAACGCCTTGCGCAGCTGGGTCACGGCCTGGGTCAGCACATCGTTGGTCGGCAGCGTGTCCGGCCACACTTCGGCGAACAGCTCGTCACGGGTCACCACCCGCCCCGGCTGCCGCATCAACACGCGCAGCACGCCCAGCGACTTGGGCGTCAAACGGCGTGTACGGCGGGCACCGGCGACTTCGACCTCACGCGAGGACAAAGTAACGATGCACTCACCGACGCGGACGCGGTCGGATTCAGGCGACTGGATTTCGCTGTTGATCATTCGTTGCTATGGGGCTGAAACAGGCCGCAAACACTGTTCACCATCGATCCCTTCCCATCCTTGGCACAGCAAGAAGCCAGATTCCGCACAAAGCATCGGCGCATACCGCAAAAAAAACGAAGCCTCCGGATATTAGCCTATGCGAGTTACCTCGCCTATCGCGTGGTCGACATCAGGCTCTCTCTCGCCGACGCATTCACATAATACGCATCATCATTCGCGCCCTTTTGGGCGCGATATTTTTATCTGGCGTTCATTTTCAGAAGCGTTTCAGCATGGTCAGGCCAACCAGCCGCGAAACCACCAGCGCTACGTACATGACGCCGGAAAACTGCTCCAGCATTACCAGCGCGCGGGCCTGCGGATGCAGTGGCACGACGTCGCTGAGACCTACCCCCGACAATAAGCTGAAGCTCAGATAAAGCAGCTCCATCCATGTGCGCTGCGCGCCGCCACTGGCGCCCTGGAAACTGCCCGGATACCACTGCTGACATACGGCAAAGGTAAAAGCGAATGCCCATGCCAGCAGAGTGAACGTGGCACCGGCGGCGAACAGCTCGTCGCGCGTCACCTTGTGGTCCTGCAGCATGTAAGCGATCAGCGCACCGGCGGTGTAGAAATACAGCAGGCTTTCCAGCAGCTGCGCGGTGATGCCCAGTGCAGGCCGGTCGAGCAGGGCCGCCGAAAGGGAAAACACCACCGCCGGGATGGCCAGCACCAACGCCAGCCATGTCCCCAGCGGGCTGCGCTGCACCACCCACAGTGCCAGGCCGAGTACGGCCATGCCGAATACGCCTACTGCCGCGCGCCCGGCAGCGGTTTCGTCCAACGCCGGGTACAGCAGCACCGACAACAGCTGTGCACCGAGCAGCCAGGCAGAGGGATGACGGCGGGCGATGGCCAGCCAGCGGGTGGTGACGGCAATGGGCATGGTTCCGTGTCCCCGGGGAACGATGGGGCGAGGATAGCGGCATGTCGGTGAGTTGGGTGACTGGACGGTGCCGGGCGTGACCCGGCACTGCCCATCTGCGATCAGCCCTGCTGGTACACCTCGGCACCGGCCGCACGGAACTGCTCGGACTTTTCCTGCATGCCCTTCTCGGCGTACTCGCGCACGTCCTGGGTGATCTTCATCGAACAGAAATGCGGGCCGCACATCGAACAGAAGTGGGCCAGCTTGTGCGCGTCCTTGGGCAGGGTCTCGTCGTGGAATTCCTTGGCCTTCTCCGGGTCCAGGCCGAGGTGGAACTGGTCTTCCCAGCGGAATTCGAAGCGTGCCTTGCTCAGCGCGTTGTCACGCACCTGCGCCCCCGGATGCCCCTTGGCCAGGTCAGCAGCATGGGCGGCGATGCGATAGGCCATGATGCCGTCGCGCACGTCCTGCCGGTTGGGCAGGCCCAGATGCTCCTTCGGCGTGACGTAGCAGAGCATGGCAGTGCCGAACCAACCGATCATCGCCGCACCGATCGCGCTGGTGATGTGGTCGTACCCCGGTGCGATGTCGGTGGTCAGCGGGCCAAGCGTGTAGAACGGCGCCTCGCCGCACTCGCGCAGCTGCTTGTCCATGTTCTCCTTGATCAGCTGCATCGGCACATGGCCGGGGCCTTCGATCATGGTCTGCACGTCGTGCTTCCACGCAATCTTCGTCAACTCGCCCAGCGTCTCCAGCTCGCCGAACTGCGCCGCATCGTTGGCATCGGCGATGCAGCCAGGACGCAGGCCATCACCCAGCGAGAAGGTCACGTCGTAGGCCTTCATGATCTCGCAGATGTCTTCGAAATGCGTGTAGAGGAAGTTTTCCTTGTGGTGGGCCAGGCACCACTTGGCCATGATCGAACCGCCGCGGCTGACGATGCCGGTAACCCGCCTGGCGGTGAGTGGCACATAGCGCAGCAGTACCCCGGCATGGATGGTGAAGTAGTCCACGCCCTGCTCTGCCTGTTCGATCAGGGTGTCGCGGAAGATCTCCCAGGTCAGCGCTTCGGCGCGGCCGTCGACCTTCTCCAGCGCCTGGTAGATAGGCACCGTACCGATCGCCACCGGCGAATTGCGGATGATCCATTCGCGCGTTTCATGGATGTGCTTGCCGGTGGACAGGTCCATCACCGTGTCGCCGCCCCAGCGGATCGCCCACACCAGCTTTTCCACTTCCTCTGCAATGCCCGAGGACACCGCGCTGTTGCCGATGTTGGCGTTGATCTTGGTCAGGAAGTTGCGGCCGATGATCATCGGCTCGCTTTCCGGGTGATTGATGTTGTTGGGCAGCACCGCACGGCCGCGGGCGATTTCCTCGCGCACGAATTCCGGGGTGATGATCTGCTGGATCGACGCACCGAATGCCTCGCCAGGATGCTGCTGCAGCAGTGCGGCATCGCGGATCGCTTCCAGCCGCTGGTTTTCGCGGATTGCCACGAATTCCATTTCCGGGGTGATGATGCCGCGGCGCGCATAGTGCATCTGGGTGACGTTGGCGCCGGCCCGCGCGCGACGTGGCAGGCTGCGCGCGGGAAAACGCACCGGGTCCAGCTTCGGATCATGCTCGCGCGCGCGGCCGAACGAGGAGCTGAGGCCGTCGAGCTGCTCGGTGTCGTTGCGCTCCTCCACCCAGCCACGGCGCAGTGCCGGCAGGCCCGCAGACAGGTCGATGCGCACGTCCGGATCGGTGTATGGGCCGGAGGTGTCGTAGACGGTGACCGGTGCGTTCTCTTCGCCGCCGAACACGGTCGGCGTGCGGGTCAGCGCGATCTCGCGCATCGGCACCTGCAGGTCCGGGCGCGAGCCAGGCACGTGGATCTTGCGCGAGCCGGGAATGGGCCGGGTCACGGATTCGGAGAGTTGCTGGGCCTGTTGCTGCAGGGCGGAGAGCTGTGCGTTCATCGGGCATCGTCCAGGAAGGTCAGGGACGAAGCGGCGGCGCACTGCCACCGCGCCCGGACGGCACCAAGGCGCTCCTTGGGCAGGTTCCGGGTACGGCTGCATTGCAAAGCTTCCCTACGCCGGTATGAGCCGGATCAGGTTCCAAGGGACTATCTCAACCGTGGCCACAAGGCCGCGGTACCCCCGCTTCTTGGTGGGCATTAGAGCATAGAAACCACTCGACCTCCTGGCCGTTCATCCACGCAGGGCGCAGATCTGCCGCACCCGCGTTAACAGAACCGTGACGTCGCATTCAGTAACGTGCACGCGCGCCGCACCGTTGCACGTGGCGCTTTCCTTGCCGCCATCGCGGTACCTGTCCGGTGCGCGCACACTGTCGCCGGCCTACTCCCTGCAAGCTTTCGCTCGCTCCCCTCATTCCCTTGATCGGAGAAGCTCCTTCATGGTGTTTCGCATTTCCATCGCACTGGTGCTTGTCCTGGTGCTGCTGGCCGGCCTCGCGCCCGGCCCCTTCAATACCGTCGTGCAGGCGGCGCTGGCTGATGTCATCCGCAGCGTCGGTTGGCTGTACCTGCTGGTGGTGTTCCTGGCGCTGGTATTCCTGATGTACCTGGCCTTCGGCCGCTTCGGCAACCTGCGCATCGGTGGCGAAGACGCCGAACCCGAATTTTCGCGCGCCAGCTGGATGTCGATGCTGTTCGCCGCCGGCATGGGCATCGGCCTGGTGTTCTGGGGCGCGGCCGAGCCGATCTCACACTTCACCAAGCCACCGGAAGGCATTGCGCCACAGAGCATGGATGCCGCGCGTGCATCGATGCGCTATGCGTTCTTCCACTGGGGCCTGCATCCGTGGGCGATCTATGCACTGATCGGCCTGGCGATGGCCTGGTTCCAGTTCAACCGCAATGGACGGGGGCTGGTCAGCGATATGCTGCAGCCGATCATCGGCCGCCACCATCGCGGCTGGATCGGCCGTGTCGTCAACATCGCGGCGGTGGTCGCCACCGCGATCGGCGTGGCGACGACGCTCGGCTTCGGCACCATCCAGATCGCTGCAGGCGTGGAGCGCGTATTTGGCCTGCAGGCGACTGTACCGGTGCAGATGACCATCATCGCCATTGCCTTCGTGCTGTACATGGCCTCGACCGCCAGCGGTGTGGAGCGCGGCGTGAAGTGGCTCTCCAACTTCAACCTGGCACTGGCTGCATTGCTGGCCGCGACCGTACTTGTGCTGGGGCCGACTGGCTTCATCTTCGATACGTTCACCACCACGCTGGGTTCCTACCTCAACCAGCTGGTGACCATGAGCCTGCGCATGTCGCCGTTCTCCGGCAGCACGTGGGTGGCCGACTGGACGATCTTCTACTGGGCCTGGTGGATTTCGTGGGCCCCGTTCGTGGGTTCCTTCATCGCGCGCATCTCGCGCGGCCGCAGCGTGCGCGAGTTCGTGATCGGCGTGGTGCTGGCACCGACCCTGCTCGGGTTCTTCTGGTTCGCCGTGTTCGGGGGAACGGCATTGTGGGCGCAGATCTTTGGCCACGCCGACCTTGTACAGGCACTGGGCAATGGCTATGAGACGGTGCTGTTCACCCTGTTCGACAGCCTGCCGGCGTCGCTGATGCTGTCGGCGGTGGCGTTGGTGCTGTTGATGATCTTCTTCGTGACCTCGGCCGATTCGGCGGTGCTGGTACTGGCCAGCATGTCCACCGACGAAGCCGGGGATCCGCCGCTGAAGCGCAAGCTGGCGTGGGGCATCGCGGTAGCGTTGATTGCGGCGGCATTGCTGCTGGCGGGCGGGCTGGATGCGCTGCAGGGCATGATCACGATTGCGGCGTTGCCGTTCGCGCTGCTGATGGTGCTGGTGATGGTGTCGCTGTACCGGGTGCTGGACCAGGAGTACACGCGCGAGCGGCGGCAGGCGCAGCGCCAGCGGCGCATGATCGATGCGTGGATCGCACGCGAGATGGCGGCGCAGGAAGAGACCCAGGCGGAGGCGGCACGCGCGCAGGATCAGGATTGAGGTGTTTTGCAGCCTGCGGCTGCACCGCTTTTTTCAGGCAACTGCAAGTGCAACTTCAAAAGCCAAGGCGGCTCTGGGTTGATGCTTGCCTGGCAGGGAGGGGGCCGATCCGTTTTCCAAAGGAAAACGGATCCGACCCCAACACACAGCGCGCGGCTGTTGCTGTTGCCTTTGCTTTTGATCTTCTTCTTTCTCTTACTGCGGTGGCGGCCACAGGAAACTGTCCGTGGCCGGGCGGGTGGGTTGGCTGGGGGCGTGAGCCGCATGGATGCGGCGACCGAGCCTACAGGGACGTATTCACGGCGGCCCCCAGACAATCCACCCGCCCGGCCAAACCCAGCATTACGGAATCCACCGCAGAGGGGGCTCAGCCCGGTGGCCGGGAAACCTCAGTAGCCCGCCGCCTGCCCATCCTTGCGGCTCTCCGACGCGCCGTAGTACACGCCTGTTTCCGGATCACGCAGGATCGCCTGGTAACCGCCATACGGACCATCGGCGAACACCACCCGGTGCCCCTTGCGCATCAGCGCCCGCACCGTCTCGTACGGGAACCCGGTTTCCAGATTGACCTCGCCACCATCAGTCATCGCCGTCGCCTGCCCGGTCGGTTCGGTCGATCCCTCATGCTGGATGCGGGGGGCATCACCGGCCTCCTGCAGGTTCATGCCGAAGTCCACCAGGTTCATCACGATCTGTGCGTGCCCCTGCGGCTGCATCGCACCGCCCATCACGCCGAAACTTGCATAAGGCTTGCCACCCTTGGTGATGAAGGCCGGAATGATGGTCTGGAAGGGACGCTTGCCCGGTGCGTAACCGTTGGGATGGTTCTTCTGCAGCACGAACATCTCGCCGCGATCCTGCAGGATGAAGCCCAGCCCCGGCGGGGCCATGCCGCTACCCATGCCGCGGTAGTTGGACTGGATCAGTGACACCATCATGCCGTCGGCATCGGCCACGGTCATGTAGATCGTGTCGCCCTCTTCCAGCTGCTTGGGCGTGCCCGGCTGCACTTCCTTCAGCGCCTTGTCCATCGAGATCAGCGCGCGACGCTGCGCTGCGTACTCCTTGGAAATCAGCTTCTGTACCGGCGCGGGCTGGAAGGCCATGTCGGCGTAGAAGCGCGCACGGTCGGCGAAGGCCAGCTTCTTGGCTTCCACGAACAGATGCACGTGCTCGGGTGAGCCGAACGGAATCTTCGAGAAGTCGTAGCCTTCCAGTACGTTGAGGATCTGCAGCGCGGCGATGCCCTGGCTGTTGGGCGGCAGCTCCCACACGTCGTAGCCGCGGTAGTTGCTGCTGACCGGCTCGACCCACTCGCCATGATGGTCGGCCATGTCCTGGTAGCTCAGGTAGCCGCCGTTCTTCTTGAAGTAATCGCCGATGGTATGGGCGATGTCGCCCTTGTAGAAGGCATCACGGCCGCCGTCGGCGATCTTCTGCAGGGTGTCGGCAAGGTTGGGGTTCTTCCACATCTCGCCCTTGCGCGGCGCGTGGCCATCGATCGTGAACTGTTCCTTGAAACCCGGATACTGCGACAGCTTCGGCACCGAGCGATCCCAGTAATAGGCAATCACTTCGGCAACGGGATGACCGTCGCGCGCGTAGCGGATGGCCGGGGCCAGGTTGTCGGCCATCGGCTTGCGGCCGAAGCGCTCGTGCAGCGCGAACCAGCCATCAACCGCGCCCGGCACCGATACCGGCAGCGGGCCGGTCGCGGGGATCTCCTTCAGGCCACGACGCTGGAACTCGGCCAGGGTGAGTGACTTCGGCGAACGGCCCGAGCCGTTGTAGCCATAGAGCTTCTGCGTCTTCGGGTCCCACACGATGGCGAACAGGTCGCCGCCGACGCCATTGCCAGTCGGCTCCATCAACCCCAACGCTGCGTTGGCCGCAATGGCGGCATCGACGGCCGAGCCACCGGCCTTCATCACGTCCAGCGCGATCTGGGTAGCCAGCGGCTGCGAGGTGGCGGCCATCGCATGCGGGGCGATCACCTCCGAACGGGTGGCGAAGGTGTGGCCGGTAATGCGGTCGGCGGCCTGGGACAGCATGGGCACGGCAGCCAGCACGGCAGCAGCCAGCAGGGAACGGGCGAGACGTCGGGACACGGTCAGGTTCCGAGGGAAGGGGTGGTGACCCGATCTTCGCCGCTACCGCGACCGGGGGCCATCGGGCATAGGTCATGGGGCGCCTCATGGAGCCACGGGCGCCATTGCCACGAACGCATCGCAATGCGCGCGGAACCTCCCGCGGCACACGGGGCGCTGCACGATCCGGCGAGCGCAGCTGGTATCGCCAAAATCCGCGCAAAAAACCCGTTGAAAAGAGTGAATTCGGGTTCACCGAAACACTTTCAGCAGCAACCATCCTTGTGCCACAAGCGATTGCACTGCATGCAGCGGAAACTGACGGAAATAGTGCTGCGAGGGTTGACACAGCGGAAATGGCTGTGGTTTTCTCGATCACATGTTGCATCACAACACACCACCGCGAACCCACATCGAAGCCGCCGATACCGGCGCCGCCTCGCTGCGTTCGATTCTTGTGC
>Ga0153974_1000168_pt1 | contig 15685 bp, 10 predicted proteins | sample TSGA058MetaG_FD_104741 | JGI IMG/M metagenome (GOLD analysis project Ga0153974, IMG submission 104741) | Attine ant fungus gardens microbial communities from Georgia, USA - TSGA058 MetaG | ecosystem: Host-associated > Fungi > Mycelium > Unclassified | place: USA: Georgia, Yuchi Wildlife... | reverse complement strand
TTACTTTAATATTCAATTCCATCCGATATTGTCATTCTTTAGCGGCTCACGTTTTGTACCTATAATTACCTCATTAGTCATGGCTTTTGTTGGGGTCTTATTAGCCTTTGCTTGGCCAGTTGTTCAAAATGGAATTTCAGCATTAGCAGTTGTTGTTAATAATTCAGGAGCTTTTGGAACTTTCTTATACGGTTTAATTGAGCGGTCATTAGTCCCATTTGGATTACATCATGTCTTCTATACGCCATTTTGGTATGGTTCATTTGTTGAGGCTAATTTAATTATTAATGGTGTTGAAACAGTTGTTCAAGGTGCTAATACAGCCTATTTTGTCCAATTAGGATCTATGGGTGATTTAGTTGGGGCAAGTAGTGAAACAATGGCTAATATTGTAACGAATACGACGCGCTTTATGGCCGGGAAGTTTCCATTTATGATGTTCGGTTTACCAGGTGCTGCCTTGGCAATGTATAAATGTGCAAAACCGGAAAAGCGTAAAGCTGTCGGTGGTTTAGTGGGAGCAGCAGCTTTAACGGCTTTATTAACAGGAATTACGGAGCCTCTTGAGTTTACCTTCTTATTCGTAGCACCAGCATTATTCGCGGTCCATGCTGTATTCGCTGGGATTTCATTTATGTTAATGGATATTTTTAGTGTCTTTATTGGGCAAACCTTCTCGGGAGGATTAATTGACTTCGTTTTATTTGGATTATTACCTGCAGGTGCTGGTGTGGCAACTCGTTGGTATGTCGTCATACTAGTAGGGATTGTTTACTTTATTGTTTATTATTTCTTATTTAGTTTCTTAATTAAGAAATTCAATTTAAAAACACCTGGACGTGAAGATGAGGATGAAGAAATCAAACTATTTTCTAAGAAAGAATTCCAAGAAAGCAAAGGAATTGCCGTAACAGAACAAGTAGCTGAAGAGGGAGAAGACCACTGGAAAACTATTGCTCCTCTTGTTCTAGAAGCATTAGGTGGAGAAGAAAATATTGACAACTTAGATGCTTGTATTACTCGCTTACGTGTTGAAGTTAAAGAGACAGCTAAAGTGAATAAAGAGCGTCTAAAAGAATTAGGAGCAGCTGGAGTTATGGAAGTGAGAGGTGGAGTTCAAGCGATTTATGGTGGAAACTCAAATACACTAAAGAATCATATTTTAGATATTATTGGGGAATAAGCCTATTAAAAATAAAAAAAAACGTGGTAATAAAAAAATTGTTTCCACGTTTTTTTTGTGTTAACTTAAAATTTAAGAAAATATTTAGAATTACAACTGTTTTTTTTTTAGGTGTTAATGATAAGATAGGACTAGAAATAAAATAATAATAGCGTCAAAGATGCTTAATATAAATTTGATATGGGGTAGATATAAATGAACAAAGAACGAATCTTAATTGTAGAAGATGAAAAGGAGATTGCCATTGCAATTGAGGCATATTTAAGTAATCAAGGTTATCAAGTAAATATAGCCAATAATGGAGTGGAAGGCCTAGCGTTAGTTGAACAATATAATTTTGATCTAGCCATTGTTGATGTAATGATGCCACAGATGGATGGAATTACATTTACGATGAAATTAAGAGAAGATCATCATTTTCCGGTGATTATGCTATCAGCCAAATCGGAAGAGGTTGATCAAATTATAGGACTTAATATGGGAGCCGATGATTATGTCACAAAACCTTTTCGTCCATTAGAATTATTAGCTCGAGTAAATTCGCAATTACGCCGTTATCGTCGTTTTGAATCCATGCATCCAGAACGTAAAGTTAATGGGCCCAAAAAGTCTGCTAATTTGCTGGAAATAGGCGGTCTGGAAATGAATCTAGAGACTAAAATTTTTACTGTTGATGGAGAAACTGTTAGACTAACACCGATGGAATTTAAAATTTTAAATTTATTAATGAGTCATCCTGGACGTGTCTTTCCGGCCGAGGAAATTTATGAACGGATTTGGAATGAATCGGCAGTAAATACGGATACCATTATGGTTCATATCCGCAAAATTCGTGAAAAAATCGAAATTAACCCGAAAAAACCAAAATATTTAAAGGTGGTGTGGGGCGTTGGCTACAAAATTGAAAAACAATAATTTGAAATTTCAATGGAAGGTCTTGTTAGTAGTAGGTATTATATTAGTCATTGCTGCTAATTGGATTTCTAGTAGATACTGGCCTGTGCATTTTCAGGCCTACCATGAACAAAAGCAAATTTTCGACACAGATTTTTATTATCAGAGACTCCATCAAATTAGTTACAGTTTATATGCTCAATTACTTAGACAAGCAGGAAAGTCAGAATTAGAATTAGTTGATGAGTTAGTTCAAATTCATGATAACATTGACGAAGAGGACTATCGGTATTTATTCGAAGATGATATTGCAATTCAAGTTCCTGATAATGATTTTGATACTTTAATTCAAGAATATGTTCGTCAAGAACTTCAAGATAAATTGAACTCTTATGAGCGGATTCATCACCATGACTTTCAGAATTTACAATATGCAGCTTTCCACCATGAGACTGAAGGACTACTCTCAAGTGGGACCCCACAGCTAGAAGAATTGGCAACAGGTAGTATGCTCTTAAATGAATTTTCAGATAATGGTTACCATCACTTGCTCGTTATCTCTTATGATGAACAAGGACGATTAATAACTGAAACCCCAATGGGTAGAGATTATCAATTTCAAGATAATATAGCTATGTTTACTGATTCAGAAATTTTTGATTGGCGTCCCATTAAAGATATGACGTTTGTCTTTGCTCTTTACTCTCATGACTTTGGTCGTACAGACGAAATTAGTACCTTTCAAGAAACGCAGCATCAAGAAACGTTTATTAACTTAATTCGCCAAGAGATTATAGTGGTCACACTTCTGGTTAGTATTTTGGCAGTTGTTATTCCTATACGTACTTTTAAAGACATTAAACAGGTGCTTAAAATTTTTAATTGGCCTCTAGAAATAATGGTTGTGCTTTTTATTGTTACGGTGAGTATTATTTTGGGAGCAATGCCTTATGTAGCCGCGTCTTTTAATCATCAAGTTATTACCATTCCATGGACCAGTTGGTTGGAAAGTTTTTATATCCGATTTTATCGTCGTGGCCTCAGTATAGGGATTTGGCTGATTCTATTTAGTGTGCTGTTTATGGTGCTAGTATATTTAAAAAATTTTATATTTTATAGACAGAAAATAAACCTTAGTAAATTAGTTACAGAAATCGACTTTAGAAATGGTTATACCATAAGACTCTTTGCTTTAATAGGAATAAACTTCCTAATTCTTAATATTTTAGGTTTTGTTATGGGAGCTTTATTTAGTTTCGTAATCTTTTTATTGGCAAGAAAGTACTTTACCCAAATCCAATCTCACTATACACGAATCTTGGAAGTTACGAATCAATTAGCTTGTCAAGATTTAGATAGCGAACTTACGGCAGATGAGGATATGGACCTTTTTAATTCGTTAAAAGATGCTTTATCTAAGCTGCAAGGAAGTTATAAAACGGTTCTTGAAGAAAACCATGAATCTCAACAATTTAAAGAAGATTTGATGAAAGAGTTTAACTCAGGGATAACGTTAATTTCAAAAGATGTAGAACTGTTACAAACTGAGCAACTAGATTCTAGTCTGCAACAAAGCTATCTCATTAAACTGAGTCAACATACGGACCATTTAAAGCTGCGAATAGAAGAATTATTAGAGCTAAGCCAATTGAAAATGGGGACATACCAATTAAATTTAGAACGTTTAAACTTGGTAAATTCCCTCAAAAATGTGGCTTTATCGGTTCAAAACCAGTTAGGAGATACTGGCGTAGTACTTAAAACTCAATTTACTGGAGGTTTTGAAAAGCTATTATTAGACTGGGAGCTAATGGAGCAGGTTTTTGAAAACTTAATTGTTAATATGTTAACTCACGGTTTACCTGGGACGCGAGCTTATATTGATGTGATGGAAGTAGATGATGAGGTGGAAATTATGTTTAGAAATATTTCTGCTGAAGAGGTGAATGAAAGTGCCGAATTTTTATTGAATAAATCGGATACATCTTTGAGTGGTTTAAAGTTGATGAAACATTATGTGGAGCAACATGGAGGAACATTGGAGTTGATTCTCGATGGCGATTTATTTAAAGTTATCATTAGGTTAAAAAAGGTCATGTAAGGAGCGAATTCTAATGGAACGAAAAATTAAAATAAGAGGGTTGGGACGCTGGTTTATTCCGTTAACAATTGTTATCATGGCTTTTTGGGTTTACGGAAAATACGAGCATATCGCTAAGATGTCTTTGCAGCAAGGAGAGTTAACAACGGAACTGATGGATTTGGGTTGGTATTTACCAGTTTGGAAGACAAGTTTAAATCAGCAATTATTAAGATCAACTTCTGGGAACTCTTTTGATCCCTTAGACGGGGTTGAAATAACAAGTGTTATAACAGAATGGGATTACGAAGCTAGTTTTTCTGAACCTCATCATCTTAATTATGAAGACTTAACAGAGGAAGAAAAGGATAATTTTACAAAAGAGCTTGTTTTAGAGGAGTTAGTGTGGAGAGAAAATGAAATATTCAATTATGGGAATTTACACTATTTCGCTCTCAATCATAACTCTGAAAGCATTATTTCTAAAAATTCTATTTTATTGGAACAGCTGGTTGAAGAAGAGCTGAGTGAGGACTTATTTCAGGAGTTGGTAAATGAATATCGCCATGTTATTGTTTACTCTTTTAATGAACAGGGCGAAGAAACCATTTCCTTGGTTTTAAACCAACGTACTCAGCAAGAAGTGGAGTCAGCCTTTAGAGAAGGGAGGGACTTAAATCAAAGTTATGAAATAGCTACTTGGTATGTGGAAGATTTATATTTTCAGGGTAATTTTAACTCTACAACCTTTATTTTTGGAATTCCTCATGTTTTAACTTTTGAAGATGCTTTGTTTTGGAACCGTAATAGCACGATTGCTCAGTATTGGTTTGAAGTGGCCATTCCCTACGTAACTTTAGCGGCAGCAGTAGTGGCAGTAATCTCTTTTTTAACACCTTTAAAGGTAGCTTCAGAGCTTGCATTATTTAAAATAGGATTACGATTACCTTTAGAAATCATGCCTTTTTATCTTCTAGGAGTTTTACTGATTCCGATTAATTCCTATTCTATGATCATAAGTGAGACGTTGAGGAATAATTTTCCTACTAATACAGGTATGCCAGTTACAGAGTCTGAAAATGTAATCACGCTATTTGTTCATGGCTTAAATATCGGAATTTGGACTTTAATTTTAGGAAGTGCTAGTTTTTTAATTATATATTTAAAACATTTATTTAAACAAGGGTTCAAGGGCTCTTTAAAAAATAATTCTTTTATAGTAAAGAATTTATTAAAAATTATTCAATTTTTTACAGTTGATTTAAAAGAACCTGCTACTAAGTTTATTTTATTTGGCTTAACTTTACAGTTTATGTTTATTAATTTTATCTTCTTACCTTTAGCTGCTAATAGTTATAATCCAATCCTGTTTTTTGTAGGGGGAATTGTACTGGGAATTTATAGCATGGTGTTATTTTTTATCTTCCGTCATAAAGTAACAAGTATTCGTAGTCAGTATTTACGGTTGTTTGAGATGACTAGCGAAATGTCAAAGGGAAATCTAGAAATCCAAATAAAAGAAAATTTAGGTATTTTTGATTCAATGAAGCATCAATTAGCGCAAATTAAAACTGGGTTTAAAAAAGCAGTGGAAAATGAGACCACTAGTCAACGAATGAAGACAGAATTAATTACTAATGTTTCTCACGACTTAAAGACACCCTTAACTTCTATTATTACATATACTGATTTATTAAAGGATGAGACATTAGATGCTGACAAAAGAAAACAATATTTACTGATTTTAGAACAAAAGTCTAATCGTTTAAAAATGTTAATTGAAGACTTATTTGAAATGAGTAAAGTGAGTAGTGGGGATATTAACTTAGAGTTAGTAAAAGTAGATGTTGTGGCTCTTATGAAGCAAACGCTAATGGAATTAGAATATCAAATTCAGAAATCAGAGTTAATCATTCGCTCTAATTTTCCAGAAAAAAAAATTCCATTGATGCTCGATGGGCGAAGAACTTATCGTGTTTTTGAAAATCTAATTATGAATATAGTTAAATATGCTTTACCGAAAACCCGGGCTTATATTGATATTATAGAAGTTGAAGACAAGGTTAGTATTACTTTTCGCAATATTTCTGCTTCTGAAATTAATATTAAAGCTAATGAATTAACGGAACGCTTTGTTCGTGGAGATAAGTCTCGCTACTTAGAGGGTTCCGGATTGGGGCTTGCTATTGCTAAAACCTTAGTCGAACTACAGGATGGAACTTTTGATATTTTTGTAGATGGCGATTTATTTAAAGTAATTATTACCTTTAATCTAGCCTAAAAGAGGATTAACTCAGCAGATTAAGATTGCTTATACTAGTTTCCGTTTAAAAGATTGACAAATTGAAGAATATCTTTCACACACAGGCGAGTACATGTGCGACTGGCGAGGCAGAATGGAACTAAAGGATGTCACAAAGCATGATGTGTGGAAATATAACGAAGTCTAGGTGTGAAAAAGGCCCGTAAGATGGCGATAACTTTATTCCAAAATGGTATTGTATATAACTTCCCTAAATAACTCACTTTATAAAAGGTGAGTTATTTTTATGAAAATAAAAAAAGGACTTCCCTTTATCTATTTAAAATGATATGATATTGATAATCATTACTAATATAAATTGATAAAGATAAAATTTAAAGTTAGTAGATTAAATAAAAGCTCAACAGTGGAGGGTCTCCTAACGATGTTAAGTACAACTTACGATGATAGGCTAACCCATAAGGATTAGTTAAGCTTTACCCTAAAGGATTAGTTTAACTAATCAAGCATAGCTTGATAGTTAAGCTTTACCCTAAAGGATTAGTTTAACTAATCAAGCATAGCTTGATAGTTAAGCTTTATATCCTTAGTACTGATGTTAATTTTATGTATTTCGAATGTTAGATGGCATTGATTTTGATCACCTATGAAGGTGAGAATCTAAAGTGTCTTCTTGAGATAAATATTTAAAAGATGTTAGTCTTGTCTAAAAATAAGTCACATTTAGTCCATCAGAAAATATGATGTATAGTAAAGATTATTTAGTGAGAATGGAGTTGAATGGTATGGAAAATTTTAATCCAATTGTTTTAGCATTTTTAGGTACTGGTCTTGCAGCTGTGTCAACAGCTATCGGAGCAGCATCAGTCTTCTTTTTTAAAAACGAAGTAAAGTTGAGTTTACATAAATTATTTTTAGGTTTCGCAGCGGGGCTTATGATTGCAGCATCCGTATTTGCTTTAATTATTCCAGCATTTGAGTTTGCCGAAGAATTAGGAATGAATGAGTGGCTATGGGTATCACTAGGGTTTATGTTAGGTGGCTTATTTTTATTAGGTGTTGATTTAGCATTGCCTAAATTGTATCAAAAGTTAAAAAAAGGAGATGAGGCTTTAGAACCGTCTTTTCGTCGAGCGATTATGTTAGTTTCAGCTATTTCATTACATAATATTCCTGAGGGATTAGCTGTGGGTCTAATCTTAGGTTCAGCAGCAAAATCAGGTTCACCCTATGCTTTAGCTGGGGCAGCCGCTTTAGCTTTAGCTATGATTTTACATAATTTACCTGAAGGAGCAGCCGTCTCATTACCTTTACGTAAAGAGGGATATAGTACATGGAAATCTTTTGGTTTTGGGGCTTTATCAGGGGTTGTTGAACCTATTGCTGGTGTTTTAGGTGTAATTTTAGTAGGTCATATTGAGGGATTAATGCCGATTTTATTAGGATTTGCTGCTGGGGCTATGATTTATGTAGTAGCACAAGAATTGATTCCTGAGTCCCAATCCAAAAAGCATCCTTACGCAGGAACTATCGGAGTGATGTTTGGATTTTTATTAATGATGTTAATTGAGGTTATTTTAGGATAAAATTCAAAAAAATTAGAAACGTTAGCAAACAAATTTGCTAACTTTTTAATTTTTTAGGAAGGTTAAAAACAGTTGAGGGAAAGTCTATCATAGGGCGAATTAGAGCACAGGTCTTTATACTGATTCTCGCTAGAAATAACACAACCTTTTCGCACCCGATTCTCCCCTATCCCTTAGCTACAGACTTCCTAGTCCGGAACCGAAAATCCAACAAATTGGGTATATTTCTAAAGGTCATTAGTATTTTTTAACAAGTTTGGAATGGTTTCAATTATAGATAAGTATAGAGGGGAGGTTTATTAATTTTTAATACACTGTACTAAGCCTACTACATGGCTTTCAGGATTTGTTTTGCTACACTTTTATAATTTCGTTTATGAAATTTCACACTCTCTTTTTTTGATGAAAAGAAAAAACTTTCTTTTTATGAATATATTTAACTTTGATATAATTAAAGGTAAATATATATTTATTATGGTTTAATTTAACATAATAGTAATCTTTGGGAGGAAAGTTTATGATCGGAAAAACATTGAAGCACCTGAGAGTAGATAAAGGGTTTTCTTTAAGAAAGACATCAGAGGGGATACTTTCACCATCACAATTATCTAAAATAGAAAATAACGCTCAAATTCCATCATCTGATAAATTTCTTCATCTTCTATCTCGAATGAATATAAATTATGATGAATTTTGTCTTTATTCAGACGATGCATATTTAAAAATTAGAAATCAGTTGAATACCCAAATTGATGAAACATTACGAAAAAATAATCTTTTTGAAATAAAAAAATTAATAAATGAATTAGAAGACTATGAACGAAAATTTTTTGATGATTATTTTATGCATATGAAATGTATTTTAAAGGCTTCTTATACATTACTTCTAACTAATAATGACTATAAACAAGCTCGTAGTGAAATAGAGCCAGTAGTAGAATACTTAAATTCTATTGAAAATTGGTATTCTTATGAATTTTTATTATTCAATAATAGCCTCTTTTTCTTTGATATTGACCGAGCTATTTCTATAGGAGATAAAGCTTTAAAGAACATAAAGAGACGTTATTTAATATTTAAAGATGATGAAATGACGCGGAGGTTACTAAATAATTTGGCTATCTATACTCTAACAGATAAAAAATATTATATGCAATCTTATTATTATTCAAGTACTGCAATTGGGTTACCCAAATCAACTAAACATATATATAACACGATTTATGCCAAAATAATTAATCAAGTCGCTTGCTATAAACTAGATAATATTGAATTTAATCCCCAACAACTTTCTAATCTTATTAACTGGTTCCTCCTTATTAATATGGAGGATATCTATAAGGAGGTACGAAGTTTTGTAGAAGGACATGGAATTAAGTTAGATGAATAGTATTAAACTCTCAATCTAATAAGAATATAAATTGCGCTAAGGATTAAATATTCCTAGCTCTAATTTTTTTTATGTAATGAATTTTCTGATAAGTTAAAACCTTCGGTAATACTACCTAGATCATAGCGCATCCCTGATTCTTCTAAAAATACTGCCTGCTGTTCTTTATCTAATATGAGCCACTCTTAATTAAGTAAAGGTAAACTTTCATCGATTTTCTCTTGCTTAGGTTTGCAAAAGGATTTCATAGTTAACTTGAATCGGATATATCGCTTATGTAGATGATAATTTTTTCTACCTCCATAAAATCTACAAATCTTCTCGATATATTAGACACAGTTGATTGGTTGCTATCCTTTATTCGAAGCAAGTTTAAGGATAATGGAGATTTTTCTAAGGCAGGCCTAAGTTTAATGTGAGAAATGTAATCTGAATGGTTGTTAGTAGTGTATATACATAAGTTTTCAAAATAATCAGGTTAATTATTCTTGCAAGATTGAAAATAAGGTGATAAGGTAGAGGAATATCAGGATGGAATAGGTGGTTTCAATGAATAAAAACAGTAAAAATATTTTAATTGTCGATGATGAAATCAAGATATTAGAAGTAGTTACTGCTTTCTTAGAAAAACGGGGATTCCAAGTCTTTAAGGCTGAAACAGCTGAACAAGCATTAGAAATATTTGAAAGTGAAAATATTTCTCTTATAATTCTTGATTTAATGCTTCCAGAAGTATCAGGGGAAGATCTTTGTCGTCAAATTCGAAAACAATCCCGCGTTCCAATTATTATGCTAACTGCAAAAGTGGATGAAGAGGCCATGCTATTAGGATTAGAAATTGGAGCTGATGATTACATGATGAAGCCCTTCAGCCTTAAAGAATTATCTGCAAGAATCGAAGCTGTTTTAAGACGGTCCAGTGAAGACTTAATGCCATTATTTATTAAAAATTCCTTTAATGGAGGGGATTTAATAGTCGATTTCGACCAAAATATAATCAAAAAGAATCATGAAGACATTAATTTAACCCCAACTGAATTAAAGATTTTGGCTGTATTAATTAAATATCCGCGAAAAATTTTTACTCGCGATGAATTAATTGAAATTGCCCTAGGAGCTGAATTTGCAGGATATGATCGAGCAGTGGACAGTCATATTAAAAACCTCCGTCAAAAAATTGAAGATAATCCTAAAAATCCAGTTTATGTTTTAACGGCTCACGGAAAAGGATATAAATTTGGAGGAGGCTAGTTTGAATAAAAGAACCTTAAAAAGACAAATCTCATTTTCAATTGCTGCTGTTGCTTTAGTGATTATTATACTGATTAGTTTAACCTCACATTTTGTTCTCAATCAACAATTCAAAGATTACGTGGTGCGGCAACAAAAGGAAAAAACTCAAGAAATTGTTTCACTTTTAAGTGAACAATACGATTTTAATAACAATCAATGGCATATAGACGGAATTCATATTATTGGAATGTATGCTTTATATGATGGTTACATTATTAGAGTTTATGAACCGGACGGAACTTTAATTTGGGATGTAGAACAATATCATCTTACGATTTGTAAAGAGGTTATGACTGAGATTTCAGAAACCATGAAACGACGCTATCCGACTATTGATGGGAAATTTCTATCCAATGAATATATGCTGGTTCAACAAAACCAAGAGGTTGGGATGGTTTCAATTAGTTATTTTGGACCTTACTATCTCAGTGAAAGCGAATTTCAATTTTTAGATGCCTTAAATTCCGTATTAATCATTATTGGTGTACTGGCTTTGATTATTTCCTTAATCATTGGTTGGATGATTGCCAAATGGATTAGTAGACCGATTACTGAAGCCATACATGCAACAAAAAAAATATCAGAAGGAAATTATGAAATTCAGATTGAAACCATCAGTCGAACGGAAGAGCTTAACCAATTAATTGTTGCGACTAACGATTTAGTTAAATCTTTAAATAAACAAGAATTATTAAGAAAGCAATTAACAGCAGATGTTGCTCATGAACTAAGAACGCCTATAACGACGATTGGAACTCATTTAGAGGCTATGATAGAAGGAATTTGGAAGCCTACGGAGGAACGATTACAAAGTTGTTATGAAGAAATCAATCGCATAATGAATGTGGTTCAAGATTTAGAATGTTTAGCCAAAGTTGAAGTTCCTAATTTAAAACTAAATCGAACCCAAGTAAATTTACGGAAGGTTATTCAAACCGTTTGCGATAATTTTAAAATTGAAATTGAAAACAAGTCATTAACAATCTTTATGGAAAGTGAAGTAACAGCTGTATATGTGGATAAGGAACGTATGAGTCAAGTTATGGTTAATCTTATTTCAAATGCCATTAAATATACTCCGGAAGCAGGGCAAATTCGCATTACATCAAAAGAAACTGAAGATGAGATTATGATCTTAGTGGAAGATAATGGCTTTGGAATTCCTGAAGCGGAAATCCCCTATATTTTTGAACGTTTCTATCGAGCAGATAAATCACGAAATCGCAAAACAGGTGGTGCTGGAGTTGGACTTGCTATTGTGAAATCTATTATCACTGCCCATGGTGGGACGATTACTGTAAAAAGTCAATTAAATCAAGGGAGTTGCTTTAAAATCATTCTCCCAAAAATAAAAAACGAAGTTGAGGAGTGTTAAAATGAAGAAAATTTTAATTGGATTAGGAGCTATTATTATACTAGCCATTGGAGCCAGCTTTTTATGGCCGTCTATAAACGGAACGAAAGATTTACCAATGATTTCTTATACAGAGACTTTTAATCAAGATCCATCAGAGTACTACGTTTACTTCTGGCAAGAATCATGCTCTTATTGTGTTGAATTTGAACCATATCTCGTAGATGCTGCTAACGATGGAATTCCCATTTATGTGGTCAATATGCCAGATAATGTAGAAGCTTGGTATGATTGGGATGGTCATCATGAAATTCATGATCAAGTTATTGGGCAAATCGTAAATGATGTTGAGGTACTTAATGATGAGATAGATTTAGCAGATTACCCAGAGGAAGATGGCTGGCGAGTTACAACTCATCCTGATGATGAAAGTACATTGATTGCTCGGCTAGATAAAGCTCTTAATAATCAAGAACCCCAGTCTGCTGAAGCCCTTGAAATTGCAGGAACTCCAACGCTAGTTCGAATTGTAAATGGACGCTTAGTCGGCTACAGTGAGGGAGTTGCTTTGGGAGATGAGTTACTTCAACAATATGGTCAATAATAACTGTGAGTTGTTGTCTGAATCTAGACGGCAACTTTTTTTATTGTAAATAATGAGTAAATGACTTGCGAAAATCAATGATTAGCTGTATACTATTTATAACACCCCCCAGGGGGGGGAGGAGGTGGAATGATGAATTCAGAAAAGAAAAAAGCTATTCAATCCTTAAAAACTGCAAAAGGACAAATTGATGGCATTATTAAAATGATTGAAGACGAACGTTACTGCATTGATGTCTCAAATCAAATAAATGCTTCACAATCATTATTAAAAAGAGCACAAATCTTAATTTTAAAACAACATATTGACCACTGCGTAAAAGAAGCCTGTATTGAAGGCCAAGGGGAAGAAAAACTTCAAGAAATTATGACTGTTATTGAGAAGATTATTAAGTAAGGAGGAGACATTTAAAATGATAAAACAAACGTTAAACATTGAAGGGATGTCTTGCTCATCATGCTCAGCCAAAGTTGAGAAAGCTGTAAATCAGCTACCAGAGGTCCAAAAAGGGAATGTTAACTTAGCTACTCACACTCTCACCGTGACTTATGACGAAAGGGCATTGACTCAGCGTGACCTTGAACAAACCATTGAAAAACTAGGATTTAAAGTTAAACGTAACCTAAAAACATATCAATTTACCGTGAAAGGCATGTCTTGTTCGTCTTGTTCTTCAAATGTGGAGCGAACTGTGGCCAATTTAGAGGGCGTCACACAAGCAAGTGTTAACCTAACCACCGAAGTTTTGAATGTGACAATCGATACCGATTTAATTAAAGTGAGTGAAATAAAAGCAGCAGTTGAGAAAAAAGGATTTCAATTAATAACAGATACAACTGCTCAAAATGAAGTGGAACCTGTTAGTGAAGCGGATCGTTTACGACGCAGACTTATCATTTCGATTATTTTCAATATTCCGTTGCTTTATTTAATGTTTGGACATATGATGCTTGGGCTTCCGATCCCAGCGGTTTTTGATCCTATTTTAAATCCACTTTCGTCAGCCTTTATACAATTAGGTTTAACCATACCTGTGATGATTGCAGGGCGTAAATTTTATGTGGTGGGGATAAAAAGTTTATGGAGAAGAAGTCCCAATATGGATTCTTTAATTGCTCTTGGAACTTCTGCAGCTTTTTCTTATGCTTTGTTTGGAATTTACCAAGTCATGCAAGGTCATGGCCATTACGCTAAACATCTTTATTTGGAAACGGCGGCAGGGATTTTGTTATTTATTACCTTAGGTAAATATCTAGAGGCGGTAACTAAAGGAAAAACCTCTCAAGCTTTAAAAGCTTTAATGGATTTAGCTCCGAAAACAGCCACTATTTTGCGAAATGGAACGGAAATTGAAGTGACCTTAGAAGAAGTCAGCGTAGGGGATCTAGTGCTAGTAAAACCAGGTGAAAAGTTACCTGTTGATGGCGTTATTGTCGAAGGCGGTACTGCCGTTGATGAATCTATGTTAACGGGAGAAAGTATGCTAGTGGAAAAAGGAGTGGGGCAGACTGTTATTGGTGCTAGTTTAAATAAAACTGGCTTTATTAAATATGAAGCGACTAAAGTTGGGGAAGATACGGCACTGGCTCAAATTGTGAAATTAGTTGAAGATGCTCAAGGAGCAAAAGCCCCGATTGCCAAAATGGGAGATGTTATATCAGCTTATTTTGTTCCCATTGTCATGGCTTTAGCTATTTCATCAGCATTAGCTTGGTTTATTGCAGGTGAGGATCCAACCTTTGTTTTAACAATATTTGTTGCTGTTTTGGTCATTGCTTGTCCATGTGCTGTTGGTTTAGCAACACCTACTGCAATTATGGTAGGAACTGGAAAAGGTGCTGAAAATGGAATTTTAATTAAAGGTGGAGATGCGTTAGAGATGACTCATAAGCTATCAACTATCGTCTTTGATAAAACAGGAACCATTACGGAAGGCCGACCTAAAGTTACGGATATTTTGACCCTTGATTGGAATGAAAACGAGATTCTAGCCCTTGCAGCTAGTGCTGAAAAAGGTTCAGAACATCCTCTTGGGGAGGCAATCGTTTTAGAAGCTCAGGAAAGAGCATTAACGTTCTTCAGCTTCCAACATTTTAAAGCTATTGCTGGGCACGGAATTTCAGTAGAAATCCAGAATCAACAGGTGATGCTCGGTAATGAAAAGCTAATGAAGGACCATCAAATCGATATTCAATTATTAAGCACCCAAGTCTCTGAGCTAGCGGATCAAGGGAAGACGCCAATGTATGTGGCAGTTGATGGCAAGCTAGGTGGAGTTATTGCGGTGGCGGATACAGTGAAGGAAAGTAGTCGAGGGGCTATTAAACGTCTTCAAGAGATGGGCATCAAAGTGGCGATGATGACGGGAGACAATAAAAAAACGGCGGCAGCTATTGCGCGCCAAGTGGGAATTGATGTGGTGCTAGCGGAAGTTTTACCAGCAGATAAAGCTAATGAGGTAAAGAGGTTACAAGAAGTTGGCGAAAAAGTGGGAATGGTTGGTGATGGAATTAATGATGCTCCTGCTCTGGCCCAAGCGGATATTGGGATTGCCATTGGAAGCGGGACAGATGTAGCCATTGAGTCGGCTAATATCGTGTTGATGCGCAGTGACTTAATGGATGTTTCCACAGCAGTTCGCTTAAGTAAAGCGACGATTCGAAATATTAAGCAAAATTTATTCTGGGCCTTTATGTATAATGTGCTACTCATTCCAGTCGCCATGGGAGTTTTATACTTATTTGGCGGTCCATTACTAAATCCAATGTTTGGATGTATGGCTATGGCTACTAGTTCGGTTTCGGTGGTGTTGAACAGTTTACGATTAACCAGATTCAAGTAAATACAGTCCTAATATGCAAGCTAAGAAGGGTTTCATTTAACAGTTTATACATAAAGGTTTAAAGCTTACAATTGATACTCTCTTGTTTCAAGAATATTATTCATATGATAATTTAGGTGGTAATTCATTGAATTTAGTCCTAAGAGACCTTGTAGCGTCAGTCCTTATTTATGATCAGTCATGAACAGGTTATTAT
>Ga0153974_1000167_pt1 | contig 15734 bp, 12 predicted proteins | sample TSGA058MetaG_FD_104741 | JGI IMG/M metagenome (GOLD analysis project Ga0153974, IMG submission 104741) | Attine ant fungus gardens microbial communities from Georgia, USA - TSGA058 MetaG | ecosystem: Host-associated > Fungi > Mycelium > Unclassified | place: USA: Georgia, Yuchi Wildlife... | reverse complement strand
GGAAGCATTATGCTTACGAGGGCTCAACCCTTTAACCCGAAATCCGGCAAGCGCCTAAAAACGTTTTTTAGCTATCGTTTTCGCTTATTTTTCTTAAAGCGAAAAGCGTGCCAACTTTTCTAACACATCGAAAAGTCCCAGTAGAAGCGACTTTAGCCCATCGTCAGCACTGTCGTATTACAGGGCATTGCACCAATAAGAAGCAATTTCGTCAACCTAAATGCCTCTTTATGGTGCATTATGGGTAAATAGTCGTCATATTGCACTGAAATCGCACAAAAAAAACCGGTAAACTTGGGTGATAAAAAAAAAGTGCATAAAGTCGCTGTGAATCGTCTTATCGTGTTCAGTCTTTCGCCTAATCCGTGTACAATAGCGCGCTATTTCTAATGCCTGAGGCAAAGCTGTGATCGAAAAATTGCGTAACATCGCCATCATCGCGCACGTTGACCATGGAAAAACCACCCTAGTCGACAAACTTTTACAACAGTCCGGTACCTTTGACGAGCGTACTGAAGCGACTGAGCGTGTGATGGACTCCAACGACCTGGAGAAAGAGCGTGGAATTACTATCCTCGCAAAAAACACCGCTATTAAGTGGAATGATTACCGTATCAACATCGTTGATACCCCGGGACACGCCGACTTCGGTGGTGAAGTTGAACGTGTTATGTCTATGGTCGATTCGGTACTGTTAGTCGTTGATGCGATTGATGGACCTATGCCACAGACCCGCTTCGTAACGAAGAAAGCGTTTGCTCATGGTCTAAAGCCAATTGTTGTTATCAACAAAATTGACCGTCCGGGCGCACGCCCTGATTGGGTGGTTGACCAAGTCTTCGATCTGTTCGTCAACCTAGACGCAACAGACGAGCAATTAGATTTCCCAATTATCTACGCTTCTGCAATCCAAGGGATTGCGGGCGACGATCACGCAGACATGGCTGAAGATATGACGCCACTGTACGAAGCGATCGTAAAACACGTACCTGCTCCTAACGTTGATCAAGATGGCGCGCTGCAAATGCAGATTTCTCAACTTGATTACAACAACTACTTAGGTGTTATCGGTATCGGCCGTATTAAGCGCGGTAAAATCAAACCTAACCAACAGGTTACGGTTATCGATAGCGAAGGTAAAACACGTAACGGTAAAGTCGGCAAAGTACTGGGCCATTTAGGTCTTGAACGTATCGAGTCTGATTTAGCTGAAGCGGGTGATATCATTGCGATCACCGGTTTAGGTGAACTCAATATTTCTGACACGATTTGTGATACTCAGAAAGTTGAAGCCCTGCCAGCGCTGAGCGTTGATGAGCCAACCGTTAGCATGTTCTTCTGCGTTAACACCTCTCCATTCTGTGGTAAAGAAGGTAAGTACGTTACTTCACGTCAAATCCTTGACCGCCTGAAGAAAGAGCTGGTACACAACGTTGCGTTACGCGTTGAAGAAACTGAAGATGCTGATGCTTTCCGCGTATCAGGCCGTGGTGAACTTCACCTATCGGTATTGATCGAAAACATGCGTCGTGAAGGCTTCGAGATGGCAGTATCTCGTCCTAAAGTTATCTTCCGTCAAATTGATGGACGTAAACAAGAGCCATTCGAAAACGTAACCCTTGATATCGAAGAACAACACCAAGGTTCTGTGATGCAAGCGATGGGTGAGCGTAAAGGCGACATGAAAAACATGGATCCAGACGGTAAAGGCCGCGTACGTTTAGACTACGTTATCCCTAGCCGTGGATTGATCGGTTTCCGTAACGAATTCATGACCATGACCTCAGGTACAGGTTTACTGTACTCGACCTTCAGTCACTACGACGATATGCGTCCAGGTGAAGTCGGTCAACGTCAAAACGGTGTATTGATTTCTAACGGTCAAGGTAAAGCGGTTGCGTTTGCACTGTACAGCCTGCAAGACCGCGGTAAGTTATTCTTAGGTCACGGTGCGGAAGTGTATGAAGGCCAAATTATCGGTATTCACTCACGTTCTAACGACCTGACTGTTAACTGCTTAACCGGTAAGAAGCTGACTAACATGCGTGCGTCAGGTACTGATGAAGCGACGACACTGGTTCCAGCGATCAAGATGAGCCTTGAGCAGGCGCTTGAATTCATCGATGATGACGAATTAGTTGAAGTAACACCAGTCTCTGTACGTATCCGTAAGCGTCATTTAACTGAAAATGATCGTAAGCGTGCATCGCGTGGCGGTAAAGAGTCTTAATTCTCACTCTTCTGAGCGTTAAGCTAAACCTGAACCGGGCTTTCCGGTTCAGGTTTTTTTTTGCCTAGCATCTAGCCTACTGAATAGCGTACGCAAAACTCGATCAATTTTTAAAACTCGATTGGTAGAATGGGTAGGTCGGCTTTATAGTGTAGATAAGTAAAACTTACGGGAGAGAGGCCATGTTATATATTTTCGATTTGGGTAACGTTATCGTTAATCTCGACTTCACCCGTGCTTTAGGCGTTTGGAGTAATTTGAGTGGTACTCCCCTTGCTCATGTTCAGCAGCACTTCCAACTAGGGCCGCAGGTTGAGCGCCACGAAAGAGGAGAGCTATCCGATGAACAATTTGCTGCGGCGCTGTGTGATGAGTTAGCGATCAACCTCAGCTATCCGCAATTTGTGAACGGTTGGCAAGCGATTTTTACCGGTGTGAATCAAGCTGTACTGACGCTTATACAGCAACTGCGAGCAGAGGGGCACCGCGTCGTTCTCCTGTCCAATACTAATCAAATTCATACCGAATTCTTAACTCAGCAATACCCTGAGCTCTTTACGGCAGTCGACCAAAGTTATTTCTCTCATCATATTGGGCTGCGTAAACCGGATACGGCGATTTTTCATCATGTACTGGCTGAAGAAGGGGTTGCACCTGAGCAAGCTTTCTTCGTCGATGACCTGTTTGAAAATATTGAAGCGGCAGCACAGCTAGGGATTACTACTCACCTTTACCAAGACGTTGAAGGGTTAGAAGCGGCAATTCAAGGTACAGGTAATTTTTCGTAGGGAAGCTAAAGATCTATGCGGGTTAAACTCAGGGCACGTTCATTTCTTCGCTGGCTAGGTGTACTTTGGCGGCGGATTAACGACGATAATATGACGGTACAGGCGGGAAACCTCACTTTTGTTTCATTATTAGGGTTAGTCCCTTTCGTGACGGTGATATTCGCTATCTTTTCGGCATTTCCAGTTTTTAACGATATCAGTGGTGAAATCCGGCATTTTATTTTCCGAAACTTTGTTCCTACCACGGGCAATGTGATTGAAGAGTATATCGACCGTTTCGTTGTGAATGTCCATCGTATGACGGTATTTGGCGCGATTGGACTTATCTTTACATCGTTATTGCTGATGTTCTCAATCGATAGCGCTTTGAACAGCATTTGGCGCAGCTCACGTAAGCGCCCCTTAGTTTTCTCGTTTGCGGTGTACTGGATGATCCTTACTCTGGGGCCATTACTTGCTGGGGCAAGCATTGCGCTCAGCTCCTATTTACTCTCTCCCCAGTGGCTCAATATGCCGGGTATTAGCGAAATCATCCAGTTAGTATTGCGAAGTTTCCCCTTACTTCTCTCGTGGCTCGCCTTTTGGCTACTGTTTAGTGTGGTACCCACCTGTAATGTGGCAGGTAAAGATGCCTTGATCGGGGCGTTAGTTGCTGGGGTATTATTCGAGATTGGTAAAAAAGTTTTCACGCTGTACGTAACGATGTTTCCTGCCTATCAGCTTATTTACGGCGTTCTTGCCGTGATCCCGATGCTGTTCCTCTGGGTCTATTGGACGTGGTGTATCGTACTATTAGGCGCAGAGATCACCGTATCGCTAGAACATTACCGTAAACTTCGTCGTCAGCGTCAACAAGAAGCGGATATCTCATGATTGCATTAATTCAACGTGTTTCAGCAGCTCAAGTCAGTGTTGAAGGAAGCGTAGTCGGTAACATCGCAACGGGCCTTCTTGTCTTACTCGGCGTCGAGAAGGGTGATGATGAGGCGACGGCACGCAAGTTAGCCGAAAAAGTGGTGAACTACCGAGTGTTTAGCGATGAGCAAGGAAAAATGAACCTCAATGTGCAGCAGGTAGCTGGAGAGTTATTGGTGGTTTCACAGTTTACCCTTGCCGCCGATACCCAAAAAGGGATGCGTCCTTCTTTTTCCAAAGGTGCATCACCGGATAGTGCACGCGCGCTGTACCATCTTTTCAGCGACGCTTGCCGAGCGCTCGGGGTTAAGACCGAAAATGGGCAGTTCGCCGCAGATATGCAAGTCACCTTGACGAACGACGGACCAGTAACGTTCTGGCTGCAATGTTAGGAGGGAGGTAATAGATGTACCAATTACGCGTTCCCGAAACCGCCAACGATCTTGCCGACTATTTCCAATTTCGATGGCAGATGCTACGTAAGCCCTTGAACCAGCCACCGGGTTCAGAGCAGGACGCATGGGATACCACTGCGCACCATCAAATGCTTGTTGACGATGAGAACAGAGTAGTGGGCGTTGGCCGGCTCTCTATTAGCGGTGATAATGAAGCTTCCATCCGCTTCCTAGCGGTCTCTCCAGAACTTCGTGGTAAGGGGCTAGGCCGGTTGCTGATCATGACTTTAGAGTCTGTCGCTCGACAAGAGGGCGTTAAGCGAGTGACCTGCAGCGCGCGCGAAGATGCCGTCGAGTTTTTCGCTCAGCTTGGATATATCAATCAAGGGCGCGTGACAACGTCGCAAACCACTCGGATTCGCCACTTTTTAATGATTAAGCCAATGGCTTCAATGGACGATATCCTCCATCGCGCTGATTGGTGTGAGCAGTTACAGCAGGCTTGGTATCAGCATATTCCCTTGAGTGAAAAGATGGGGGTACGCATTCAGCAATATACGGGTCAGAAATTTATGACGACCATGCCGGAAACGGGCAACCAAAATCCCCATCATACGCTTTTCGCCGGTAGCCAGTTCTCGTTAGCGACTCTGACCGGTTGGGGATTGATATGGTTACTACTCAGGGAGCGAAAGTTGGGTGGGACCATTGTGTTAGCCGATGCCCATATTCGCTATAGTCAGCCTTTACGGGGTCGGCCAATAGCCAGTGCCGATTTAGGCTCGTTAAAAGGCGACTTGGATCGTCTGGCTTGTGGTCGTAAGGCGAGAGTAAGTTTGGATGTCACCTTGAGTGATGAGCATCACCAAGGGGCGGTATTTGAAGGGGTATACCTTGTGTTGCCCGCTGAAGCTGAGAAACCCTTGGAAGAAGGTGGGTCGGCCCCCCACTAACGCGTTAAGTCGGGTGATAAGGTGTGCTTATCACCCTAGCTTCTATTTCGGCCCCACCTGCTGGCTAAAGGTCGGCGTAGTAAATTCTCCCTGCGTGACCGAAAGCGGCGCGCTAAGCGAAGGAATATTCCCCTTAAGGTGTAGACTAAAGTTACCTTGCCCGGATAGAGGCCGTGGCCAGAACCAATCGGCGAATGCGGCATAAGGGATCTTCTCGCCGCGTAATGAAAGTTCAAAAGGATGTGTCGGCGATTGGGAAATAGCCAAGTTACCGATCATTGGCCCTTCCTGTATTAATCCCTTTATATCTTGCACACTTAACCTATCGTGATCCGCGTTGAGTTTAAGCCAGAGCGCACGAATATCTTGCCGATTAAAGGTTGCGGCTGCAGCGTAGTATTCTGCCTCCCCCTTCCAAAGCCCCCACTGATGCTGCTGCGCGACCTGTAGCTGAGTCCCAGTAATATGAGTTGCGGTCATCTGCAAGGGAAAGCCGGGATTGATATCAATGAACAGGCCATTCTCCACACGCAGGTTATTAAGCGTGATTGCCTGAATAGCCTGAGGTAGTCGGGACTGGAGGAACTGCCGCCAATTAGAGGGTAGGGTATAGCGGATATTATCTAAACTCAGATCATCTAATTGAAGTTCTTTGGTCTTTCTTAGCCACTGACCTTTGGCAGAGACGGTACCTTTCGCCCAACCGGCATCAAATTGGTCAAAAATAATATTATTCTCTGCCGCGGTGACGCTAAGATGGGGCTGCGACAACTGTTCTGTCCCCAAGACCACGCTAGCGGCATTTAACGCTAAGTGACCTGAGAACCCTGAGACATTGGTAAGATTTTGACCATTGGCTGACACATCGTTGGCGACCCAATTGGGGCCAACGATACTGAGATGGTTAATGATTAAATCTTGAATTGTTACAGGTGGGAGCATCGCTGTACTGAACAGGTCGGCTAATTCTTTATCGGTCTGAAAACGGATATTATCGAGTTGCAGTGTAGGGATTTGCCACTCACCTTGCGCTGACCGCGATAGTTTCCCCTCAAAAGTCCCGCGCTCAACGGCCCCGGATAAGGCGGTAATGTTTAACCGCTGAAAGTCTTTACTCCCCTGTGCCGTTAACTTATCGAAATTGCGCTGCGCGACATGCACCCCCTCCGCTGAAAAATTGAAGGTAAATTGTTTGCCCAACACCGCTTGTTGGCTCGGGACCCAGGGTGCTAGCACCCCGTTGAGATGTTTTGCAGACAAGCAGTTGGTTGGATACGGATTTAATAATTGAACCGCCTTAAGCTCTAAGCGATCGGCGCTAATCGGGAGTGTGGCTTCAGGGGTTAAATTACTGAGGACTAGTGTGCCTTGTTCAATAGTAATCTGCGCAAAATGTGTTGGGTTGACCAGCTGGCGAGTGGTAAGCGAGAGCGACAGTTTACCGGCAATGAGTAACGCAGGTTGGCCGTCTTCACCAAAGGTGACCTGATCGATATGAAAGGTTAAGGGATGTGACCAATCATGGGAAAGTTGCTCAATCGATAAATGATAAGGTGTCGCATCGCTGATCCAGCGACTGGCTGTAGTGATGCCCCAGTGACTGCGTAAGAGGGCATAGCCGAGACTCACCAGGACGAGGAAGAGTACCACGAGAGAGAGTAATAATTTAACGAGTAACTTCATCCAATAGCCCTCTGGAGACCTCGCCCAATCGAACGGGGAGGAAAGAGGGAGCTAGCTATTTTTACGTCTTTTGCTGTATACATTTATAGTCTCACATAGTTGGTGATATTCTGTGAAAATGAAACGCGCATATAAATATCGGTTTTACCCAACATCTGAACAGGTTGAGCTTTTGGCTCAAACGTTCGGCTGTGTGCGCTTCGTCTACAATTCTGTACTTCGCTGGCGTACCGATGCTTTCTACGAAAGAAAAGAGAAAATTGGGTATATTCAAGCCAACGCAAAACTAACTTCCATGAAAAAAGAGCCTGAACTATCTTGGCTTAATGATGTTTCTTGCGTTCCGTTGCAGCAGGTTTTACGCCACCAACAATCGGCCTTTTCCAACTTCTTCTCTGGTCGAGCTAAATACCCTACATTCAAAAGCAAACACCACAGGCAATCAGTAGAGCTAACAGCCAGTGCCTTTAAGTACCGTGACGGTAAGCTGTACATGGCGAAAAGCAAAGAGCCGTTAGATGTTCGCTGGAGTCGTGAACTACCTTCCACGCCTTCTAGCATCACGATTTCCAAAGACGCATCAGGCCGATACTTCGCATCTTGCTTGTGTGAGTTTGAATCAAAACCACTGCCTATTTCTGCTAAAACAGTAGGCATTGATGTTGGTTTAAAAGATTTGTTTGTTACTGATACCGGATTAAAAACCGGCAATCCCCGCCACACTGCAAAGTATGCGAAACGTTTAGCTCTGCTACAGCGCCGCTTGAGCAAGAAGAAAAAAGGCTCAAGTAACCGCGCTAAAGCAAAATTAAAAGTCGCAAAACTCCACGCAAAAATAGCTGATTGCCGTCTGGATAACTTGCACAAGTTGTCCCGTAGACTGATTAACGAAAACCAAGTTGTCTGCGTTGAATCCTTAAAAGTAAAAAACATGATCCGCAATCCTAAGCTATCGAAAGCGATAGTCGATGCAAGTTGGGGTGCATTCACGCGCCAACTGGAATACAAAGCTGATTGGTATGGGCGTACTTTAGTCACCATAGATCAGTTTTTCCCCTCGTCTAAACGATGCAGTGATTGCGGTCACACACTATCTAAATTGGCGTTAAACACACGGTCTTGGGTTTGCCCTGAGTGCAATACTGACCATGATCGTGACATTAACGCCGCTAAGAATATAAAAGCCGCTGGTCTAGCGGTGTTAGCCCTTGGAGAGTCTGTAATTCCTAAATCGTTTAATGCGGCTTAGGTAGGACTCTGTGAATTGGGAATCCTCGCCCCTTGGGGCGGGGAGCAGTCAACGACGTCTCCTAATGATGAGCGGACTGTTGGTTATGCCTCAAAATCACCGTTAGCTCAAGGAGCATCAAGACGACTGACTATCTGGATCAATAATCAGTCGGATAATATAACTTATTCTTCGCGAGGCAAGATCAGGTTTAACACGATAGCTGTCACGCCACCGGCGGCGATACCGGAGGAAAAGAGTGTACGTAGCCATTCGGGTGCAAACTGTAGGATTTCTGGGTGCTGCGAAACGCCTAATCCAATCCCCAACGATAATGCCATGACCATGATTGCACGGCGATTTAACGTTTCTCGAGCGACAATTCGTACTCCTGAAGCGGCAATGGTACCAAACATCACCAAGGTTGCGCCACCGAGTACCGGTTCGGGGATATTTTGTACAATATCACTGACGGCAGGAAAAAGCCCCAACAGCATCAGCATTATCGCGACAATAAAACCAACATAACGGCTGGCTACCCCGGTCAGTTGGATCACACCATTGTTTTGGCCAAAACAGGAGTTAGGGAAGGTATTGAACAGAGCCGAAACACAGCTGTTTATTCCATTGGCTAGCACTCCACCCTTAAGACGTTGCATATAAAGAGGACCTTTTACCGGCTGCTCTGAAACGTCGGACGTCGCAGTGATGTCACCAATCGTCTCAAGTGAGGTCACCATAAAGACTAACATCAGGGGGAGTAATAAATTCCAATCGATTTCAAGCCCATAACGCAGTGGCTGCGGCCAGATCGCCAGTGGATGCGAGGTAGCTGGTAGAGCACTCGGTAATACACCCATCGCCCAAGCTAGGACGTAGCCAATGAGCATGGCAATAAACAGTGCGGCAATTCTTAGGTAAGGATTTTTTTGGCGATTGAGTAAGATAATGGTCAATAACACCACGCCGGCCAAGAGTAAATTTGTTGGTGAACCGAAACTATGGTCAGCCATAGCGCTAAAACCTCCTCCGACCGAGGTTAGGCCGACTTGGATTAACGAGAGGCCAATAATCATGACGACAATACCCGAGACCAATGGCGTGATGACACGCTGAACATAGGGGAGTATTCGCGAAATAATCATCTCGGTACAGGAGGCAAGCATCAAGGTGCCGAAGAGTGCAGCCATCATATGCGAGGTGTCTGCACCCCCTTGTCTCAAGGCAAGGCCACCCATAATAAGCGGCGAGACAAAGTTAAAACTGGTCCCTTGTACCGACAGTAAACCAGAGCCAACTGGCCCCCACGTTTTAATCTGTAGAAGGGAGGCGATGCCCGAAGCAAAGAGCGACATGCTAAGAATATGCCGGGTATCTTCTGCCGGTAAGTTTAAGCCCTTACAAATGAGGAGCGCTGGCGTAATCACGGCCACAAACATGGCAAGCAAGTGTTGTAAAGCCGCAAAGATAGCCTGCGGGAGAGGGGGGCGGGCTTCCAACGTATAAATTAGCTCGCTACGCGGAGCGGTTGGCGGATTTCCAGTCGGTTCGACACGTTCGATGGACATAAATTTTCTCTGGCAGAGTAATAAAAAGGAGAAATTTTAAAGGAGTTAAGACCGATTGCAAACGATTGCTTTATCTTAATCCATAATCGATGGATTAAACGTTACTGAACAGTGTCTTGGCCGGTAACCATCGTTCAATCAATGCTTTTGATTGTTCAGGGTAATGTTGGTGGAGATGTTTGGCGATACGCTGTATTTCTGGAATTAAGCGTTGGTCGCGTACTAGGTCTACGACTTTAAATTCTGCGTTTCCGGTTTGTTTTGTCCCGAGCAATTCTCCTGGACCCCGTATTTCTAAGTCATGCTGAGCGATAATAAAGCCATCATTGGTGTCGCGCAGAACCTGTAAACGCTTTTGTGCCGTTTTACTAAGTGGTGGCTTATACAATAAGACACAGTGTGAGGCGATAGCGCCACGGCCTACTCGTCCGCGCAGCTGGTGGAGTTGGGCTAAGCCGAGACGTTCGGCATTATCAATGATCATCAAACTGGAATTAGGGACATCCACCCCTACCTCAATGACAGTCGTCGCAATGAGAAGGTCCAGCTCGTGTCCTTTGAATTGTTGCATGATCTGCTGTTTTTCAGCCGGTTTCATTTTGCCGTGCACTAAAGCGATACGCATTGCTGGCAGGGCGGTTTGAAGCTCGACTAATGTGTTCTCAGCAGCTTGCGCTTCGAGTAGCTCTGATTCTTCAATTAAGGTACAGACCCAGTAAGCTTGTCGGCCCTCGGCACAGGCTTTTTCGACGCGGGAAATAATCTCGCTCCGCCGAGAGTCGGGGATCGCCACAGTCGTAACCGGTGTACGCCCAGGAGGTAGCTCATCGATAGTCGAGGTATCGAGATCGGCATAAGCGGTCATCGCCAAGGTACGAGGAATGGGCGTCGCCGTCATGATTAATTGATGTGGGTGAAAACCTTGTTGCTGCCCCTTTTCCCATAGGGCGAGACGCTGGTGGACACCAAAACGGTGCTGCTCATCAATGATAACCAGTGCCAAATGTTGGAATTGAATATGCTCTTGGAAGAGTGCATGTGTCCCTACTACCATTTGTACTTCGCCGCGGGCGATACGTTCTTGCTCGGTGGCGCGCGCTTTACCTTTCTGTTTTCCCGCTAGCCAGCCGACTTGAATACCAAGGGGTTCGAACCAAGTACGGAAATTATGGGCATGTTGTTCGGCAAGCAGCTCAGTCGGGGCCATCATCACGACTTGCTGGTCGGCGGCAATAACTTGTAATGCGGCCAGTGCCGCCACTAAGGTTTTTCCCGATCCTACATCGCCTTGTACGAGACGTAACATCGGATAGGGATGCGCTAAATCTTGTTCAATCTCTTTAACGACCCGTTGTTGCGCCCCGGTTGGCGTAAAGGGGAGCTGGCTTAATAGCTGCTCGGATAAACGGTGGTCAGGTTTAAAGGATAAAGCTCGATACTGCTGCGCGCCAGCCCGCGCTTGTAACATACTGAGCTGATGCGCTAGTAACTCTTCAGTAATCAGTCGTAATTGTGCAGGATGGCGTCCTAGCTCGACATCGGCTAACTGCATTTCTGGAGGTGGGCGATGTAATAGCTGCAAGGCCTCAGTCAGTGACAGGAGGTTGCGACAAAGTTCTTGAGGTAATAATTCCTGAATAGGATTATGTTGTAGCAATACCAGTGCTTGATCCGTCAAGTTTCGTAGCGTGGCCTGACGAATACCATCGGTAGCCGGATAAACGGGTGTTAAGGTCTCTTGTAGAGCGATAGAGTGTTGCTCATCCTGTTGGCGATATTCAGGGTGGATGATTTCTGGGCCACGTTGCCCGCGTCGAATTTCGCCCCAAACAATAATCTTTTTACCCGCCGCTAAGCCATTTTTCATCCCTGCATTAAAATTGAAAAAACGCAGCGTGAGGGTCCCTGTGCCATCACTGATTTGGCAAATCAGCATGCGTCGACGGCCAAAGGTGATCTCGCTATGTAACACTTCTCCGCAGACGGTAGTATGTGAACCGGCTTGCAAGTCATTGATAGCGGTAAGATGCGTTCGGTCTTCGTAGCGTAATGGTAGATGTAACAGTAAATCTTGGAGGGTATGGAGGCCGATTTTCGCTAATTTAGCGGATTGGCTCGCACCGACGCCGGTCAGGGTAGTGAGCGGAATGGCATCAAGCAGGCGTCCTTTCATCGTTTTCTCGTGGCTTGCATGCTGTCCCACCATGACTGATCGGCCTGTATAGTGCCGTCTTGATCAATATAGGGATAGGGTAAGCCTTTATGCTTGGCGACCCGAGCAAGGGTAGGGTATCCACCCTCAAACAGTAACCGCTGCTGTTCTTGTGGATCGATATCGCTATAGTCGCGCTGGTATAAGCCTGCGGCTTGGCGCTGGCGTTGAGCTTCATACAAAATTAAGGCCGCCGCCACAGAGACATTCAGTGACTGTACCATTCCGAGCATTGGGATGACGATATGATGATCGGCTAACGCTAGCGCTTGGTGACTGATACCGGTTTTTTCTTGGCCCACGATAATACAGGTTGGTTTGGTGTAATCGATCTCACGAAAATCGACCGCTTTCTCGCTCAAGTTAGTCGCGAGTACCTGCATAGTTTGCGCCGTAAATACCGACACCGCCTGCTCAATACTATCGTGAGTGTGGACATTGACCCAGTTATTGCTACCTGCTGACGAGGAGACGGCGGTTCGCATCCGTTCTTCAGGCCATACGGCATGAATATCGTGGATGCCAATTGCATCGGCTGTACGAATAATCGCCGAAATATTGTGTGGCTTATGGACTTGTTCAAGACACAGGGTCAGGTCAGGCTGGCGTCTCGCCAGCATTTCCTGAATCCGAGCAAGTCGTTGTGAATTCATAAGCTTAGTTACGATTCCGTTGCACTTTGATGACATCTGACATCACACGCAGTTTACGCATGATATTGGCCAGATGGACACGATCATGAACGGTAAGCCGTAAATAAGCCGTATAGACCCGGCCATCCCGTTCTTCGGTATTTAGGCTTTGAATATTAGAGCGCGCTTGATTGATCGCTGCCGTTAAGTTGGCTAATACCCCTTGATGATTAAACATATCGACTTTTAATTCGGCGATAAAGTCTTGCTCAGTATGGGTATCCCACTCGACCGGCATAAATTTCTCGGCCTCTTTACTGAATCCGCGGATATTACGACAGGATTCATGGTGGACCACCAATCCCTTACCGGGGCTAATATGTGCCAAGATCGGATCACCCGGGATCGGACGACAACATTTGGCAAAGGTAATTAATACTCCTTCAGCCCCTTTAATCGGCAGCTTATGGCGTTTTGGATGACTACCTGTTGTCGTGTCATGAGATTCAGGTTGCGGCAGAAGGTTCTTCGCCACGACGACACTCATCGCGTTACCCAAACCTATTTCGGCTAGGAGGTCGTCGAAGCTGGCGAGCTTCATACGCTCGAGCTCATGCTGAATACTCTCTTGCGGCACTTCAGCGAGTTTTTTACTGCCACCCAGCGCATGGCTGAGTAAGCGTCGACCCAGTAATACGGAATCTTCGCGTTTAAGATTCTTAAGCAGTTGACGAATTTTAGCGCGCGCTTTGGAGCTGACGACAAAGTTTAACCAGGCCGCGTTGGGGCGGGCTCCTGGCGCTGTAATGATCTCTATTGTTTGGCCACTGGTCAGCGGTTGTGACAGAGGATAAGGTTGACGATCAACCCTTGCTCCAACACAAGCGTGACCAATATCGGTATGTACCGCATAGGCGAAGTCGACCGGTGTCGCTTCAGCGGGAAGTTCGACAATACGGCCTTCTGGGGTGAAAACATAGATCTCATCAGGGAACAGGTCAGACTTCACGCTCTCGATAAACTCAAAGGAGTTACCAGAACTTTGTTGAAGTTCAATTAGACTCTGCAACCAGCGTTGGGCGCGTAACTGAGTGGTCGTCACACTTTCGCCCTGCTGCTTATAGGCCCAATGTGCAGCTACCCCCATTTCAGCCATCTGATCCATATCTTCGGTACGAATTTGGACTTCGACAGGTACACCGTGTGGCCCAATCATTGAGGTATGCAAGGATTGATAGCCGTTCGCCTTAGGAATGGCGATATGGTCTTTGACACGGCCTGGGCGCGGCTTAAACAAGCTGTGCATTTGGCCTAAGACGCGGTAGCAGGTATCGATATCCTTGACGATAACCCGGAAGGCATAGATATCCATAATCGAATGGAAGCGCTGCTCTTTCAGGTGCATTTTACGATAGATAGAGTAAAGATGCTTTTCACGTCCGCTGACGCGGCAGGGAATACTCGCTTCTTGTAAACGACCGTCTATTTCGCTCAAGATGCGTTGAATCATCTCTTTACGGTTCCCACGTGCGGCTTTGACGACTTCTTTGATCACACGGTAACGGTTAGGATACAAGGCTTCGAAACCGAGTTCTTCTAATTCCGTTTTTAGATGGTGGATACCGAGACGATGAGCAAGGGGACTGTAGATTTCGAGTGTTTCAAGCGCAATGCGACGACGCTTATCGGTACGTAACGAGCCGAGCGTGCGCATGTTATGCGTACGATCGGCCAGTTTAATTAAGATCACGCGGATATCTTGTACCATCGCCATGATCATTTTGCGAAAGTTCTCTGCTTGCGCTTCTTTCTTATCCCGGAATTTAAGCTTATCCAGTTTAGAAACGCCCTCTACTAATTCTGCGACGCTTTCACCAAATAATTGCTCGATTTCTTGATAGGTGACTGAGGTGTCCTCAATCACATCATGCAGCAAAGCGGCCATAAGTGTTTCATGGTCCAGCTTCATCCCGGCTAAAATACAAGCAACGGCCACCGGGTGAGTGATATAGGGCTCACCACTTGAACGAGTTTGTCCTTCGTGGGCATCACGCGCGACGAGATAGGCCTGCTTAAGACGTAAAATTTGGTCTTCAGGCAGGTACTTTTCAATCAGTTGGTTAAGGCTTTCAAACAGATACAAGGGCTACCTTCACTCTATGAATTAACGACGGCCTTCAGCGATAGCATTAACAGCTTGCAGTTCTGCAGCTTCTTGCTCGTGCTGGTCTTGGCGTTCACGCACATCAAGAATACCATTAGTGATCAACCCTTCTTCGATTTCGCGTAGCGCGATCACGGTTGGTTTATCATTTTCTTCTGGAACCAGTGCGTCTTTGCCGCCGGTTTGTAATTGACGTGCGCGGCGTGCAGCAACTAATACTAAGTCAAAACGGTTGCCAACTTGTTCTACTGCATCTTGTACGGTTACGCGTGCCATATAGGTATTACTCCACTGATCGGGTATAGATAAGGCATGATACTGAAGCTGATTCAGTCTGCCAATAATTTGCTAATTAGCGCACTGTGTCGAGATTTTTGACGATGCATCCGTAAACGTTCCGCACGGATGATAGTCTTTAGGTCAGACAGTGCGAGATCGAAATCGTCATTGACGATTAGATAATCGTATTCGGCATAGTGGCTCATCTCATCAACGGCTTTGGCCATTCTAGACGCGATAACATCACCGTCATCTTGACCTCGGCCACGTAAACGGCGGTCGAGTTCATCTTGTGAAGGAGGGAGGATAAAAATACTCCGAGCGTCTGGCATTTGTTGACGAACTTGCTGAGCCCCCTGCCAATCAATATCTAAGAAGACATCCACACCCGTCGCCAGCACTTGTTCGATAGCATGACGGGAGGTGCCGTAATAGTTTCCAAACACTTGCGCATGTTCAAAAAAAGCATTATCAGCGATCATCGCAGTAAATTCTTCTTTTGTCACAAAGTGATAGTGCTCACCGTGCACTTCTCCTGGACGGATATTTCGCGTGGTGTGAGAGACAGAAACCTGAGTGTCGTACAACGGCTGGGTTTTCAGCAACGCTTGGATCAAACTCGATTTACCCGCACCACTGGGAGCGGAAACAATAAATAACGTACCTTGGGCCATAGTCTTCTTGGAT